>HHCFR02800__coassemble_2309_pt1 | contig 13322 bp, 15 predicted proteins | sample HHCFR02800__metabat2_high_PE_078 | metagenome-assembled genome bin HHCFR02800
GGCCACGCTGGGCGGGACGGTGGCAAGTGTGGTGTTGGGGAATCTGATGTGAGAGGGGCGGAAAATCGTGGGATATACAGAAACGTTTTTCCGCCATTACTTTACCGGTATTTTCAACAGTTCCTGCACTCTTTTTTCCAGTTTCCTTTCAATGGCTTTCAGGTGCTTCTCCGGAAGATTCAGCCTGGAATGCCTCTGAAAACGGAATCCGATCATACGGCGCAGCTGTTCCTTCTGTCTGGCCCCCATGACTTCCGCGCAAACCTCTTCGTAAGAAACATTATAAGGATTTGACCGGGTTGCGGCATATTCGTCCAGATTCTCGTAGTCCTCCTCCACCGCATAGCAAAACAGTGACAATCCATTGTCAAAAACAGGCGCGGGGGCAATGATCTTCCCACTGCGATTATCTCTGAGAAGGCCGAAATTTCCAAAATGCCGGTCCTCATTATATATCAGGGCATCAAACACCAGCATACTGCGGATCTGTTGGGAAAACTCTTCTCCCTGACGGTCATAGTATTCCAGGCAGGCCGCGATTCCTCCGCTGCGGACAATACGGCCGACAGGGATATATGCCGTGTCAATGTCCGTAAACAGCGCACATTTTGAGGCCGTAATCCCTTTCCAGCTTTCCAGATCATAATGCACCGCATTCAGATGCATGGTTTCCGCGATCTGCGAAGCATAATATTCACAGTATGGTTCCCGCCCTGTATTGGACGCTCCCGAAGTGCCGCCTTTATAAAGATAGATTCCGTCATTTTCCACATAGCGCCATGCTTTGGGGAGCATACCCCCGGTGGTCAGCTCCGGGGATGTAGTAAATGCCTGGCGGCTGCCTCCCGCACCCGTATAAGCCACCAGCGCCAGAATCTCTGAAAAACGGTTTTCATACAGATTGTATTGGGAGAATTTTCCCTCAAATTCCTCCGGAACAATCCAGTAGCTGTCATTCAACGATAAACCTTTACAGACATCAATGATCCCTTTTGTATCATTATGGCTCAGTCCCAGTGTCCTGAGAATTTCATCTACAAACGCACGATTCTTTGGAATAATTCTGTGTCCCAGCCAGCGGATGACACCTTCTCCGGTGAGTTCCAGATCCAGCGGCAGCAGCTGCCGGTACTCCTCATTGATACCTAAAATCTCCGCCACCAGGCCGGACAGTCCCTTTTTTTCCATGGAAAAACGCATAAGCTCCGTATCATAGATGCGAAGACTGTAAATATTATTCATAGGCCCCTCCTTACAGGACTTCTGACGTTTCTTCATCTCGTTCTATTATCCATGAAATTTTCTCATTTCGCAAGTGGGGTTTTACGCCTTACTTCTTCCCGTTTGTCTCCGCCCCTCTGGCAGTTCCCATACTTTCTACTCCATCTGTCTTCCGGCGGTCACACTTGTCCATCTTTCTTCCGGCATCGTCACCAGAATCATCTTCTCCGTCTTCCCTTCCCGGCGAAAACGGCGCTCCACGCTGCTGTCAATTTCCATCTCTGTACTGCAGATCTCCCCATATTCGGTTCTGACTCTGACATAACTCACATTGGGATTATCCGGATGCGGACTGAACGTGAGCGGATAACAGTACAAAAGCTGATACTCTCCCCGAAGTCCTTTCTGTTCTATTCTCCTGCAAGTTACGGCACTTTTTGAAAAACGCAGCGCCGCAAAAGCCAAAATAACCGCAAGTCCCCAGCAGATGATCCTTCCCCCTGTTCCTCCTGTATCAGAGACCAGACCGCCTCCCATCAGAAGCACCGCCAGGATCGCCGCACCGCTCCGGCTTCTTGCCATCCGCCTTCTGCGTTTTCCCACTGTCTCCCGAAAAAACGGCTTCAGGCTTTCTGTTTCCCTTGCCACTGGCGGCCGGTATCCTTTCAGCTCTCTCTCATTCTTTTCCATCATAGAATTCTTCCAATCTGTCAAGGAATTGATCTCTGCTCTCATCCTCATATCCCCGGAAAAGCACTTCACGGATATCCTCGTGGGCAAACAGGAACTGTCCTGCCTGTCCGATATTTCCTTCCGGATACAGAACCGCGATATAGTCATATTCCTCGCCGGTTTCTTCATTCGTCTGGCGGATCCCGTAGATCATCAGGGGTTTTATTCCTTCATTCAACAATACTACGCTGCCGATCGGCAGCAATTCTTTTACTTTTTTCATCTTCATTCCTCCAATTATCCAAACACGGCACTCCACAGACCGGAGGCTCCGTCACAGATACTGTCCCAAGCGGCGGATGCGCCGTCACACACAGTATCCCAGGCATTCTCAGCCCCTTCACAGATACCGTCCCAGGCAGCGGATACTCCTTCCCATGCTCTGGCAGCCTTCTCTCCGACCCACTCGCCAAAATCCAAAACCGTATCGGAAACAAATTCTGACAAATCTTTTCCGGTCAACGCTTCCGACAGGCTGTCCAGTCCCCAGGTCGCCAGGGCAGCACCAACTCCCACTACCACCACCGGCGCTCCCGTCAGACCCAGAAGCGCGGTAAGCCCCGTGGCTATACCAAAGTCAACTGCCGTCTCCCCGAAAGTTTCCATTACCGCGCGGCCGCCGCTGATTTCTCCGCTTCCGTACTCCTGATAATTCTCATATCCATTCAGCAGGAAGGAAAAAATCTGTCCGGCCCATTTGCTTCCCACCTTTGCCACACTGGCTGCGTCATCCGAATTTTTCAGCACATATTTCCTCAGTTCCTCATCCCACGCTTCCACAAAGGAAGTGGGCGTATTTTTATAAGGTTTATTCAATCCGAAAATATATTTATACCAGGCCCCATTTCCGCTGGCCGAAGCCACATTTCCCAGGATACCGGACAGGTTTTGGCCACCTGTCAGCAGACGCTTCAGAGCATCATCTTCCAAAAACCAGTTGGCAAGCAGACTGACCGTTCCGCCGGCAATTCCGGCTTTTCCAATCAGCTTCAGCAGCAAATCCAGAAGTCCCCGGTCATCCGACACCTCGCCGGTATCTGGATTCTGTCCCTGTGCACTTCCCTCACCTGCCTGAGAGGCTCCGCCTTTGTCCGGCTGCCTATCGAGAATCCTCCGCTCCCCATTCTCATAAATCTGCGCCGTCCGTGTAAGCGCGTCTCCCATGGCCGCCATCCCCCTGCGGCAGACCGTCAGACCGTTTTCCACCTGAATGATATTTCTCCGGATCAGCGCGCCGGCATTTCCCTTTACCTGTACGGCGCTACCGATGCGGCTCAGGCTTTCCCGGATGGATTCCAGCTCTCTTTCATAGCTTTCCAACTGCCCCGCCTCCGTCCGCAGGACGTCAAATTTCACACTGAACTGCGGCATATTCCGCGCCCCCTTTCTCTCGATGGTTTTATGGCAGTTCCTCCCTCCGGCTTTCCTGTCGCAGAAGCCAAAAAGTATGAACTGCCCTATGAATTTCAGTAAATCTCCGCCACATAGGTTTTTCTGCCCAGACGGATCCTGCAGCCGCTTCTCATAGGTTCCATTCCGGCAATCCGTCTCCCTTCCAGATAAGTCCCGTTGGAAGAATGGAGATCCTCGATCCACAGCTGTCCTTTTTCCACCAGGATCCGGCAGTGCCGGGCGGATATGGAAGGCTCCGGAATAATCAGCGACGGATATCCGCCCATTCCGCTTCCCTGTCTCCCGATGATAATATCTGTGAGAAAGACAGACCGGTATTCTCTCCCGGTCTCCTCATCGATCAAACGGATATCTTTTTTGCTGTCGGTAAAGCTCTTCTCACCGATCTCCCCGCTGGTAAGCACGGTAGGAATTTCCTCCGCGGGCATTCCTTTCAGGAAACTTCCCTTTCGTCCTCCCAGCTGTCCGCTTTTCACATCCACACCTTTCTGACTGATGGAAATATTTCCTTCTCCCAGCAGATTTCTCTGTTCTCCTCTGTCTCTGCTCCTGGCCCGCAGAAGAAAAATCAGAAGAATAATCAGAGCTGCCAGAGCCGCGGCCGCGGCTATGATCGCCGGTATCATGTCTCAGTTCCCCCCATAAGTTCTCTTTTTCGCCAGTTCCTCAGCCTTTTTCTCGGCATTGTAAATTCGTCTGGCCGCTATCCGTATATTCTCCGCCGTGACCTTCATATTCCGGGCAGTCTGTGCCATGTTACCCGCCAGGCGGTTTCCTTTTTCACAATACAGGCCGGCACTCTCGCCCTTCCAGCCGGCGGAGAGATTCTGCAGGGAGGTTTCCAGCCGATTCCCCGCCAGTTTTTCCAGCTGTCCGGCCAGCCCGTCAATCTGATCCGCCTGGCGCAGCGCCCGCTGCAGATCAATGTCTATCCTGCTCATACGCGTCCCTCCCGTAAAGGTTCTATAAAATCACATCGGAGGGCAGGTCTCCCAGAAATTCGCTGACCTGCCGCTCACTTTCCTGATAGTTGGCGGCAATGGCCTGCAGATCGCTGACCTGCTCCGAAAGCCTCCGGAAGATTTCTCCGATGCCTTCCTTCCGTTCCTGGTAATCCCGCCGGTGCATGTCTCCCGCCTCCCCCTGCCAGTAGGAGGCCGAACGGTTCACCGACTGTTCCATACTCTGAAACCGCTGCCTGAGCGCCGAAAGATGTCCGTTGACCTGCTCTGCCTTGACCTTCAGTTCCTCCGGCGTCACCTTCAGCTGTACATCCATCATCATTCTGCCGCCCTCCCTTATATCTGAAGAGACCGGATCAGCTCCGTCACGCTGCCCTCGCATCCCTGGTACTCTTTCCCGGCATATTCCATATGCTGCACATATTGCTCCAGTCCTCTGACCACATCTTCCATGAACGCGTAGTCCTCCTCAAACTGACCGAGAAATTCCTGTTTCGCGCTTCCCTCCCACATGGCGTTCAGCTGCTCCATCTCCTGCTGCAGCTGCTTCATCTCCTGACGGATTCCCTGTATCTGTGTTTCCAGGGCAGACCGGTCAGATGCCAGCGCCTCAGTGGATATCTCAATAAAATTCACTGCCATCCTTTTTCTCCTCTATTCGCAGCCGTCTGGCCTTCCGGCTTTACCGGCACAAATCATTCCTCAAACAGTCCGGCAATGTCCGGGTCCGCCGTATACAGCCGGTTCAGCGCCGCGCGGAGGTCGGCCCGGTTTATGTAGACAAAGGCTTCCTCATATTCATCGAGGACCCTCTGCTCCGTCTCCTGATAAAGCCGCATGCTCCTATCAAGGATCTCCTCCAGTTGCCGGTACAGCCGGGCGTATCCGGCCAGTTCCTCCGCCTCGTTCCTAAGCTGATGTCCCAGCTGCTCCATGCTGGCCGAGCCGCAGACGGAATCTGCCGTTTCCCCCAGATTCCACTGCAGCTCCTCCAGGCTGTGCCTCTGCTGTTTCAGATCCTCATAGACTTCTTTCAGACATAATAAATCCGCGTACACATCAGCCATTTCCGTTTCTCCGTTATACGATTACATCCGATGACAGGCTTCCGAACTCTTCCATATTGATGTTTTCCGCTTCCGCATAAGCCCTTGCCATTTCTTCCAGATCCGACACATGCTCCCGGATCATCCGGATCATCTTCTGAATATCGTCATCCAGTCCCTGGAATTTATTGATATAGGTGGTTGCCGCTTCGCCCTCCCAGGCAGATGCCAGCCCCGTGACCATGCTGGTCATCTCTGTGGTCAGGCTGCTGATGGTACCCGCTTTGCTTTCAAACTCCGATGCGGTCTGTGTGAGCTGTTCCGGTGTAACTTTAATTGTTCCTTCCATTCTTTTTCCCTCCGATTTTCTGATTTGTTTTTCTCAAAATCCCGTCCTGCTTCCGGGTTCTTTATTCAGCTGTCGCCGTCCCCGGGCGGCAGCCGGATTTGTCATGAATAAGATCTTGTGCCGGCCAGCTCCGCATTGGCTGCCTCTGCCTGCGCGTATTTCGCGGCTGCCTCTTCCAGCCTCTGCACATAGACCTCAATGGCGTTGTAAAAATTATTCATCTGCACCTTGTCGTTATTGAAGGCATTGTGAAATGCGTCTCTGGCCTCGCCTTCCCACATTCCGGAAAGATTGTTCTCCACAGATTCCAGTTCTGAAACAGAAGATTTGAACTGGGAATTGAGATTTTTCAGTTCCTCCGCCTTTGCCTTTAACTCACTGGTTGATACTCTGATTAATGCCATTGTGATTCCTCCCTTTCTTTCTGGCTTGTGACAGTTCAGCCTTTCAGCTTCCATGTCATGTAGTTTTCTTTGTTGTACCCATCCTAGCAGATCCCCGTCATATTTTGTTCTTTTCCTGACAGACGGCAGGTTTCGGCGGACAGTTGACATCCCGCCGCGCTTTCTATACCAACAGCAGCCGGTCACCGGAACGGATCGCCGCGTCTTTCACACCAGCAACAGCCGGTCACCGGAACGGATGCCGCACTCTCCCAGGCTGGACTGCAGGTTCAGCCGCATGCCATTGTCCGCGTTCCACAGCATCAGATCCGCGGCATTTCCCTTCATCCGGCACTGCTCCTTCTGACAGATCAGCTCCCCGATCTCCCCCAGCAGCACCCCGACAGCCAGATTTTCATCCAGCTGAAAATCATAACTCTTGTCCAGCGCGGGGACCCATATATCCACAAGAATCACCGCTCCCACTCCTTTCCTACTACTGGCCCAATGGCCATAAAAGATCCCTCCAGGTTCAGCGATTTTGGCCGGATGGCCATAAAGGGATCCTTCCGGATTATCCCGACAGCGCCCATTGTCTGAGAAGCTGCGGCAACCCTTTTTCATCGGACGGAATTTCCCGGCAGACACCGTCCTCCGTGATCCTGGCCACAAAGGCCTCCTCCTTTTTCATCCAGCAAAAGTTCCCCAGCTCATCTGCTTTCCGGTTGGAATATTTTCTCAGGGTGCAGATCCTGCACCCAGGCGTTTCCTCCCCCGTTATCTGTGTGGGCGGCTCCTCCCGGTTCTCCTCAAAAAATCCGTCCTCCATAAGCATACCGGCCCAGTCCTTCAAGGGCAGCTGCCAGAGCTTCAGCACATCCTCTTTCAGCGGCTGCCGCTGGCACACCGTTACCGGCGCGCTTTCTTTCAGATAGAGAAAACGCGCGGGAATCCGCCCATCCGTCCGTTCCGCGCAGAGAACCGTTTCCGCCGCTCCCACGCCGTCAATGCAGGCTGCCATCCGTTCTTCCACCCGGAAATGTTCCCCTGTGCAGGTCACATACCCTTTTTTTACCAGCCCGTACAGGCAGCTCAGGGACTCCTGCCGGCTGGGGGCATCTCCTTTTGCCGGATAGCCCACATACCGTCTCTGCCCCCGGACGGACATCAGAAAGTGAAACTCTTCTTCCATCAAAAGAAACGCGTCCGTAATTTCCCTTTTCATACCGCATACTCCTTCACTGCCTGCCGGTAGCTTCTGGAAATGGGAATCTGCGAGCCGTCCGCCAGCTCCACCACACTTTGTCCCAGTTTTACCCGGCGGATCTTCTGTCCGTTGATGAGAAAGCTTCTGTGACACCGGAGAAATACTTCCGGGAGACGTTTTGCCAGATTTTCCATGGTGTCGTAAAAAGAGATTTCTCTTGTGTCTGTGTTCAGATAAATTTTCTTTTCTCTCGCCTCAAAGTAATTGATCTGCCCGTAGTCGATCACCCATTTTCCTTCCCGGTTGTCAATGACGAAAGCCTCCTTCTTTCCCTGGGGCGCCATTTCCCGGGCGAACTCGCCGAAAGCCTCCCTGAGAACCGCAGCCACCTGCTGTTCGTCGAAAGGACGCAGCAGCAGAGAACCGGCCAGAATCCCCGGCCGCATATAAGTCACCGGCGACATAGTCTGATCCGCAATCAGCGCGATATATACCTGCCGGTTCTGCCGCCGCAGCTTCAGCACCCGGTCGATGCCGCCGTCCCCGGAGATGTCCATGCAGGCCATATTCACCAGCGGAGCCGTATCCAGAAAGGCCTCCGCCTCCGCGGCCCTCCGGAAGCAGTGATAGGCCCACTGCTCCTCTGTCATCAGGCCGGCGTATTCCCGGGCATAGCTCTGAAGCCATTTCTGCTCCGCCGCGCTTTTTGAGAAAATCATCATTTCCATCATACCGGCTGCCTCCTGGCGCTGGGGATAACGATCCGTCTGGCGATGGTGTCATCCTCCGCGTCCGGCGTCAGTCCCAGGCCCTTTTTCAGGGTCCGGGACATTTCCGCATAGGGAATATTCCGGAAGGAAAAGATTCTCTGGGCAGACAGGTTTCCTCCCAGATGAACGCCCCGCTTATATCCCACAAAGCTGGCGTAAGCCCGGTATCCTGCCAGGGACGGCGCGTCGTCCGTGTTCAGGCAGGCAAAAAAGTAAATATTGTGGAGGCTGCCCTTTTCAAGAATGTTCTCCAGAAATCCATGCATATCGCCCACACCCTCCTGGGGGCTGTAGATCATCCGCATGAACTCTGCCAGATCCGCGATAAAAATATAGATACTCTGTTCCTTTTTCATCTCCCGGAAAATTTCCTCATCGGAAAAGCCGCGGGCCAGAAGCGCCTGCTTCTGCTTATTCCGCTGGGCAAATACCGGCAGCAGTTCCTTGAAAAACAGGAAGATTTCCCTGGGTGTATGGGCATATCCCATTCCATATTCCCGGGCCAGCCCGTTAAGCTGGGGAGATCCGTTTTCGATCACCATGGTTTTTGCCGGCTGAGCGGCCGCGGCGTGAAGCAGCAGCTTCATGGTATTGGTCTTTCCTGTGCGGCTCCTTCCCAGAATACTGTAGCAATAGGTACCCTCCAGCCGGACACTGTACAGGGACGCGTCCGTCAGAGAGTAGGCAAAGGGCAGCTGCTCCCCGTATATATTTTCTTTTTCATAGTCCCCGGACTGTTCCAGAAGGGTAAGCGTGGGGTTCTCCGGGATCTCCGGAATCCTTTTGGCCCGCGGCCCCTCCCAGGCTTCAGACATCCGGGCCGCCGTTTCACGGATTTTCCGGCTTCTGGCAAAATCATCCTCCGCCGGCAGTGCCAGCGCCGTCTGAAATTCCAGAAGGCTTTTCCCCCGAAACGCCAGGCCTCTGCCCTTCACGTTGGTCTCCGGCAGCACCGGTATGTGGGTGGTCCGCAGCACATCCATGTACTTGAATTTATCTCCCATCTCCAGGCTGATCACCGTGCGGATATGATCGCCGATTCTGCTGGGTATCTCCGCCAGCCCGAACCCGGCGGAGGATATCAGCAGGAAAATCCCGTAGGAGACGCCTTCTCTGGCGATCTGAATCAGGATATCCTCGTATTCATTGGCGGTTTTCTCCTTAAAACCGGCGTAATTGTCAATGACCAGCAGCACTGCGGCCAGGGAATTGCCGGCGTTCTTCACATACTGGGCGTACGTTCCTCCCTTAAGAAGCTCTTTCCTCTCTTTCAGGAACTGACCCATCAGGTGAAACAGCCGGCCAGCCTTTTCCTGCTGTCCCTCATACACGATGCCTCCGGTATGGGGCATGTCCTCAAAGGGAGCCAGCATCCGGCTGCTGAAATCGATCCCGTAGATGTTCAGCCAGTCCGGGCTGTACCGGCCGGTCAGCGCATACAGTACCGTCTGCAGGAAGGTACTTTTTCCGCTGGCCACCGTACCGCACACCGCATGGTGCCCTCCTTCGGCAAAATCCACCTCCATGGGAAGCTGGGCCTGGTTCACCGGATCGTCGGAAAGACCGGCCATGGCGGACAGTTTCCAGACACCCTCCGGCTGTTTCCATCCGGATCCGTCAAACAGCGGCTCATATCCCGAAAGCTCTTCCAGATACAGTGTTTCCGGCAGCACCGGAAGCCACAGCTGCATCCCTCTGGTATAGCCATTTTCCAGAGCCGTCTTTTTCAGATATTCCACCACGGCGTCCAGCTGGGTCTTTTCCTTTACCCCGCTGCCGGCGGCAGCCGCTTTCTTTTTTCTTCTCTTGCGTCCGCCGATCACTGCCGCCTTTCCCGTTTCCGTAAGAAGGATGGCCGCGTTTTCTCCGGCTCCCTGCAGTTCTTCGTCGTACACCGCACCGCTGAAACCGGACTGGAACAGCTCGTAAATCTCGTCATTTCCCACCTGCAGATAGCAGCGGCCCGCCTGTGTGATAAAAGCGGCGTCCGGTTTGTGCAGCATATCGTTGCTGTCCTGGCGGTCCTGTACCCGGAGGCAAAGGCGGAACTTCGCGTTGCTCCAGATATTGTCGTCCACCGTTCCGCTGGGCTTCTGGGTGGCCAGAATCAGATGTACTCCCAGGCTTCGTCCCACCTGCGCCACGCTGATCAGCTCCCGCATAAAGTCCGGTTCCTCCCGTTTCAGCTCCGCAAACTCATCGATGATGATAAACAGATGCGGCACCGGAAGGGCGGCTTCCCCGTTCTTGTACAGACGGGTATACAGGTTGATATTGTTGACGCCGTAATCGCTGAAAATCTTCTGCCGGCGAGTGTTTTCACTCTTGATGGATATCATGGCTCTCCGCACCTGGTTACCGGAGAGATTGGAGATCTGTCCCGCCATATGGGGAAGATCGGAAAACAGGTTTGCCATGCCTCCGCCTTTGAAGTCTATGACGAAAAAGGCGATATCGTCGGGGCTGAAATTGATGGCCAGCGACAGCATATAGGTCTGCAGTGTCTCACTCTTGCCGGAGCCGGTGGTTCCCGCGATCAACCCATGGGGGCCGTGATATTTCTCGTGAATATCCAGAAAACAGTCGGCGTCCCCCATCTTTTTCCCGATCAGCGCTTTCATACTGTTATAGGTTCTGTTTTTTCTCCACCGGTCCAGCACATGGAAATCTTCCAGGGAAGATGCCTGGTACATGGAGAAAAAGTCCAGACTGGAAGGAATATCCGCCGTACTCTCCACTTCATTTACCTGCAGGCGGCAGATTCTCCTGCCGAACCGTTCCAGATCCCGGGGGCTTGCCGTATCAAACTGTACCGGCTTGCGCTCCTCGGAATTGTCCATTACGTTGTAAATGCAGGAAAAGTATTCATCCTGCTGAATGATATCCTCGCACTCATTGGGCAGCTGCTCGCAGGTTGCAGCCATGAGAAATACGGTGATTCCCAGGGTTTCCCGGGGATCGTACAGATATTTGCGGATCAGCTCTCCCTCCAGGAAATCGCTGTCCTGGACAAAAATCACATAGTGGGGACGGACCCTCGCCCGGCGTCCGGAGGCATCCTCCTGCTCTGCCCGGCTGCGGAGAATATTGGCCAGCTCGAAACATACGTCTCCCCTCTCCAGGGCATCCCCGCCCATGTACCGGGTTTTCCGGTCTTCCGCCCACACATGGGGAAACCATTTCATACATTCCCAGTCCTCGGGGCTCTGGGTGGTTTTCCGGTCATAGAGGAACGCCATTTTCACATCCGTGTAACAGTTGCATGCCGCAATCTGCGCCGCCAGAACGTGCATCAGCCGGATGCTGCCCGCGCGTTCCGGCCCGCCCACCAGACCGATCAGGCGCTTCTGGGCCATGTCCACGCCCACAGGCACCTTGTGCAGCGTCTTATACTCCTGCTGAATCAGCAGCGGCTTCTCCGCCAGGGGATCCTGCACCAGGGAAAACTTTTCCCGGGGCACGGAAATCTCCACCTGAAAGAGCTGATCACCCAGTCCCAGACGGTGAAACAGAAAATCCGGATGGGCCGCGTTCCGGTTCCACAGGCTGGCAGATCCCTCTCCATACTGGCAGCAACTTTCCGCCGCCGGGTACATGGTGTGCATGGCTCTTTCATTCTGTTCATATTCCTGTTTCAGCCGGTCCGCGATACGGATCAGATAATTTCCATAGGCATTGAACCTCTGTTCCTCATCCTCCCGGGCCTCCTGCCTGGCGTACCGGATGTTCATCATCCCCCAGAATACGCCCAGGATGGCCGACGCCACCGCGGTAATAATTCCTGTAAACATAAACGCCCCCGCGTTTCGTCCGGTGCTCCAGGAGCTGAAGATCGCCATACCGCAGCCCAGCAGCATGGGAATGGCCATGGTAAAGGCCGGGCCGATGGTCAGAAGCAACGGCTTCTCTTTTTTTATGCCCAGCGAGGGCGGCGCCTCGATATCCACCGGCTCCCGGCTGATCACCGGAAGATTTCTGGGAGAACGGTTAAAATACCGCGCCCGCAGCTTTTGGGGCGTACGCTGCGCCTGAGGCTCCGCTTCCACAGCGCAGCACTCCAGCGTATCCCTGCGGACAGACAGTTCCCCGTAATTGGTGCCCACCGCCAGAATATCCCCCAGATAGATCAGTTGCAGGCCAAAGATATTCACGATATCCCCAAACTCCAGCTTCTTCCTTCCGGTGATTCTCCTGTATTTCACGAACACGCCGTTGGTACTGCTGTCTTCGATATACACGCCGTCGGCATACCGCTGCAGGGAGGCATGATACCCGGAGATCAGATTCTGGAAGCTGTAGCAGATATCATTTTCCGGGTTTTTCCCTACGGTAACCCGTCCCAGACCGGAAATGAAGAATTTCCGCATCACCTGGAAGCCGGCCGCTGCGTCTGTCACGATCAGCTGAACCCTCTTTTCCCCCTCCAGCGTCAGCTCCAGGATATCTCCTTCCTCCAGGATCTTCTCCGGAATCATGCCCGCCCCGGAGAAAATCACATAATGATCACTTCCAAGAAGCCGCCAGCCCTCCGGGGTTATCTCCAGCAGCAGCTCCTGATCCTCAGAAAGGCCGAACACCTTTCCATCCAGCGTCAGAGAATAGTCCGCGTTCATAATGTTAGGAAGCAGATACTCCTTGTAGACGCCGGTTCCATAAACTATCACTATCATATTTTCACACCCCTGTCACATGGCCGCCGCGTTGCACTGGAAAATCACCAGTTTCAGACAAGTATCCCCCACATACAGCCGGTCGCCGGAAAACATCTGCTGCGGAGTCCCGGAAAGCTGCTGGATTTTCCCTCTCCTGTGGCGGATAAAGGTTCCGTTGGAGGAACCCAGATCCTCCGCGAAAACGTATCCCTCATAGAGAAACAGCCTGCAGTGTTCCCCGGAAACTCTCACATCCGGCAGACAGATTTCATTTCCGCTTCTGTTTCGTCCGATTCTCACCTGGTCTTCCGGATCGAACACGAACCCTCCGTGTTTCTCTCCTTCTGCCTTCAGGTAAACCATGGTTTTCCAGATACCTGCCGCCCAGCTTCCATTTTCCGGATTCCGGATGGCGCTGTTCAGGTATTCTTCCTGTATGATTTTTTTCGCAGCCTCATAATACCGTTTTTTCTCCTGACGGCGCACTGCCCAGGCTGCTGCCGCGGCAATGCCCGATGCCAGCGCCGCCAGAATTGCAATCACAATAATTACTGTCGTCATCGCATTTATGTCCACCCGGACGGGGC
>HHCFR02800__coassemble_2313_pt1 | contig 13312 bp, 14 predicted proteins | sample HHCFR02800__metabat2_high_PE_078 | metagenome-assembled genome bin HHCFR02800
CGCCCTTCTCCTTTTTTCAGCGTCACCACCGCAAAACTCATACTGTTTCTCCTTTCATCTAGTTGGCCGCATGGCCATAGAGGTATCCCCGCAGGGGATTTCATCTAGTTGGCCGCATGGCCCTAAAGGTATCCCCGCAGGGGATTTCATCTGATTGGCCGTATGGCCATAGAGGTATCCCCGCAGGGGATTTCATTTCCTTGCCGGATGGTTTACATCAGCCCCGCATCCGTCCGCAGCGCCAGCAGGCTGGTATACTCCTCTCCGTTCCACCGGTAATGAATCTCCATTCCCCGCAGACAGGCCCCCGGCTCATAATCCGCCGAATCGGAACTTAACATAGACCCGAAATGCCCGGGAATGTAAATGGTATATGCCTGCTGCTCTTCATCCCAGGTAAATGCCCGCAGTTCTGTCCCCCGTTCCTGATAGCGGAGCGCCCCGTTCTCATCGATGATGGAGTCTCGGATCTCCAGCTCCTCCGGCTGCTCCCCTTCAAAACTCAGCGTCACCGGCTCATTCAGTTCCACATAGACCAGCTCGTCTCCGTATTCCTCCAGATATTCCCTCCAGGAAGCCTCCGCGTCTTCCCCTGTATTTTCCGCAGCCGTATCCGTACTTTCCGGAACGGTACAGATGATTTCCCCTTCGGAAGCCTCCATCGTCGGCTGAGGGACCTCGCCGCCGCATCCGGCGTTCAGAACCGGGAATCCCATAAGAAGAAACATCAACAGCATACTGCCAGATCTCTTCATCGCTGCCATCGCTTATTTACCTCCATTTTATCCAAAATTCCCCCTGCCGTCACCCCCGGATGAGTCACACGGATCCGGCAGATCTGTTCCGCCAGCTCCCGGCCGATCCCGGTCTTTTCGGCAATCTCATCGACGGATTTTCCCCGGTCCATAAGGTTCATCAGCTTCTGAATCCGGGATGCGGTAATCTCCGCCTGCCCGCAGCCGGTTCCTTTTTCCCGCTTCTGCTTCGCGGGCAGCAGCACCACTTTCTCCGCCCGCAGCGATGCCTCCTCCAAGGTCAGCACCGCCATGGTTACTTCCATGCCGAATCGGGATCTTCCGCAGCTGCCCGGATTCAGCCACAGACGGCCTTCCCGGCTCTCCTCAAGGAACCTGTGGGAGTGTCCGAATACAATCACCTGGGCGTCCCCGGGATTTTCCGGGATATCCTTCCGGTCATGAACCATCAGAAATCGGCGGCCGCCCAGGGAAAATCTCAGCAGGACAGGAAGCGTCTGCCCCCAGCTGCCCCGGTCATTATTGCCCCTGACCACATGGAGCGGGGCCTCCGGCTTCTTTGCCCGGGTAAGCTGCTCCAGAATCTCCGGCCCCGCGAGATCCCCCGCATGAAGCACGGCGTCACCTTCGCTTACCACCTTCAGCACCTCTTCTCTCAACAGCCCATGTGTATCCGACAATACCGCCACCTGCATCGCATCCGCTCCTCTCCCTTGCCTTGTCCAATCGCCGGCCCGCTTCTTTTACCGTAAAATGCTGTAACGATTATACACTAATTTCCCGAAAAAGGAAACCGCCAGCTTCCGGCCCTTTCTCTTCAAATTCCTCACTGCTCCCCGGCTCCCAGCAAAATCTTTTCCGCCCCGATTTTCTCCAGGAAATACTCATCATGCTCCACCAGCAGCATAGTGGGATTCCACCTGGCAATCAGCTCCTCGATCTGCATCCGGGAAAAAATATCGATATAATTCAACGGCTCGTCCCAGACATACAGGTGCGCCTGCTCACAGAGACTTCTGGCGATCAGCACTTTCTTTTTCTGTCCTTCGCTGAAATCCTCCATTTTCTTGGCAAACTGTTCCCGGGAAACGTCCAGCTTCCTCAGAAGCGCCTTAAACAGCGTCTCATCCAACCCGCTCTTTGTGGCAAATTCCTCCAGCGTTCCCGAAAGGAAGGATGTATCCTGCGGCACATAGGAAATCACCAGTCCTCCCGCCAGCTCCATGCGGCCGCCGGAGGGTGACAATTCTCCCAGAATCAGCTTCAGGACGCTGGATTTCCCGCAGCCGTTGGGACCTGCCAGCGCCGTCCTCTTTCCATTTACCACCTTCATGGAAAGGCCGGAAACCGCAATTTTTTCCCCGTAACGGATTTCCACGTCTTCCAGCGAAGCCAGCACCTCCTTCCGGTGGGTCAGGGGAAACAGCTTCAGCGTCTCCGCCGTCTCCACATTTTTCAGAAGTCCTTCCTTTTCCCTGGCCGCTTCCCCGGCCCGGTCCGCGATGCCTTTGGCCCGTTTCATCACTTTGGCAGCCTTGTGGCCGATATATCCCCGGTCCACATCGCCGTGATCCGGCCTGGCGGAACCCACTTTCATCTTTTCTGCCTGATGGGACCAGCCCTCCGCCCTGCGGGCAGCCTCCCGCAGCTTGCCGATTTCCTTTTTCAGCTGATCATTTCTGGCGGCCTCCATGGCGTCCTGCCGCTCCTTATTTTCCATCCAGACGGAGAAATTTCCTTTTGTCACCGTAATGTCCTGCCGGTTGATGGCCATAATATGATCCACGCATCCGTCCAGAAACATCCGGTCATGGGACACCAGGAGAAATCCTTTCTTTCTGTTCAGATATTCCATCAATGTCTTTCTGCTCTCCCAGTCCAGATGGTTGGTGGGCTCGTCTATGAGGAGAAACTGATTCTCCCGGGAAAACAGCAGCGCCAGCATGGCTTTGGTCCGCTCGCCGTTGCTCAGCGTATCAAAAGGCCGGTAGAGAATCCCGCAGTCCGCCTCCATCAGATTCAGCTCCCGGCAAAGCTGCCACTGCTCACAAAGGGGATCTGCCTCCTCCAGAATATCCAGGGTCATAGCCTGCGGATCCCTCACCGAAAAGGGAAAATAGGTAAATTCCACCGGAGCGGTAATGGTTCCCCGGTATTCCATTTTTCCCTGAAGCAGATTCAAAAAGGTGGTTTTCCCTCTTCCGTTTCGTCCCACCAGTCCCAGCTTCCAGTCCGTATCAATCCGAAAAGTTACATCTTCAAAAATATTGTCATAAGAACCGTCATACGCAAAGGTCAGGTTCTGCACCTGTATCAGCGCCATCGCTCTCACTCCTCTCCTACAAATTCCCGGATGAATAGCCAAAAGGGCCCTACACCCATCCGTTTCCATTACAAATGTGAAAAACAATGGAAAGCACGCTTTACGAACTTTCTATTGTCATGAAAAAAGGACCGCAGAAACATATCCTTTCTGCGATCCCTGTTTTCCTACCTGCGAAATATCCTGCCGATCCCCGCGCCGTTCACCTGGCCGGGGCGGATCTTTCTGCCCTTCGGAATGTATGAAATGAGAATGAATATCTTCCTGCATGGCACGAAGGAAACCTCCCACAACTGTAGACGCAGCGGTCTCCGGTCTTTTTCAAAGTCACTTGACCGGCATCCGCCAGCTTCCTCATGCCTCTCCGGACACCATCCATCCCGCCCGGGCGGCACGGACATCTCCGGCTTCATTGCTTCTTATCTGCAGGAAATAATAATCATTCTCTCAGCTCCTTTTTCGGTTATTGCTTTTTCAGACATTATTTAACATAGCACACCCGGCCGCAGCCGTCAACTGTTTCAAGGAAAGATTTTATTCCGGGCAGTAACCGTTCAGCCTTCCTACTCCTCCATGCTGACAATATCATGGCTCACCGGCCGGTAAAACAGCTCTCTGACCCGGGCAAAGTCCCGGGTCATTCCCAGAATCCACATCAGTTTCACCGCCGCCGCTTCCACGGTCATATCGTAGGCCTGCAGCACGTTGTACTCGTTAACTGCCTTGAATCCCACCTCATAGACCTCCGCGTCGCTGCCCTCCAGCATCACCTGGGTGGCGATCACCACGATTTTCCCGTCTCTGGTGAGCCGGGCCAGCTCCTCCAGGAAATTTCTCCGGTCATAGAAAGGAATTCCTCCCACCCCGTAGCTCTCGATGATGATGGCGTCATACCGGCTTCCGATATACCGCAGGATATCCGGTTCCATGCCCGGAATCAGTTTCAGCAGAAAGACTCCCGGATCAATCTGATCATAAAACCGGACGGGCACCGGCTCCTCCTCCGCCTCCACATACTGAAGGATTCTCCGGTCATCAATAAAGGCCGCCACTGGGTAGTTGATGCTGTCAAAAGCGCTGTAGCTTTTGGTGCGGATCTTCCTGGCTCTGGTTCCCAGAATCGCCTTCCCGTCAAAAACGATATACACGCCCCGCACCCCATCCTTCACCGCGAAACGGATGCTGTCCAGAAGATTCTTCCTGGCGTCGGTGATGGGCGCGCTGATGGGCTTCTGGGCGCCGGTGAGAATCACCGGCTTTTCCGGATTCTGGATCAGATACGAAAGGGCCGCAGCCGTATAGGCCATGGTATCCGTCCCGTGGGTGATCACGAACCCGTCAAACTTCTCATAAGCTTCCCGGATTTTGCCTGCGATTTTCAGCCAGTGCTCGGGCTGCAAATTGGTGCTGTCCAGACTGAAAATCTGGCACACCTCCATCCGGCAGTATTTTTTTGCCTCCGGAATATAGGAGAGGATCTCCTCCCCGCTGGTACCCGGCGCCAGGCCGTTTTCCGTTTTTACGGAGGCAATGGTGCCTCCTGTGGTCAGAAGCAGAATACGTTTCATGTCAGTCTCCTTTTTCTCGGTCCTCAAAATCATCATTTAATATTTCGATATGTGTCACCGGCTCTGCGTACATGCTGGGATAACTTTCCATGATCGAGCCATACGCCGTCACTTTAATGCGGTCCCCTACCTGCAAGTCTTCTGTACTGGCCGGAACTCCATTATAATCCACAACCGTAAAAATATCCGTCTCAAAACAGACTTCCCCTCTGTCATTGATTCCATTCCATTCAGAAGGCCTGTCCACCAGAAAAGAATTTCCGTCAATCGCTTTGATTTCCCCCACAAACGGCGTCCCCCTCAAACCGGTGATCCGCCCTGCCGTATAGCTGATCAGCACCGCTGCCAGAAATCCGGCAGATATCAACAGCCGTTTCCGGTTTTTCCCGTTTCTGATCCAGGCTCCTGCCCGTTTTCTCCATGATTCCACAGTTCTTCCTCCCCCAGCAGATAATAATGCGGAATAATATCCTCATAACTTCCATCATTCAGCCGGAATCCCCCGGGAATGATCCCCAGCTGCACAAATCCCAGCTTCCGGTAAAGAGCCAGCGCCGCCCGGTTGCTTCTCACCACCGCGTTAAACTGCAGAATCCTGAATCCCAGCTGTTCTGCCATATCGATGCAGTGTTGCACCAGCTGCTCACCGATGTGATGGCCGCGCAGGTTTTTATCCACCGCATAGCTGGCGTTGCAGATATGACCGCACCGGCCCACATTATTGGGATGAAGAATGTACAGCCCCACCGGATTTCCCGTCTCCTGCGATACGGCAATCCCCGTATAAGACTGTTCCATGAAAAATGTCAGCCCACTCTCCAGGGTCAGCCCCTCTGTCTGAGGAAATGCCACACCATCCTCCACCACCTGATTCCAGATCGCCACAGCATCCGGCAGATCCTTCTCTTCAAATTTTCTTATCTGAATCTCCATAGATGTTCTTCTCCTGTGCTTTGCGGCAGTTCCCCATTCCAGTCTTACTGTCATCCACGCCGGATGGCTGCCGTTTTTTGTTGTCCGGCCTGCCGCTCTCCCTGTCCGGCCTGCCGCTCTCCCTGTCCGGCCGGGCAGATGATAATGATTTTGAAACAGAATAACAGGAATTCACCACTTTTTCAAGTATCTCCTCCATATCCTCCATTCTCATGAAAAAAGACAGCCACCTGCCCGGAACTTTTATTGTCCCTGACAGATGGCTGCTTTTTTCGGCGTCACTGCCGAATCACTTTATTACAATCCCTTCAAATTTACCGCTTATCTGCAGTATTTCTCAACCCATCCGGGAATATCCTCCGGCCGCATCCTGCCGAAATGCTTCCCGTCCAGCAGCAGATTCGGCGATGTCCCGCAGTGTTTCAGACAGTTTCTGGTAACCACCAGTACCATTCCATCCGCCGACAACCCGTCTTTTCCCACGCGCAGTTCCCTGCGGACGGCCTCCAGCACCGCCGCTCCCTGCCGCTTTCCGCACCGCTCTCCGGTGCAGACCGTCAGCACATGGCGGTACGCCGCGCTTTTCAGATCCGGGCAGAAGCGGATCAGTGTTTTCACAACGGAAAGGCTGACCCCGGCCGCCTGGGCAGCCTCCTGCTGAAGGCTTTCCGGAAGATATCCACAGATCTCCTGCAGCTGGCGCAGCATATCCACAATTGCTTCCTGACTGCCTCGGTCAGGACCGGATCTGTGCCAGTCAAGAATTTCATTGATTTCCTGTTTTTCCTCCATTTTCCTGATCTCCTTTCCGTCAGATCCCGTGTCGTTCCGTCTTCGCTGTCCCGCCGCCCTTCCGGCGGAATACCGGAGTATTTCTTATTTTTCCTGAATCTTCTTCAGTGCCGTGCTGAACTTGATGGGATTTCCATACATCAGCGTACCAAACCGGAAGATCTTCGCCGCCAGAAATCCGGCGCCCACACAGAAGACCGCGAGGATCACTGCGGACACCACAATCTCCCACATGGCTACGCTGCCCATGGCAATCCGGATCAGCATACCGTTGCTGGAAGTGAAGGGAATGAAAGAAGCCACCCGCATCAGCAGGCCGTCACTGTCATTCATTCCGAAAATGGCGATGAAGAAGGAAACCAGATAGATCATAGTCAGCGGCATGGCCGCCTTGCTGATATCTTCTGTTTTGGACACCAAAGCTCCCAGCATGCCGAATCCGAAGGCGTACAGCAGATATCCCATCATGCCGAACACCGCGAATGCCGCCCACACCGGCATGGGAATCTGAAACAGCACATCCAGCAGGCCGCCCCAGCTGTCCCGGAAAATCTGGTACGTTCCCACAGCGCTTCCCAGAATCAGCACGCACTGAATCAGCCCGGCAATGGCTCCCGCCAGCACCTTTCCGAAAATCAGGCTGTTGCTGTCCACGCTGGTCACCAGAATCTCAATGGCCCGGTTGCTTTTCTCCGAGGTCACGGAGGTGGCGATCATCTGCCCGTAGAAAATCAGCAGGAAATACAGAATCATGATCAACATGTAAGTATACGCGTAATTTCCCACACTGTCCTTTCCCAGAATCCGGGTTTCCGACGCCGGCTGAGACCGGTACAGCGTCTCCACTTCCTGGGCGTTGACGCCCTGGGCCTCCAGAGCCTGCGTCCTCCACAGGGTTGCCGCAGCCTGGGAAAAAGTGGCATCCAGGGTATCGGACATGGAACGGTTCTCCACCACATAGGTGTAGTTCATCAGATCCTCCACGATGAATCCTGCCCGGGCTGTCCCGTCTGTCACCGCATCTTCCACCTGGTTTTCATCGCTGCACTCCAGCCATTCAATATTCATACCCATAGCCAGAGAAAGCGCCTGGGGATCGGCAATACTTCCGTTCACATCGTACAGCGCCAGCGTTTCCGTCTCCTGGCTGCTTTCACTGCCAGAATTGCCGGAAGCAGAATTGTCCGAATCACTGCCGCCTCCTCCCAGAATCACTCCCGGTATGGCGATGATTCCCACCGCCAGAACGATCAGCACAATGGTGGTCAGCAGAAAGCTTTTATTTTTAAAATAGTTGTTCAGCTCAAATTTCAGTACGGTCAGAAACTGTTTCATGCCTGGTCACCTGCCCTTTCCACAAAAATTTCCGTCAGAGATGGCTCATAATTTCCGAACTCCTCCGGAATCAGCTTTTTCTCCAGCAGGCCGGCCAGCAAACGTTCCCTGGTGCAGCCCTCTTTCATTTCCACAATCACCTGATCCTTCCTATGTCCCGTCACCCGGATCAGATCCCCCAGCTGCTCCTCCAGAAGCTGCTCCGGATGCTCCGTGCCGGCTTCCAGTCCGATTACCAGCCGGTTGTGGCCGTACTCCCGTTTGATCTGATCCAGATTTCCCGACAGCACCACTTCACCATGGTTGATCAGCACAATATCCTCACAGAACTCCTCCACATAGCTCATCTGATGGCTGGAAAAAATCACCAGTTTTCCGTCCTGAATCTGCTCCCGGATCACATCCTTCAGAATCTGGGAATTCACCGGATCCAGGCCGCTGAAAGGCTCGTCCAGAATCACCAGATCCGGGCTGCACACCAGGGTCTGGGCCAGCTGCACCTTTTGCTGATTTCCTTTGGACAGTGTCTCCAGCTTCCGCTGGGCGTATTCCTCCACACCCAGACGTTTCAGCCACCACTGGGCCTGCTGTCTGGCCGTCTTCCGGTCACTGCCCCGCAGCTGGGCCAGATAAACCAACTGTTCCAGCACACCTTTTTTCGGGTACAGTCCCCGTTCCTCCGGCAGATATCCGATCCGGAAATCCCGCGGATGGAAAGTCTTCCCGTCCACCGTGACAGTTCCGCCGCTGGCCCGGAACACATCCATCAGAATCCGGATCGTGGTGGTCTTTCCGGCGCCGTTTCTTCCCAGAAGCCCCAGCGCCCTGCCGCTCTCGATGGAAAAGGAGATGCCGTGAAGCACTTCCTTTTCGCCAAAACTTTTTCGCAAGTCCTTTACTTCAAGTTTCATAGTAGATTCCTTTCTCCTCATTGTATGGACAATTTCCGGTACTAATATACCATTTACAGAGAAAGTTATCAACAAAATTTGGACGTATAATTCTTAAGACTTTATATTCCAAAAAAATCTTTCACCATCTCCGGAAGTTTCCCGGCAGGATAGCCGAAGCTTGCGCTCACGGATTCTCCCTGTTCATTGACGCCTTCCACATATGCGAAAATATTCTCTTCAAATTTATCCCTGGAAGCCATCAGCCAGTAATTCCGATCCCATACCAGATTCTGGCGAACCGCTTCAATGTCCTCCGGCGTCTCCGCCAGAAGAACCGTCTCCATAGCCGTGCTGTCCGTCTGCCAGGCTTCTGTTTCCGAATAATCCGGATAATACTCCACCGTGATCCGGGTGATCCGGATGTTTTCCATTTCGGGATCCGGCACAAATCCCCGGTCTTTCAGAAGCGCCAGCGTCTCCGTAAAGTTCCTGTTGATGGGCATATCACTGCCGATCAGATCCCATCCGGGCAAACTGCACAGGCTGATCAGCGCCACAGGGGGCTCCTGCATCTGTTCATAGGTCATGGACGCCAGCTCCTTCTGATAGGCCGATACCAGCTGCACCCGCTCTTCCTGGCTCATCTGCCCAAGATACACCGTGGTGCCGGGATCCTGCACCGTCTCGATTCCAACATCCGCGGCATCCACGTTCAGCACCGGCCAGATGGCTGTCCGGTAAGCCTCCTCCTGGTACAGTGTTTCCTCGGCATCCTGCATGCCGGACACCGGAAGCCGATAGTATCTCCGCTTCTCCTGCCCATTCTTCAGCCGGTAGATGACGGTGGCGAAATCGTATTCCCCGGACGTGTCTTCCGCTGCGCCGTTCTTTACGATATCCACCCCCTGCTGTGCCAGCTGGTAAATGGGAGCGAAATCCTCCAGCTGACCATTTTCGTCCAGCCAGTCGCTCATATTTTCCGTCTCCCCGTTTTCATCCATAAGACCATACCAGGAGGAATAGCAGACCGCCATGGAAGCAATCCTGTCCTTGCTGGGCAGGAAGGAATCAAAACCGCCCAGATCCATCTGAAACCAGGCGCCACAAGCCACAGTCACCAGAACCGCAATGCCGGTACACAGCTTATGATCCAGCAGATGTTTTCTGTCAAAGTGATAAATCATCTCAATGAAAATGCTGCACACCGCCATGGTGAAGACAACACCGAACCAGAACCATGCGTCTCTGGATCCGGCGCCGCTTGCGTCTCCCAGCGCCCGGAAAAATAGTCCTCCGGCCAGTCCCAGTACCGGAAGCAAGGCCAGCTTGAAAATCCCCTCCGTCCGGGAAAACACCAGCGAACGGCCCGCGCCCTCTGAGGGCCGGATTTTTGCCAGCCACATTGCCAGCACTCCCATGGCCGCACCGGCAGCCACGGTACAAAGAAGCGGCTCCCACCACTGATTCTTCATGGCATAGCCCCAGAAATCCGCATCCAGACCGCCCATGCCGATTCGCCTGCACAGTGCCGCCAGGCTGTAGGCCGGTGACAGATACCGGAACACCGCCGCCACCACGGCTGTGCCTCCGGAGGTACCGCAGTAGGTTTCATAAAACATTCCCGGCAATGCCAGCAGAAGCTGTACCAGTCCCGGAAGATAAACCAGCAGCACCACGCTTCCCAGAATCCCCGTCAGCAGCTTTCCGGTCAGCAGCATGGCCACCGCCGCGAAAAAGTAAACTGCCAGGAAAAATATCAGGTGTACTGCCAGCGCCGTCAGACTCACCAGCGGCAGATCCGGCGAGTAAATCCCCCGGAAAATCCCCACCAGATTTGCCAGCGCCAGATTCACCGCATAAGGAATCCCAAACAGCAGCACCGACGCCGTGGTCTCCGCCAGAAAAATCTTTTCTTTTTTCACCGGAAGACTGTGAATCATATCCAGCTTTCTGGAGGAATGTAGATAAGAAAGTCCCGTCCAGGCCGCCAGCAGAGCGCCTCCCGCCACGGTTATAGCCGTCAGCGGATTTCCTCCTGCCAGAAACGCCCGCAGGCCGTTTCTCATTTCCTCCAGTATATTCTGGACATCCGTAACCTGCATGGCTGCCATGGCGTCCGCACTGCGGTAAAATTCCAACATGGCAGTCAGGGGGAAGCACAGGAAAAACGCCAGCGCCAGCAGCGCGCCGTACCATGCCCGCTGCCCCATGGAATGTTTCACCATTTTAGAATAAGAGATCTTTGACGTCATATCCCGCCACCTCCGTTTCACTCACAAAAATTTCCTCCAGCGTCAGAGGAATCAGTTCGGCAAACACCGGCTGTACCTGATGGATGCACTCCATCACCGCCTGTTCCTCACCCCGCACCGTCAGAGTAAGCAACGAGCCTCTCTGTTCCATCTTCACCACCTGAAGCGCTGCCAGCAGCCGTTCCTTCTGTGTCTCATCCACCGCGCACTGTATCCTGTGCAGATTGCTCTTCAGTTCCTCCACTTCCCTGGACAGCAGCATGCCGCCCCGGTGCAGAAGTCCCACATGGTCACAGATATCCTCCAGCTCCCTCAGATTGTGGGAGGCGATCACCGGAGTAAAATCCCGGTTGATCATCTCCGCGGCAAAAATGCTCTTCACCGCCTGGCGCATCACCGGATCCAAACCGTCGAAGGTTTCATCACAAAGAAGATATTTGGTGTTGGCGCAGATTCCCAGAATCACCGCCAGCTGCTTTTTCATTCCTTTGGAAAAGGTACGGATCCTCCGTTCCTCCTCCAGCCCGAATTTCTTCACCATCTCATGAAACCGTTGTTCATCGTAGCAGTTGTAATAGATGGCATAATATTGCATCATATCTCCAGGCGTGGCATTGGGAAAGTAATACGGATCATCCGCGATAAAAAATACCTCTTTCCGGATCTCCGGATCCTGGTACACATTCTTTCCGTCCACCAGTACCTCCCCGGTATCCGACGCCAGCACGCCGGCCATCATTCTGAGACAGGTACTCTTCCCGGCCCCGTTGGTTCCCACCAGGCCGAACACGTTCCCCTCATGGATCTGTCCGCTGACATCTGCCAACGCAGTGACATCCTCAAATTTCTTACCGATACCCTTCAGCTCAATCATACATCCTCCCTCCAATACTCCTCCAGCCGGGCGGCAAATTCTTTCTGTCCGATTCCGATCTGCCTGCCTTTTTCCAACACTTCGTCAAATTCTTTCCAGTACGCCTTCCGTTTTTCCTGAAGCAGATGTTCCCCGCCGGAGACAAAATTTCCCCGGCCCTTCACCGAATAAATGTAACCCTGCTGTTCCAGTATGGCGTATGCTTTCTGGATCGTGTTGGGATTGATGGACAGATCCACCGCCAGCTTCCGCACGGAAGGCATCTGGGAATCCGCCTCCAGCACGCCCCGGAGAATCAGCATCTGAAATTTTTCCACTATCTGTTCATAGATGGGCCTTCTGTCCTGATAATCTATGACAATCAACCGGATCCCTCCCTTCTCCGTATTAAGTGTACTATTCATCTTAGTACACTTTGAGTATAAAAAACATTCACGTATTTGTCAAGCTCTTATTTGATCCCCATTGCGGACAGGCAGCGCGCCGGTCCGCCTTTCCCCGCCGGTCCAGGGAATATGAAAAAGACGGTACAGCTCACTGTCCTATATATTTCCGCAGATGATCTCCTTAAGCACGGCCACAGCTTCCCGCAGCACATAGTGGGGCACCAGCACACTGCCTCCCGGAGCGGCAATTCCGCAGACATCCCCATATCCTTTTTTCCGCGCGATTTTAAGACTGCGGTACATATGGAAATGGTTGGTGACAATCCCCACCCGCCATTCCTTTTTCCCCTCCCGGGATTTCAGAATTTTCATGGAAAACACAAGATTTTCCAAAGTACTTGTGGAATGTTCCTCCCAAATAAGACGTGTCCCGGAAATGCCATGATGCTCCAGCCATTTTCCCATACACTCTGCTTCCGTAATTTCTTCGCCATAGCCCTGTCCCCCGGAAAGTACCGCCAGCGTTTCGGGATTCTCCTTCAGGTACTTTTCCGCCTCCTGCAGCCTTCCCAAAAGAGCCCGGCTGGGGCTTCTGCCCTTCACCTGGCATCCCAGAACCACCAGCACGTCCAGTCCCATCTTCCCCCGTTTTCCCATGGCAGACAGGACCAGAGCCACAAGTACCAGAAGGACAGCCACGGCCAATGCCATAACCACGCCGACCGCCAGCCAAAATTCCTTTGGAATCCCGGCGGCCGCTTTCTTCCAGAAATCCAGTTTTCTTCCGATGGCGATCCCCCAGAACGCAATTCCCGCGGCCAACCATATCCACAGCAGCGAAACACGGACGCCCGCGTACCGGACACAGGCCCCGTAATATCCCAGACATATCGTTCCCAAAATTCCCAACAGAATACTCATGCACTACCTCTGCAGGCAATGGAAAGCGCGCCGCGCAAACTTTCCATTGTCATAAAAAAGGCGGAAGAGTCACTCCTTCCGCCCGATTGGTGTTTTCTTATTATTTATTTCTTCCACAGCAGAACTTATATTTCTTTCCGCTTCCGCAGGGACAGGGATCATTTCTTCCGATCTTCGCCCCTTTGATTACAGTACCGGACTTTTTCTGCTCCATATACAGGGTTTTCTTCTGCTCGGGAGTGAAAATCTCATCCCACATGGGCAGCTCATACAGCCAGTC
>HHCFR02800__coassemble_2332_pt1 | contig 13204 bp, 13 predicted proteins | sample HHCFR02800__metabat2_high_PE_078 | metagenome-assembled genome bin HHCFR02800
CTTTACCGATTTTATTTTGGAATGGCTGGAAATGATGAAAAACAGCGTTGAGCTGACCACATATTCATCCTATGCCAATTCCATCAAGGGAAGCATTGTCCCGTACTTCAAAGACAAAATGCTCACCTTGCAGGACCTGGAGAAGCACCCCAAGCACATCCAGGACTACTATCAATTTGAGCTTGGTAAAGGGCTTACGGCTAATACCGTAATCCATCGCCACGCCAACATCCGTAAATGCTTGCAGTATGCGTTCCAGATCGGACTAATCAAGTCGAACCCCGCTGACCGTGTAGAGCGACCCCGGAAAGACAAATATCTTGCGACGATTTACAACCAGCAAGAGCTGGAAATCCTTTTCAAGACTGTAAAGGGCGACCCCATTGAGCTGGGTGTTATTCTTGCCGCATTTTACGGATTGCGGCGGAGCGAGGTAGTCGGACTGAAATGGGATGCGATTGACTTTGAAAAAAAGACAATCAGCATAAAGCACACCGTTACGCAAGTCAATGTGGATGGCAAGAACATCACCGTACAGAAGGACCGAACGAAAACAAAGTCCAGTTACCGGACCTTGCCTTTGGTCCCACCCTTTGAAGAACTGCTGCGGCGCTTGAAACAAGAGCAGCTTGTCAATCAAAAGGTATGCGGTGCAGCCTACTGCAAAAAATACCTGGACTATATCTATGTAAATGCGATGGGCGAACTTGTCAAACCAAACTTCATCACACAGCATTTTGAGATTGTATTGAAAAACCACGGATTGAAAAAAATCCGTTTCCACGATCTCCGCCATAGCTGTGCCAGCCTTCTTTACGCCAACGGTGTCAGTCTGAGGGACATCCAGGAGTGGCTGGGACATAGCGACATCGGAACGACATCGAATATTTACACCCACCTTGATTATAGCAGCAAGGTTTCGTCAGCAAATGCGATCCTCGCATTTTACCCGCAAAACACCAGAGTACAGACTATTGGGCAATAAAAAAGCCCTGAACTCTGGAAGTTCAGGGCTGAAAATTCTGGTGCCGGTGGCCGGACTCGAACCGGCACGGATTGCTCCGCCGCATTTTGAGTGCGGTGCGTCTGCCAATTCCGCCACACCGGCATTTATATTTTAATTCCCTGTGTCCCGCATATCTCTGATTTTGGAGGGATATGCGGGAGGGATATTAAAACCAAATGCTGTTGTTCAGTTGAAAATATGCTGTAATACCAAGGGTCCTACAAAAACGCCTGTGAATGGACGAACAAGATTTTGAGTCTGTCTCGTCTGCCAATTCCGACACACCGGCCTGCGAACGGATTTAATTATAGCATGGGAGACGGGAAAAGGCAAGAATAAAATTAGCTTGTAACGGGGGAAAAGAGCGGCTATAATAAAGGCAAAGGTTATTATGGCGCCTGGAAGGCAGAAAAACAGGAGGAACAGCCGATGAATGAGACGTTGAAAACATTGACGACAAGACGAAGCGTGAGAGCGTATCTCCCCGATCAGGTGAAAGAGGATGACCTGAAGCAGATCCTTGAGGCCGGTACGTACGCGCCCACCGGTATGGGAGCTCAGTCCCCGGTGATGGTGGTGGTTCAGGATCCGGAGACGATCCGGCAGCTTTCCCGGATGAACGCGGCGGTGATGGGCGGCAGCGGAGATCCTTTCTATGGAGCGCCCACCGTGATTGTGGTGCTGGCGGACAAAAACCGGGGCACCTGTGTGGAGGACGGAAGTCTGGTGATGGGAAATCTGATGAACGCGGCGGCATCCCTGGGAGTGGCCTCCTGCTGGATTCACCGGGCCAGAGAGGTGTTTGACACCCCGGAAGGAAAAGAACTGCTGAAAAAGTGGGGGCTTTCCGACAGCTACATCGGCGTGGGAAACTGTATCCTGGGATACGCGAAGGACCCGCTTCCCCAGCCGAAACCCAGAAAAGAAAATTATATCATCCGGGCATAGCCCGGCAGATGACCGGGCCGGCCGCCGCAGGGCGGCGGGCCCTTTTGTCTGAATGTGAAAAACAGGGAGATTGCGGAAAATGAAAGAGATTGAAACCATACACGCGGCGGGGCATGTGCTCTGCCATGATATCACGGAGATTGTAAAAGGCCAGAAGAAAGGGCCGGCATTCCGGAAGGGACATATTGTCACGGAGGAGGATATTCCCGTTCTTCTCAGGCTTGGGAAGGATCATCTGTTTGTCTGGGAGAAAAAGGAAGGAATTCTCCATGAAAATGAAGCTGCCCGGATTCTGTATGAAATCTGCCGGGGAGAAGGGATGCGCGGCTCCGATGTGTCGGAGGGAAAAATCGAGTTGATCGCCGACAGAGACGGCCTTTTCAAGGTGAACCGGCAGGGGCTGTATGCGGTGAACCGGCTGGGAGAAATGATGATTGCCTGCCGTCACGGGGATCTGCCAGTGAAAAAGGGCGACCGGCTGGCGGGAACCAGAATCATTCCCCTGGTGATCGAACAGGAAAAAATGGATAAGGCCCGGCAGGCGGCGGGGCCGTCCCCTCTGTTTCAGATTCTTCCTTTTCAGGAAAAGAAGGTGGGAATTGTCACCACGGGAAATGAGGTGTTTTACGGGAGAATTCAGGATACCTTCGGCCCGGTGATCCGGGAAAAGCTGGCGGAGTATCCGGCGCAGGTTCTGGGACAGACCTATACGGATGATCAGAAGGATCATATCCGGGAGGCGATTCTGGATTTTGCCCGGCAGGGGGCCCAGGTGATTCTGTGTACCGGAGGCATGAGCGTGGATCCGGATGACCGGACGCCGGGAGCCATAGCCGATACGGGGGCGGAAATTATTTCCTATGGAGCGCCGGTGCTGCCGGGGGCCATGCTGCTGGTGGCGTATCTTGACTGGGAAGGAAAAAGGATTCCCGTGCTGGGACTTCCCGGATGCGTGATGTATTCAAAACGGACAATTTTTGATCTGGTGCTGCCGCGGGTGATGGCGGACGATCCGGTGACTGCCGGGGAACTGGCGGCTTTGGGGGAAGGCGGGTTTTGCCTGAACTGTCCGGTCTGCACCTTCCCCAACTGCGGCTTCGGCAAAGGAAGAAGATAAGGAGGTGTTCCGGAATGGGAATTGTGAGAGCAGTCTGCGTCAGTGAAAAGAAAGGAACGTCCAAGCATCCGGTGGCCATGGGAGAATTTGTGGAGGATCTGGGAATCGCCGGGGACGCCCATGCGGGGAAATGGCACCGGCAGGTGAGCCTTCTCTCCCTGGAAAAGATTCAGGAGTTCGGCAGGCGGGGCGCCCGGGTGGAGTTCGGAGACTTCGGGGAAAATCTGGTGGTGGAGGGAATTGATTTTGCCTCCCTGCCGGTGGGGTGTGTGCTTTCCTGCGGTCAGGTGCAGCTGGAGGTGACGCAGATCGGGAAGGAATGTCATTCCCACTGCGCCATTTTCCAACAGGTGGGAGACTGCATCATGCCCCGGGAAGGCGTATTTGCCAAGGTGCTGAAGGGCGGCGTGATCCGGCCGGGGGATTCCATGGAGATTACCGGGCAGAATCACCGGTTCCGGGTAGGCGTGGTGACCATGAGCGACAAGGGAGCCGCCGGGCTTCGGGAAGATGAGAGCGGGCCGTTGATCCGCCGGATGGTGGAGGCCGGTCCTTATCTGGTGGTGGAACAGCTGCTGATCCCCGATGATCAGCCGGAAATCGAGAGGACGCTGACGCGGCTTTGCGACCGGACGGGGGTGGATCTGATTCTCACCACCGGCGGAACCGGATTTTCGCCCAGGGACCGGACGCCGGAGGCCACCTTGGCGGTGGCGGACCGGATGGCTCCGGGGATTGCGGAGGCGGTTCGCGCTTATTCCATGACCATCACGAAACGGGCCATGCTGAGCCGGGCGGTTTCCGTCATCCGCGGGAAAACGCTGATTATCAATCTGCCGGGAAGCCCCAAGGCGGTGGCGGAAAGCCTGGAGTATATTCTGCCGGCGCTGGATCACGGGCTTGCGGTGCTGTCCGGGACGGCAGGAGATTGCGGAAGCAGCCATAAGGAGGAAAAAACGGCGGAAACCGCGGCTCGTAAAGAGGAGAAGGCGGCGGAAAATAAATGAGCCCGGGATACTTGCGGAAGGAGAAGAAAACCAATGGCGGAGAAAACCAGCTGCGATACCTGCAGCAATTATATTTACGACGAGGACACGGGAGAATATTTCTGCGATGTGAATCTGGACGAGGATGAAATGTACCGTTTCCTGAGCGACACCTTTTACCAGTGTCCCTACTACCGGCTGGACGATGAGTACCGGATTGTCCGGCACCAGATGTAGAAGGGAGGGGCCAGGATGACAGCGGAGATCACGGTGCTGGCGGAAAATACGGCCCGCGAAGGACTGGCGGCGGAACACGGGCTTTCCTTCTGGATCCGCTATGGAGACCATGCGTTTCTTCTGGACGCAGGTTCCACCGCGGTATTTGCCGAAAATGCGGACCGGCTGGGGATTTCTGTGGGGGAGGCGGAATTTGCCGTGCTGTCCCACGGCCATTATGACCACGGCGGAGGGCTGGAGGAATGGTTTCGCAGAAATTCCGGGGGAAAGGTATACGCCAGAAAGGAGGCGTTCGGGGATTACTATTCCCTGACTTCCGGAAGACCCCGCCGCATCGGCCTTCCCGATCCGGTGCGGGCATGTGCGGACCGGTTCTGCTTTCTCGCGGAGGATTGCCAGCTTTTTCCCGGAGTATGGGCGCTGGGGCACGGGGACGCGCCGCTTGAGGAACGGGCGGTGAGAGAAAAAATGTATCTTCATCTGGAGGATGCCGGTGAAATGCCCTCCGGGCCGGAGCGTTTGCCTGCGGCAGTGTATGAGGAAGCGGGAGAGCGGTTTCTGCCGGATTCCTTCGCCCATGAGCAGTGCCTGGTGCTGCAGACACCAGAGGGCCTGGTGATTCTCAGCAGCTGTTCTCACGGAGGAATTGACCAGACGGTCCGGGAGGTCGTGAACCGTTTTCCCGGCATACCCATCCGGGCGGTGCTGGGAGGATTTCATCTGAAAGGCGGTCCCGGGGGAGGCGAAATGCCGTTTTCCCCGCAGGAGATCCGAAAGCTTGGCGAGACCCTGCGGGAAATGGAGATTCCGGAAATCTACACAGGACACTGCACCGGGCAGGAGGCTTTTGATATTCTGAAGGATGTGCTGAAAGACCGTCTGCACCGTCTGTACGCGGGGAGAACAATTGTGTTCTGACAGACGGAGACCGTCGGAAGAGACGGGCGGAGGCGGCACATCGAATGGGAAGTTGCTTCAATGATATTTTGAATTGGGAGGGATAGGTATGCAATCTTTCTGTGGGACGGACTGCTGCAGCAAATGCAGCCGTTTAGCGGAATGTGGTGGATGCAAAAACGTAAAGGGACATCCCTTTGGCGGAAATTGTATTGCTGCCGAATGTATTGAGCAAGAGGGGGAAAAGGGATTTTTGCGTTTTAAGGAGTGTTTGATTTCAGAGATTAACGCGCTTGGAATCAAGGGGCTTGAGGTGAGGGATCTCAATCTGCTGAACGGAGATTTTGTAAATCTGGAATATCCTCTTGCCAATGGGCAGACGGTAAAGCTGCTGAAAGACAACAATGTGTATTTAGGAAATCAAATTGAAGTATCCGGCAAGGAAAGGTGCTATGGGGTTGTTGCCGATAAAAAATATATACTTGTGTGCGAATATGGCTGTAATGGAGCAGATCCCGAAATTATCATGTACAAAAAGCGTGAAAGTTACATAAATTTTTAATTTGACAAACAGACGCTTCCTTACTACAATGTTCTTTAACGGACGCATTTTTGCAGGTCCCGTCCGGGTCCGGAAGCAAGGATGCAGGCAGGAGGAATAGCATGAGTCAAAGTGTAGAAGAAATCAAATCTATTCAGGGCAAGATGTTGCTGCAGATGATTGGCGCGCTGCTGATCTTTACAGCCATCAGTGTAGTATTTCAGGGAGTAATGATGCTGACCATGTCGCTGGGCGGCAGTGAAGCTTCCGTGGAGGCCAGACAGCAGCTGCTGGAAGGCGGTTATACGGTACCGATCCTGGTATCCATCGGCGCGGTATATCTGATTTTGGGGCTTACGCAGATTTTTACCGGTCTTTTCAGTTTTCGGCTGGCTAACCGGCTGGACAAGGTAAAAATCCTGAAAATTGTGGCCATCATTTATACGGTGGTGTCCCTGCTGCAGCAGGCATATCTGTTTTTGATGAATGTCACCGGCGCGCTGTCCTGGATTTCCGCCATTTTGATGCCGGGTGTGCTGATCTGGGCGCTGCAGAAGAATCTGCGGCTGGCCAAGGAAGACCCGAAGCGGGTGTATGTGGTGGATCCCAGCAAGACAGTCAGAGGCCGGCAGCAGCCGAAAAAGACCACAAGCCTGATGGAACGGGCAAAGGCCCAGGTAAAAGACGAGGAGCTGGCAGCCAGAGTAGCCGGTGAAACACCTGACGGACAGCAGAAACAAGATCAGGCTCATCCGGTAAAATACGATGACCTGGAATTTGTCACAGCTATGAATGCGGCGTCGGACGAGACCGGAGAGGAAACGCAGGACAGATAACCCGTGACAATTCTCCATTCGAGAAGCGTGTTGCCTGATGTTTATGGAGGTATCAGATTGGATCTCAGTAAAGAAAATATGAAAAAAATCATGCTCCTGATTGTTTTCACAGTGCTGATTCTGGTGGGACTTCAGAATTTCGGCGCTGTGATAGGAGCGATTGTTTTTTTGTTCCGGATTGTCTATCCCTTCGCGCTGGGGGGAGCGATCGCGTTTGTCATTAATATTCCCATGAATTTCATAGAGCGCAATATCTTCGGGCGGGAACGGATGAAACAAGGAAAGGGAAGCAGATTCGCGAAGAAAATGGCCAGGCCTTTAAGCCTGGTGATTTCCCTGATTCTGATTTTAGCCGTAATCGCCATTGTATTCGGCGTCGTGCTGCCTCAGCTGGGTGATACGATCTATCGTCTGAGTGTGGATATACGGAATTTTGTGCCCACTATCCAGAGCTGGGGGATGCAGACCTTTGATGATTATCCGCAGATTATGGATTGGCTGAACACTCTGGAGATCGACTGGGAAGGGCTTATGCAGAACGCGGTGACCTTCCTGCGTAACGGTGCCACAAATCTTCTGGGATCTACAGTGAGCATTGTTTCCGGAGTTGTAAGCGCGGCCACTAATTTTGTGATTGCGTTTGTGTTTGCCATGTATATTGTGCTGCAGAAGGAACGGCTCAGTGTGCAGGTGAGAAAGATCATGTATGCGTTTCTGCCCAGGAAGGGGGCGGACTGGATTAACCGTGTGGCATCCCTGGCGTATACAACCTTTTCTCACTTTTTCACCGGACAGTGTCTGGAGGCAGTGATCCTGGGAACCATGTTTTTTGTTGCCATGACTATTTTCCGCTTCCCTTACGCGTTGCTGGTGGGAATCCTGGTGGCTTTTACAGCGCTGATTCCCATTTTCGGAGCCTTCATCGGCTGTGTGGTCGGCGCATTTCTGATTTTGATGGAGAACCCCATGCAGGCAGTGCTGTTTGTGGTGATGTTCCTGATTCTCCAGCAGATTGAGGGTAATCTGATTTATCCTCATGTGGTGGGAAGCTCAGTGGGTCTCCCGTCTATCTGGGTGCTGGTTGCGGTTACTGTGGGCGGCAGCCTGATGGGAATTGTGGGTATGCTGGTATTTATTCCGCTGATGTCTGTCTGCTATAACCTGTTTCGGCAGTGGGTATACGACCGGCTGAAAAAGCGGGATTTGATTACTATATTCAAAGGAGAAAAGAAAAATGAGACAGTACAACGAGACGGAGAAAAACAGGCTGGAGCAGATGGCAAGTGATTACAGGAGCTTTCTGGACGCCGGAAAAACTGAGCGGGAATGTGCGGCGAATATCTGTGCAATCGCCAGAGCGCACGGTTTTCGCGACCTGGAAGAAATTCTGGAAAAAGGAGAGAGCCTGAAGGCAGGCGACAAGATCTATGCCGTAAATATGAAAAAGGCGGTTTTGCTGATGCAGATCGGCCAGGAGAGTCTGGAGAAGGGAATGAATCTGATCGGTTCCCATATCGACTCCCCCAGACTGGATATCAAGCAGAATCCCGTTTATGAGAACAGCGGTCTGGCCTATCTGGATACCCATTATTACGGCGGTATCAAAAAATATCAGTGGGTGGCCTCTCCCATGGCGCTGCACGGCACCGTGGTCCGCACCGACGGCACCGTGCTGGAGCTTTCCATCGGGGAAAAGGACGAGGATCCGGTGGTGGGTATCACCGACCTGCTGGTACACCTGTCCGGAAAGCAGATGGATAAAAAGGGCAGCACCGTAATCGAGGGCGAAGCGCTGGATTTGCTGGTGGGAAGCTATGCGGTGGATGACAAGGAGGAGAAGGAGCCGGTGAAGGCATTTCTTCTGAAGGTGCTGAAAGAAAAATACGGCATGGAGGAGAAGGATTTTGTCTCCGCGGAGCTGGAAGTGGTTCCCGCAGGACGGGCAAGAGATTTCGGACTGGACGGCAGCATGATCATGGCTTACGGACAGGATGACAGAATCTGTGCCTTTACCTCTCTGATGGCATTCCTGGATGCGGAGAACAGCCAGAGAACCAATGTCTGCCTGTTTGTGGATAAAGAAGAGATTGGCAGCGTGGGCGCCACCGGTATGCAGTCCCGTTTCCTGGAAAATACCCTGGCAGAAGTGCTGAACTGCCTGGGACAGTACAGCGAGCTGGCACTGCGCCGGGCCCTGAAAAATTCCACCATGCTTTCCGCCGATGTGAATGCCGGCTACGATCCTCTGTACGCGGACGCTTTTGAGAAGAACAACGCCGCCTATGTGGGCAAGGGAGCGGTGATCAGCAAATACACCGGTTCCAGAGGAAAGAGCGGCTCCAACGACGCCAGCGCGGAATTTCTGGGAAGCCTGCGCCGGGCCTTCGACGCGGACGATATCCAGTATCAGACCGCGGAGCTGGGCAAGATCGATGTGGGAGGCGGCGGAACCATCGCCTATATCACTGCGGCTTACGGCATGGATGTGGTGGATCTGGGCGTGCCGATTCTGAATATGCATGCGCCCTATGAGGTGAGCTCCAAGGCGGATGTGTATGAGACCTACCGGTGCTATAAGACATTTTTCCAGATGGGAAAATAAACGGGCGCTGTGCGCGGCAGGCGGCCTGATATGGAATAAGTAACAGAAAAAGGAACATCCCGGATTGCGGCCGATGGGGTCGCGATCCGGGATGTTTTGTAATCAGGTTTCACAGAGAAAACCCTTCTTCCGCAGGGCTTCCTCGATGAGATCCAGAGTCTCCGGGGAATCTGCCAGGATGGTGTGGTAGTGATAGCCGGAGGTCACCGATTTTAAAGGGGTGGACATTCCGGAATGGATGGATTCCACAAAACGGTCCGCGTCCCGGCGGGAGGCCACATCCAGCCGGGCCCGCAGCTGGCCGTATACCTTGTGGTTCACATAGACGTCCTCCACGCAGCCCCCCAGATCCACCACTGCATACAGCTCCTCGGTGATCTGTTCGTCGGTGTGGTAACATTTTACCGATCGTCTGGCCTGCAGGGGGACTTTCAGCACATAGCCCCGGTTGGTGGAGATGATTTCCTTCCCGGCGGCCCGGATCAGGGCAATGTCCTGAACGATTACCTGCCGGCTCACGGAAAAATGCTCCGCCAGCCAGGCCCCTGACAGCGGCCGCTGACTGGCAGCCATCAGCCGCAGAATTTCCTGTCTTCTCTCGGTTCCTTTTCCCATGGGTTCACCTCCTGATCGTTTTACTCCTCCACCGGATGAAGATTTTTCAGAGAAATGTCCAGAATCGGCGCGGAATGGGTCAGCGCGCCGCTGGAAATGTAATCCACGCCGATATCCAGCAGACGTTCCACATTTTCCCGGGTGACGTTGCCGGAACACTCGGTCTCGGCACGGCCGTCAATGAGTTTTACGGCCTCTTTCATCTGCTCCGGACTCATGTTGTCCAGCATGATGATGTCTGCTCCGGCCTCCACCGCTTCCTGAACCATTTCCAGATTTTCCACTTCCACCTCGATTTTCCGCACGAAAGGCGCGTATTCCTTTGCCATCTGTACGGCTTTTGTGACGCTGCCGGCGGCTCCGATGTGGTTGTCTTTTAAGAGAATTCCGTCAGAAAGGTTATACCGGTGGTTGTAGCCGCCGCCCACCTTGACGGCATATTTTTCAAATACCCGCATATTCGGGGTGGTTTTCCGGGTATCCAGAAGCTTTGTGCGGCTTCCACGAAGCAGACTGGCGATGGAGCGGGTGTAGGTGGCGATGCCGCTCATCCGCTGCAGGTAGTTGAGGGCCACCCGCTCGCCGGAAAGCAGCGCCCGGATATCGCCCCGCACCACAGCCATCCGCTGGCCGTTCTTTACCTCATCCCCGTCCTGGCAGAAAAATTCCACTTCCACCGTATCGTCCAGCAGCTGGAACACCCGCTCAAAAACCGCGAGACCGGAGATGACTCCGTCCTGTTTGCAGATCAGTTCCACCTCACCCTGCCTGGGAGCCGACATGACGGAATTGGTGGTAATGTCCTCGCTGGTGATATCCTCCTGCAGTGCCTGGATCAGAAGATGATCCGCGTTCAGTGTCATGGTAATGCTGTTCATGAATCTTTTTCGTCCTTTCCTTATTAGTGTTGGCCGGATGGCCATAAAGGGATTCCCCCGATGCTTTTTCGATTTCGCGCAATACGAGGGTTTTATATGTTTCCTCCAGCTTCCGGTCATCCTGATATTCTTCCGGATTCCAGACCGGTTCGCCAAAGGGCGCATTTCCCGGTGTGTTCTGTTCCTGAACCGTCATATGCATCGCGGCCCTTTTGGCAAATACCAGGCTTTCCAGCAGAGAATTGCTGGCCAGCCGGTTGGCCCCGTGGACGCCGTTGCAGCTGGTTTCTCCGGCGGCGTACAGCCGGTTCATGGAGGTGCGGGAATTCCGGTCCACCCAGATGCCGCCCATGAAATAATGCTGGGCGGGCACAATGGGAACCCGCTGGCTTAGCGGATCGTATCCTTCCTGCTGACAGCGTTCCAGAATATGCGGGAAATGCTTTCGGAGGGTTTCTTCCTCGATGGGACGCATATCCAGCCAGACGCAGGGGGTCTGATCCTTTTCCATCTGTTCATAAATCTTTTGGGTCAGCAGATCCCGGGGAAGCAGTTCGTTGACAAATCGTTCTCCCGCCTGATTGTACAGGAGAGCACCTTCTCCACGCACCGACTCGGAAATCAGGAACTGACGCTCTTTGCTTCTGCCGGTATAGAGGGTGGTAGGGTGAATCTGAATATAGTCCGGATTTTGAAGCCGCACCCCGTGCTTTAAGCAGACGGCAAGGCCGTCGCCGGTGAGATGGGGGAAATTGGTGGAATGGAGAAACAGTCCGCCGATTCCTCCGCAGGCCAGCATGGTCTGCCGGGACTGGATGGGAAACAGCCGTCCCTCACGGTCCCGGGCGATGATCCCGCCGCAGCCGTCTTCCTCTTCCAGCAGGTCTACCATCTGAGTATACTCCCAAAGCGTGACATTTTCCAGCTTTTTTACCTGAGCCAGCAGTTTGCTGGTGATTTCTTCTCCGGTGATATCCTCGTGATAAAGGATCCGGTTGGTGGAGTGGGCGCCTTCTCTGGTGAAGCACAGTTTTCCGCCCTCCATGGCAAATTCTACTCCATACCCCATCAGATCCCGGATCACGTCCCCTGAGGAGCGGATCATGATGTCCACGGACTCCCGGTTATTTTCGTAATGCCCGGCCCGCAGGGTATCCTCGAAAAAGGAGTCGTAATCCTCCGGACTCTTCAGCATACAGATTCCTCCCTGGGCCAGGAAGGAATCACTGGAGGTGAGATCGGATTTTGTGATGATCAGGATTTGTTTGTCTCTGGGCAGATTCAGGGCGCAGTACAGGCCGCTGACCCCGCAGCCCACGATCAGAATATCGGTTTTCATTGTCAGCTCTCCCTTCCCTGAGCAGCCAGCCTGAGCATCCGCTCCAGAGGACGCAGGGCGGCCAGCCGCAGTGGCTCTTCGATTTCTACCGGATTGGTGTTGTATTTCAGTACATTTCTTACCTTTTCCAGGGTTACCAGCTTCATGCCCGGGCAGCAGAAATCTTCGGTGGGAGTGTAAAAATGTTTCCCGGGGTTTTCTCTGCAAAGCTGCCACAGCACGCCTTCCTCCGTGGCCACCAGAAATTCCTCATGGCTGCTCAGGCGGGCATGGGTAAGGATGCCGGCAGTACTTCCCACATAATCGGCCAGGCGAAGAGTTTCCGGGGGACATTCCGGGTGCATCAACACCTGCGCCTCCGGGTGTGCCTCTTTGGCGGCCAGAAGAAGTTCCGGCGTCAGGCTGTGGTGGATGGGGCAGTACCCGTCATTGAGGATGATGTTCTTTTCCGGCACCTGCCCGGCCACATACTGTCCCAGATTTCTGTCCGGGATAAAATAAATATTCCGGTTGGGAAGGGCACGGACGATCTTCACCGCATTGGATGAAGTAACGCAGACATCCGACAGAGCCTTCAGACGGGCAGTGGAATTGATGTAGCAGACCACCGCCAGATCCGGGTACTGGTCTCTGAGCTTCCGGATGTTTTCTTCCGTGGCCATATGAGCCATGGGACAGTCCGCGCCGGCATCCGGCAGCAGCACCGTCTTGTCCGGACTCAGGATTTTGGCGCTTTCCCCCATAAAGGATACCCCGGCAAAAACCAGAACCTCCGCATCCGTATCGGCGGCCTTCTGACTGAGCGCAAAGGAATCCCCCACCACATCCGCAATCTCCTGCACCGGCCCGGGAACGTAGTAATGCGCCAGAATCAGGGCATTGCGCTCCTTTTTCAGGGCACGGATTTCTTCCTGTATGTTCATCGGCTTATTCTCCTCCTTAGCAATTGACATTTTACATGCATACCTGTGAATTATACACTTAAAAATTATAACTGACAAGACAGTAAATATATTTTCTGTAAAGTATTCAGGCTAAACGGTACTGCATAAGGCTGTTTTTACAGATTGCATTGCAAACCCGGTCAGATGGGATTACAATAGGATGCAGATGCGGTTCTTACGTTTATCATTCATGACAATGGAAAGTCTGCGAAGCGTTTCTATTGCTGGATGGAAGACCGCGGAAAATCAAAAAGTAAG
>HHCFR02800__coassemble_2344_pt1 | contig 13166 bp, 9 predicted proteins | sample HHCFR02800__metabat2_high_PE_078 | metagenome-assembled genome bin HHCFR02800
CTTTTTTCAGGGAATTCTGACGCTTTTTTTCGGTAAATTTAGTGTATCATAAACATACTATGACCTCTGCTGACTTCTGTACGCTCAACATTACCTCTCGATAATGGTTACTCCTTTCAGAGCGTTCCGTACAGACCTCCCTGGGTACCACACGTTTCTTTCCCTCCATCCATCTGCCGCATTTACTGCACATGATTCCGTGTAGCTATCGGGCTTCATCTTGTGCTGCAGACTTACCCTCATGCACAGCCTTATATGCGGTTTCTGTCCGTCAGACCAGAGGTTTGCCCGTGGGTTAGTAGGTTCCCCACATCCGGCTTCCTTCAGATTCCACCTCACAATGGACACCCTTGCCTTCGGCTATATCCTTCCCACTACCGGGCGGATTTGGGACTTTCACCCTTAAGAAACGTGCGCCGCCAGGCGCACCACAAAAAAAGACTGCCGCGCCATTTCAAATATGAAATGGTACGGCAGTCCGATTCGTCCACATGACACCCAACGCTTATTCTTTTTTCTGCGGCCTGGCCTTCCGGCTCCCCTGTCATTCTTCCCGGTACCGCTCCCGCAGCATCCGGATTTCTGCGGCATATCCCTCCAGCTCATTGGGTGTCTCCAGATATACCGGTATCCCCTGAAGCTGCGGATGATTGATGATCCGCTCAAAAGCATCCAGACCGATGGAGCCTTCCCCGATTTTCTCATGGCGGTCCTTATGGCTGGCAAAGGGGTTCTTGCTGTCATTCATATGTATGGCCTTCAGCTTGTCCAGACCGATCACCCGGTCAAACTGTTCCAGCACCCCGTCCAGATCATTGACAATATCATAGCCCGCGTCATATACATGGCAGGTATCCAGGCAGACGCCCATCAGCTGCGGCAGTTCCACCAGATCCAGAATCGCCCGCAGTTCCTCAAAGCTGCGCCCCACCTCAGTTCCTTTTCCGGCCATGGTCTCCAGCAGCACCGTGGTGCGCTGCCCGGGCTTTAAAATCTGGTTCAGCGTTGCGGCAATCTGCCGGATTCCGGCATCGGCCCCCTGCCCCACATGACTTCCCGGATGGAAATTGTAGCAGTTGCCCGGCACATACTCCATCCGCTTCAGATCATCCTCCATGGTTTCCAGGGCAAATTCCCGGGTTCTCTCATCCTTTGAGCAGGCATTCAGCGTATACGGCGCATGGGCCAGAATCCGGCTGATATCGTTTTGCCCGGCATATTCCAGAAAAGCGGCCACATCCTTCTCATCAATAGCCTTCGCCCGGCTTCCCCGGGGATTCCTGGTAAAAAACTGAAACGTATTGGCTCCGATGGACACCGCCGTTTTACCCATCTTCAGAAATCCTCCCGAAGACGACAAATGACATCCAATTCTCAACATCGTAACTTAATTCCTTTCCTCTAGTCGGCCGAATGGCCATAAAGGGATCCTTCAGGGTTTCCTCTGTTTGGCCGAATGGCCATAAAGGGATCCTTTAGGGTTTCATCTAATTGGCCACATGGCCATAAAGGAATCCTTCAGGGTTTCCTCTAATCGGCCGCATGCCCGGTCTCCAGCGAGATTTCCTCTGCAGCAATCCCCTCCCGGCGGGCCAGCCGGGCCTCTCTGGTATGGCAGGTGAAAATCAGGGTCTGCCTCTCCTGCCTGGCCAGCCAGTTCAGGGCGGCTGCAAGCCGCTCATCGTCATACATGGCAAATACCTCATCCAACAGGATGGGCAGCGGTTCCTCCTGGCAAAGGATTTCTCCCACCGCCATCCGCAGGGCAAAATATACCTGTTCCACTGTTCCGCGGCTGAGGCTGGCAAGCGGAATCAGATGCTCCCGGGTACCCAGCTCCATATTCATATCCCGGTCCAGGGATATCTGTGCGTATTTTCCTTCGGTAAGCTGAGACAGGATTTCTCCCATCCGGCCCCGCAGCCTGTCTCCGGCCCGCAGCCGGATATCTCCCGACAGACTTTCCAGGGTTTCCAGAGCCAGATTCAGACTGCGGATTTCCAGCTCACAGTCCGCTGCCTCCGTATCGTTCCGAGCCATCTCTTCATAATCCTCCCGCAGGTTTTCCTCCTCCGTGGTCTTTTCCTGAATCTGACGTTGCAATTCTTCCGCCCGCCCCTGCAGGCGGCTCAGTTCCCCTTCCATCCGGCGCACCGCTTCCGATTCTGCCAGTTCCTTTTTGATTTTTGTGTCTTCTGTACCGCTGCGGCTCTCCTCCCGGTCTTGCCGTTCCCTGTCATGGCCGCTTCCCTTAAACAGATAGACTGCGGAAATGGCCATGATTCCCAGCCAGGCCACCACAGCCCTGGCGATGATGGAGATCTGCCAGGGATTCAAAAGTGCCAGCAGAATAAGCAGCAGCCCCACGGCCCACACCGCCAGCCTTCCGTAAGCACGGGCTGAGGGGCGGTGTTCTCTCTCCTGTTCCTGTCCTGCCTGTCTTCTGGCCGCTTCCTCGCGGCCGCCCTCCCGGGCCCGATCTGCGCTCCCGGCAAAACGGGCGTCTGATGCGGCCTGCCGCTGCTTTTCCAGCTTTTCTCCCGCCTCTTCCGTCTGCTCTTCGGCGGCTGTCAGCTGGCTTTCCAGATTTTCCCGCTCCTTTTTGGCGTATTCCATCCGTTCCAGCAGCCGGCGGCAGTTTTCCTCCTGCCGCCGCAGGGCATCCTGTTTTTTCTTCTCCCACTCCCGCCGTTTCTTCCGGAGGCTTTCTGAGGCCGCCTGGATGTTCAGATCCCCGTCCAGTCCGCCCTCATAGCCGGACATCCGGTTCTGCAGCTCCCGGATCAGCCCGGCGTCGGTCTCACTGGACAGCTGGCCCACCGATACCGTGTTGTCATAGACATTTTCGCTGATCTCCCCCAGAAGCATCTGAAGATCGCCGTCCTCTATGGACAGCCGTTCTCCGTCCGTGACACATACCAGAGAAGCCCGCACATCATTTTTATAAAAGCTGCGTTCCAGTCGGAACTCCTTTCCTCCGCTCTCGAACCAGAGTATGCCGGCAAAATCCGCCGGTCTCTCCCAGGGCTCATATCTGCTGTAACTGTCCGTCCTGGCCGCACGGCCTCTCTGCCGCGTAATACCGAACAGCATGCTGCGGATAAAGGCATGAAGCGTGGATTTTCCGCTTTCATTGGGGCCGTACACAATGTTGATGCCATCCCCGAAGGTGATCTTGCGGTCTTTCAGTTTTCCAAAGCTCTTAATATAAATCTGTGTCAGTTTCATTGTTTCGTTTCCATCAGCGCCTGCACGCCGTAGTATAGTGCCTTCTGTTCCATGGGAGAATTTTTCTCCTCAAAGCAGCGGATATAATCGCCGATCAGCGTGCCCTTCTGCTGCTCCTTCAGCTTCTCCACATCATAGCAGGGTCGGGTTTCATCCCGTACCTGAGTGATATTCCCCAGATGATACAGGGGTTCATCGTCAAACTCCATATCCGGGTTCCGGAATCCCTTTATAAGAATCCGGAACAGGTTTGACTCACCTTTCTGGCGGATTCCCTCCCGCACCTTCTGCTCCAGCGCCAGCTGGGTGGTCTGGGAATGTACCGTGATCTGCAGCGTCAGATAAGAGCGGCTGGCCGCCGGAATAAATCCCGTGCGGCAGATTTTTCCTTCCAGCCTTCCGCAGACAAATCCGTGCTTCCCTTCGTCATTCCGGTCCAGAGGCTCCAGAGCCCCCGCATAGACTATCCGGTGAGGCACCAGCGCCTGGGGCTTGTGAATATGTCCCAGCGCCACATAGTCAAATCCCCCCAGCTCTTCTTTTTTCAGCGGAATGTGTTTTTCATCCCCGCCGTGGGCCAGCAGGATGTGATAGCCGGGTTGTCCGTTGGGCCGGATGGCAGCGTACAGCGGGCTGCGAATCTCCTGATGCTCATAGCTGAGCCCGTAAACCCAGGTATTCAGTTCCTCAAGCCGGATCACCTCCGGCTCCTCCTTAAAAAACATATGAACATTGGAAGCCCAGGAAATCTTCCGGTAGGCGGAATCCGGTTTCAGATAATCGTGATTGCCTGCCATAAAGACCACCTGCACCGGCGCGATGGAGGCAAACAGCTCGTTCACCTCCCGCAGCTGCCGAAGGAGCGGCTGCCGGTGGAACAGATCTCCCGCGATCAGCAGCAGCTCCACCCCTTCTTTTTTGGCCAGCTGCACTGACCGGACAAACGTCTTCCAGATTTCTTTTTCCCTGGATGCACTCCAGGGGCAGCCCTGATCCGGAACCGCCCCCAGATGTACATCCGCCATATGAATAAACTGCATGAAATCCCTCTTCGCGGCGGCGCCCGCAGGACGCCGCGCCTTTTCATTTTTCTGTTACAGCTCGCAGTTGTTGACCGTTCTCGGGAACGGGATCACGTCGCGGATATTTCCCATACCTGTCAGATACATTACACACCGCTCAAAGCCCAGGCCAAAGCCCGCATGTCTGGTGCTTCCGTATTTTCTCAGATCCAGATAGAAGTCGTAGTCCTCTTTTTTCAGGCCCATCTCCTCCATCCGCTGTACCAGTTTATCGTAGTCGTCCTCCCTCTGGCTGCCGCCGATGATCTCTCCGATTCCCGGCACCAGACAGTCCACAGCGGCCACGGTCTTTCCATCCTCGTTGAGCTTCATATAGAAAGCCTTGATCTCCTTGGGATAATCGGTGACGAACACCGGGCGCTTGAAGATCTGCTCTGTCAGATAACGCTCGTGCTCTGTCTGCAGATCGCAGCCCCAGGATACCTTGTAATCGAATTTGTCGTTGTTTTTCTCCAGAATCTCAATGGCCTCCGTGTAGGTCACATGGGCAAATTCGGAATTTACCACGTTGTCCAGACGCTCCAGCAGGCCTTTGTCCACGAAGGAGTTGAAGAACTTCATCTCCTCGGGAGCATTTTCCAGCACATAGCGGATGATGTATTTCAGCATGGACTCCGCCAGGATCATGTCATCCTTGAGATCAGCGAAGGCAATCTCCGGCTCGATCATCCAGAACTCCGCCGCATGGCGGGTGGTGTTGGAATTTTCCGCCCGGAAGGTGGGTCCGAAGGTGTAAATGTTGCGGAATGCCTGGGCATAGGTTTCGCCGTTGAGCTGTCCGCTCACCGTCAGATTGGTGGCCTTTCCGAAGAAGTCTTTGGAGAAATCCACCTCTCCCTTGTCGGTTTTGGGGATATTGTTCAGATCCATGGTGGTCACCTGGAACATTTCTCCCGCGCCCTCGCAGTCACTGCCGGTGATCAGCGGGGTATGCACATACACAAATCCTCTCTCCTGGAAAAATTTGTGGATGGCGTAGGCGATCAGGGAACGCACCCGGAACACCGCCTGGAAGGTGTTGGTTCTGGCCCGCAGGTGGGGCACTGTCCGCAGATACTCCATGGAATGACGTTTCTTCTGCAGCGGATAATCCGGAGCGGAAGCCCCTTCCACATCCACCTGTACCGCCTGAATCTCAAAAGGCTGCTTTGCCTGGGGCGTAGCCACCAGGGTACCCCGCACCACAATGGCGGCTCCCACGTTCAACCTGGATATCTGGTCAAAGTTTTCCATGGCGTCATGGTATACAATCTGCAGGGTTTCAAAAAAGGTTCCATCGTGGAGAACAATAAAACCGAAGGTCTTTGAGTCTCGGATACTCCGGACCCAGCCGCCCACGGTAATCTCCTTATCCAGGTATTTCTCCCGGTCTCGGTATATCTCTCTTACGGTTGTAAGCTGCATCGTTCACAGTCCCTCCTGTTTCTGATAGTTGATCGTTTCCAGACAGCCCTCTGACCCTTTGCCTGCTTTCGCGAAAGCAAATCCGCAGGGCAAGACGGCCGCAGTTTCTTATATTAAATTACAGGTCCACCCGGCCCTCCAGCGCCCTAAGAAGCGTCACCTCATCGATATATTCCAGATCGCCGCCCACCGGCACGCCGCTGGCAATCCTGGTGACCCGGATGCCTGTGGGCTTGATCAGCTTGCTGATATACATGGCTGTGGTCTCCCCCTCCAGACTGGAATTGGTGGCGATGATCACCTCGTCCACCTCTCCCTGGAGCCTCTGCATCAGCTCCTTGAGCCGGATGTCATTGGGGCCGATCCCCAGCATGGGGGAAATGGCGCCGTGAAGCACATGGTAAACGCCCTCGTATTTTCCTGTTTTCTCGTAAGCCGCCAGATCCCTGGTGTTTTCCACCACCATGATCTGCCGGTGGTTTCTCTTGGGATTGGCACAGATGGGGCACAGCTCCTGATCCGTCAGCGTAAAGCACTCCTTACAGTAACGGACATTGGCCTTGGCCGAAGTGATGGCCCCTGCCAGCTGCTCCACCTGCTCCGCGGGCATATTCACAATGTGAAAGGCCAGCCGCTGGGCGGACTTGGCGCCGATGCCCGGCAGCCGGGACAGCTGTTCAATTAACTTGCTGATATGACTGCTGTAATACTCCATCTCAGAACGGGAAGCCTCCGCCCAGTCCTCCGGCCAGCTTCGACATCACCGCCGCGCTCTCCGCTTCCATCTTCCTCAGCGCCTCGTTGGTGGCCGCCATGATCAGATCCTCCAGCATCTCAATATCATCGGGATCCACCACTTCCTCGGACAGCTTCACCTTCGTCACTTCTTTCTTCCCTGTCACGGTCACCTCAACGGCTCCGCCGCCGGCCGTGGCCGTAAATTCCTTCTCCTCCAGGGCTTTCTGATTTTCCTCCATCTGCTTCTGCATCTTCTGCGCCTGCTTCATCAGATTGTTCATATTGCCAGGCATTCCCATTCCGCCTGGAAATCCACCGCGTTTTGCCACTATGGTATCCTCCTACTCATCTTCCGGTTCTTCCTCGACAACTACGTCCATGTGAACCTCTTTTTTTAATATATCATCAACGGAGATCTCCGCCAGTTCCCGGGGGGCGTCAAGCCTCCGGACCACCATCTCAACCTCCACCGATTTTCCTGTCTGACGGGCGATGATCTGCTCCAGAAGCTCCTTCTTTTCCGGATCCTGGGCGCATCCCTGAGCCAGATCATTGGTAAATTCCACATACAGGCGGTTCTCGCCTGTGGCGCCGTTGTATTTGGGGACCGCCGTTGAAAGAAAGCTTTTGAACATTCCGCTGGTCTGTCCCACAATCATATTCCAGTTGTTCTTTATATACTGCAGATCCTCCGGGGCCGCCTTCTCCGGCTTTTTCTCCGGAACCTCCGGCTCCTTTGCCTCCTGCCCGAACAGGTCTGCCTTCCCTCTTTCCTCCGTCGGAGGGGCCATGGGGATGCCGTTTTCCACCTTTTCCTCCAGAATCCGCAGCCGGTCCAGCACGGAATCCAGATTCTGTTCCATGGACGGTTTACATAATTTTATCAGCCCGATTTCCACCATCACCCGCTTCTGGGCAGCGTAACGCATCTGGCCGGACAAATCGGAAAGCACCCGGATATAACGCATCAGCGTATCCACATCCACCATGCTGCTCTCTTCCTTCAGCAGCATCAGATTTTCCGAGGAAACGTCCAGCACATCCTCCGCCCGGTCGGAAGTTTTCACCAGCAGCAGATTTCTGAGATACCAGGTAAAATCCGCCACAAACTGGCCCAGTTCCTTGCCCCCGGCAATCAGATCTTCCAGAATGTGAATACAGGAGGTCACATCCCCCGCAATCACCTTCCGTAGCAGCCGGCTGAACACCTCATTGTCCACGGTTCCCAGTACTTCCAGCACCTTGTCATAGGTGAGGGTTTCTCCCAGATAAAAGGCGATGCACTGGTCCAGAAGGCTCAGCGCGTCACGCATGGAACCGTCTCCCGCCTTCGCCACATAGCGCAGCGCCTTGTCCTCCACCGAAATCTGCTCCTCTTCCATCAGTTCCCGCAGCCGGGCGGTGATGGTATCGATGGAAATCCGGCGGAAATCGTACCGCTGGCACCTGGAGAGGATCGTCACCGGAATCCGGTGGGCTTCCGTGGTGGCCAGAATGAAAATCACATAGGAGGGCGGCTCCTCCAGCGTTTTCAGCAGCGCATTGAACGCGCCGGTGGAAAGCATGTGCACCTCATCGATGATGTACACTTTATACTTTCCTTCCGTGGGACGGTAGGCCACCTCCTCCCGGATCTCCCGGATATTGTCCACGCCGTTGTTGGAAGCGGCGTCGATCTCGATGACATTCATGGAGGCGCCGGACCGGATGGCCCGGCAGGTCTCACATTCGTTGCAGGGGCTTCCGTCCACCGGATGCTCACAGTTGACGGCCCTGGCCAGAATCTTTGCCACCGTGGTTTTTCCCGTTCCGCGGGTACCGCAGAACAGGTACGCATGGCCGATCCGTTCTGCCCGGATCTGATTCTTCAATGTTGTCACAATATGATCCTGCCCTTTGACATCCTCAAAGGTGTCCGGGCGGAACTTACGGTACAGAGCGGTATAGCTCATGGAATCTTCCTTCCTGTCTTTTTTGCCTGGGCGGCCGTTCCCCCGGTATTCTCTGCCCTCCGGGAACTGTCAGCGGCCCTGTCTTCCGGCCGGGCCGCCACAGCCGCCATGATTCAAGTACCCTCCGGCGGCAGCCGGAGGGCCTGTAACTGATCGATATCCTGGTAACAGCTCAGCCTTCCGGCTTCACTGTCACGATTCTGTCTGTATCTGTACGCCGGAAAATCCGGCCGCGGCATCTGCCACTCTCGGCCCTGGCCAACTCAGTCGCCGAAGCTGATGCCGATTCTCTTGGCGTCTTTTACCTCCTGGGCGTCAGGGGTCACCATCTTCAGCTTACCCGCGCACTCCTCCAGCGGCACTTTCTTTGTCTTTCCGTTCACCATACCTACCATGTAACCGTACTCATTATTCAGAATCAGCTTGGCGGCGTAGGATCCGATTCTGGTGGACAGCACCCGGTCGTAAGGACAGGGGCTTCCGCCTCTCTGGGTATGTCCGGGAACCGTCACACGGATCTCCATACCGGTCTTTTTCTCAATGGCAGCCGCAATCTTATAGGAAACGGAGGGGAACTTCTTGGCATCCTCCGCCAGTTTTTTCTTCAGTTCCTTCTTGGGAAGCTGTGCCTCCTCTTTGGAGATGGCGCCCTCTGCCACCGCCAGAATGGTAAATCCGCTTCCCCGTCTTCTTCTGGCCTCGATGGCGTCCACCACCTTGTCAATATCATAAGGAATCTCGGGAATCAGAATCACGTCCGCGCCGCTGGCAATGCCTGCGTACAGCGTCAGCCATCCCACCTTGTGTCCCATAACCTCCACGATAAACACCCGGTTGTGGGAAGAAGCCGTGGTATGGATACAGTCGATGGCATCCGTGGCGATATTCACCGCGCTGTAGAAACCGAAGGTCATATCGGTTCCCCAGATATCATTATCGATGGTCTTGGGAAGGTGAATGATATTCAGCCCTTCCTCCCGCAGCAGATTGGCCGTCTTCTGCGTTCCGTTTCCGCCCAGAATCACCAGGCAGTCCAGACGAAGCTTATAGTAATTCTGCTTCATGGCCTCCACCTTGTCAAGGCCTTTTTCATCCGGCACACGCATCAGCTTGAACGGCTGTCTGGAGGTACCCAGAATCGTACCGCCGCGGGTAAGGATACCGGAGAAATCCTTGGATGTCAGCATCCGGTAATCTCCATAAATCAGTCCCTTGTAGCCATTCATGAAACCATAAACTTCAAGCTCCTCGATGTTGTTGGAAAGTCCTTTCACAACACCCCGCATCGTCGCGTTCAGCGCCTGACAGTCGCCGCCGCTGGTAAGCAAACCAATCCTCTTCATGTTCTTTCACATCCCATCCTTTTTATTCACTTCTTTTTCTTCCGCTTCTGCGGAAATCCACAAGCTGTTTCTATTATATATTATTTCCAAAATTCTCACAATACCAATCGGCAAAAAAGTCTGAGAGGCAATTGACAAAGCCGGGGAAACACGCTATACTGAAATCTGCGCAGCCGGGGAGATAGCGGTGCCCTGTACCTGCAATCCGCTACAGCAGGGGTGATGCCAAACCGAGGGATTTCTTTCTGTGGAGCTGCCCTCTATAAGTGGCGTTGACGTCTGGGTCTTACGCAACAGGAATCTGTGAACCGTGTCAGGGCAGGAATGCAGCAGCACTAAGCAGAACCTTCTGTGTGCCGTAAGGGCGCCTGGGCCGAGTTAACTGTAGGAGTAACGTTCGTGAAGATGGTTCGAGGTGCGGCGCGCATAAAAAAGAACAGAACAGGAGCGTATCAGAGGGAGAAGAATTCCCTCCGGATACGCTCCTTTTTCATTGCGGTTCAGCTTTCCGCTGTTGTCCTTTTATACGGCGGCCGGACACAGGAAACGGCAGGTTCCCTCCATTCCTGTGTTTTTGCCGTCCGCCCTTTCACCGAAGCAGAGCGGACAGAAGCATCCGCCCCGCCTGCGGAGTTTCTCAGTCAAATTTCAGGATCAGCTCCAGAATCCTTCTGCCGCAAATCTCCATCTCCTTGCGGGTAATCAGTCCCTTCTCCAGAGCCTCCAGCAGCCTGTCCGGATAGCCGCAGCCCATCTTGATATCATTTCCGGCCTTGGTCTCCAGATAATGCTCCGCGAAGGTCCACCAGTCCGTGGTCACCGCGCCTTCAAATCCCCACTCATCCCGCAGGATATCCGTCAGCAGCTCCCTGTTTTCCGATGCGTGGCAGCCGTTGATCAAATTGTAGGAGCTCATGATCGTCCAGGGCTGCGCCTCCTTCACGGCAATCTCAAATCCCTTCAGATAAATCTCCCGCATGGCCCGCTCGGAAACTCTGGAATCGCTGGCCTTCCGGTTGGTCTCCTTGTTGTTGCAGGCGAAATGCTTCATGGACGCTCCAATATGCTGGGACTGAATGCCCCGGATCATGGCCGCTCCCATCTTTCCCGCCACCAGCGGATCCTCCGAATAATACTCGAAGTTTCTTCCGCACAGGGGACTTCTGTGGATGTTCATGGCCGGCGTCAGCCAGATGCCGATGTTGTTTTCTTTCACCTCGGCGGCTCCGGCAGCGCCCACCTGGTATACCAGATCCTCATTCCAGCTGCAGGCCAGCAGCGTGGCGCAGGGCCAGGCGGTGGTACACACGCCGCACTGGGGCTGGATTCTCAGCCCGGCAGGGCCGTCTGCCGTCATGATATTGGGTACCCGGTGATCCGGGATATTTCCCATGCCGTAGGTGTTGGCCACGCCGGTGTTGGGCTGGCCTCCCAGAAGTTCCGCCAGTTCTTCGTCTGTCAGCTGGGCAATCAGCTGATCCAGAGTGGCTTTTCCCTCTGCCACGTCCGCCAGCATAACGGTTCCCGGCGCCGGGGGCTGGGAAAGCTGCACCTGTTTTCTCTCCAGAACAGCCGGAATCACACCCTCCAGTTTGTCCACATCCTGCGGCGCAAGGCCCAGCACGCGCTCCCTTTCGGGCCGCTGCGGCATTTCCTCAAAGGTTCCGTCAGAAAGCAGTCTCCGCTTCAGCGCCCTGGGCGCGCATTTTTCCGAATACTGGGCCACGATTTCCGCCTCATCCTTTTCCACAAAGAAAGGAATCTCCTTGGCTTCTCTCACCGATCCGCCCAGCCAGAAACGGTAGATCCCCGCCTCCAGAACGTAGGCCGATTTTTTCACCTTCCCCAGATCATCATAGGAAGCCATGGAATCCTCCCGCATGGTCAGGCGCATCACCTGGCTGTCCCCGGCTTCCAGAAGCCGCGTTTTCCCGAAGGCTCCCAGCTCTTTCGCCGGCTTGCCCAGCTTGCCCTGGGGCGCCCCGTAGTACAGCTGTACCACTTCTTTTCCCGGCCGGCCTCCGATGTTGGTGACCCGCACATCCACGGAAATCACCCCGTCCTCCAGAAACGCTCCCAGATACTCCCGGGAAAAGGACGTGTAGGAAAGCCCGTAGCCAAAAGGATAATTTACCTTCCCGGCCGCGCCGGAAATGGTCTCAAAATACCGGTATCCCACATAAATATCTTCCGTATACTCCACATAATCCTCCGATTCGTTGAAACCTTCGGAAGAAGGATAATCGTCAAAGGAACCTGCGAAGGTATCCGTCAGCTTGCCGGAAGGAGAAACCTCGCCGCACAGAAGGTCCGCCGCCGCCAGGCCGCCTTCGATTCCTCCCTGCCAGGCCAGAAGAACCGCCTGGATTCTGTCGTTGGCGAAAAACCAGGAAGTATCCACCATGCCGCCCACGTTCAGCACCACGATTACCCGGTCAAAATTTCCGGTGACCGTCTCCACCATTTCCTGTTCTTCCTTCGTGAGATAAAAATCCCCATCCCCTGGAATCCCTTTGCGGTCCCAGCCCTCGCCGGAAAACCGGCAGATGGAAATAACCGCCGTGTCCGTCCATGCCTTCGCCTGGGTCAGCAGTTCCTCCGGGATCTTCGGTTCCCTGGTAAATCCCGGAACGACGCCCTGCGCGTACTGAGCGCTGACATTCTCCCGGTAAAAATCCGCCAGCGGTTCCAGAATCTGCACCTGCGGTTCTTTGGTTTTCAGTCCTTCGTACAGGTTTCTCGTGTAGGCCACGGTCACATCGCCGCTTCCGCCGCCGCCTTTCACATAATCCATGGTGGCCTTCCCGAACAGGGCCAGCTTTGCCCCCTTCTCCAAAGGCAGCGCCCGTCCCTGATTTTTCAGCAGCACCATTCCTTCCCGGGCTGCCTGCCGGGACAGCTGGATATGCTCCTGGCTGCCGGTCACCCTTGTCCCGTCCCCGCCCAGCGGCAGGCACGGCTGATACCATGCTCTTCCCCATCTTTCCATGTCTGTAATCCTCCTCCGTGTTCGTCAGCTTTCGATAAGCTGTCTGCTGTCTCCTATTATACTCCCTCCGGTTTTCCTCCGGCAGAGGGCTTATTGACTTCTTTTTATTCCTTTTCTGACTTTTCCGCCCGGGAATATTTCATGATGGCGTCCACCGCCTTTTTGGTACTCTCCGCCGGGAAAAGCTCATATCCCACAAATCCCCGGTAGCCGCACGCCTCCAGACACCGGAATACCGCGGGATAAAAGATTTCCCCGCTTCCCGGCTCATGGCGGCCCGGCGCGTCCGCCACATGCACGTGGCCGAACTGGTCGCTGTATTTCCTGATATTATCGCAGAGGCTTCCCTCATTCAGCTGCATATGGTAAACATCGTACAGCAGTTTCAGCCGGGGAGATCCGATCAGACGGCAGATTTCCGCGCCCATCT
>HHCFR02800__coassemble_2394_pt1 | contig 12966 bp, 13 predicted proteins | sample HHCFR02800__metabat2_high_PE_078 | metagenome-assembled genome bin HHCFR02800
GGGGATACCTTTATGGCCATTCGGCCGGAAAGAGAGGAAAGCATGGAGATATTGACAGCGGATGTGGCGGTGATCGGGGCCGGAAGCGCCGGTCTGTCGGCGGCTTATCAGGCGGCCCGGGCAGGCGCGGATGTGCTGGTTATCGATGAGAATAAGCGTCCGGGGGGACAGCTTTTCAAGCAGATCCACAAATTTTTCGGCTCCCGGGAGCACCATGCGGGAACCAGGGGATACAAAATCGGAGAGCAGCTGCTGGGGCAGGTGACGGAAAGCGGTGCCAGGGTGATGTTGGACAGTCTGGCTTACGGGCTGCTGCCGGATAAGAGTCTGGGCGTGATCAGCCAGGGGAAGAACTATTCGGTACACGCCAGAAAGATTGTGATCGCGGCGGGAGCAAAGGAAAACTATATGGCATTTCCGGGAAGTACGCTGCCGGGTGTCATGGGAGCGGGAGCGGCCCAGACCATGGTAAATATCAACCGGGTGCTTCCCGGGAAGCGGATACTTATGGTGGGCAGCGGAAATGTGGGCCTGATTGTTTCCTACCAGCTGATGCAGGCGGGAGCGGAAGTGCTGGGAATTGTGGAGGGCGCGCCGAAAATCGGCGGCTACGGCGTCCATGCAGGGAAAATCCGCCGGGCAGGTGTCCCTATTTACCTGAGCCATACCATCAAACGGGTTTTCGGAAAGGATGAGGTAGAAGGGGTGGAAATCGCCGCCCTGGATGATTCCTGGAATATGATTCCCGGAACGGAGCAGACTTTTGATGCGGACACGGTCTGTCTTGCTGTGGGGCTGAACCCCATGACAGAGCTGGCCTGGATGGCCGGCTGCAAATTTGATTATATTCCTCAGTTCGGCGGCCATGTGCCGCTGCATGACGGCAACATGGAGACCACAGTGGAGGGAATCTATGTGGCCGGGGATATCACCGGCGTGGAGGAGGCTTCCACAGCCATGGAGGAGGGCAATCTGGCCGGCGTGGCTGCCGCGGAAGCCCTGGGATACCTGGACGGCCCCTGTGCCGCCGGGAAAAAGCAGGAGATCCGCAGACGGATGGATATGCTCCGTTCCGGCGCTTTCGGCGAGGGAAGGCGCAGAAATAAGGAAAAACAGCTGGCGGATATGGAAGCGTACAGAAAGAATCAGGAAAAGGAGGCCGGCGAGGATGGAGAATAAGGGAATTGTCTATACGGGCGTGCCGTCGCCAGAGGAGCTGGCGGCCGCGCCGGGCGTACCCTCCGAGGAGAGAATGAGAAAAGGCAGGGTGGCATGTATTGAGTGCGTACAGGGGATTCCCTGCAATCCCTGCGAAGCGGCCTGCCGTTTCGGGGCAATCACGGTGGGCGAAGAGATTACCGGCCTTCCCAGGCTGGATGAAGAAAAATGCACCGGCTGCGGCGTCTGTGTGGCGGCCTGTCCGGGCCTGGCCATTACGGTAATCAACAAGGGATACGGTCCGTCGGAGACCAGCATCGACTTTCCGTTTGAGTACCTGCCGCTGCCGGCGGTGGGAGATCAGGTGGAAGCGGTGAACCGTTTCGGCCAGGTGGTCTGTGCCGGACGTATCCTGGCGGTGAGAAAGCTGGAGGCGTATGCGGGAACCGCGGTGGTCAGCATGGCGGTGCCCACAGAATTTGCGGATGAAGTGCGCAGCATGAAGCGGCTGCCGCGGTAGGAGGGGATAAGATGGATAACGATATTATTATCTGCCGCTGCCAGGAAGTCACCAAGCAAGAAATCCTGGATGCCATTGCAGATGGAGCGGTGACAGTGGACGGCGTAAAGAGAAGAACCAGAGCCGGGATGGGACTGTGTCAGGGGAAAACCTGCCAGCGGCTGGTGGCCAAGCTGATTGCGGAGCAGACCGGCAGGCCCATGGCGGAAATCCTTCCTCCCACCAGCAGAATGCCGGTCCGCCCGGTGAAAATCGGAATCATAGGAGGGGCCAGGGATGAGTAAGGACGCAGATGTGATCGTAATCGGCGGAGGCGTCATCGGAAGCTCCGTGACTTACCAGCTGGCAAAGCTGGGGAAAAAGGTGCTGCAGATCGAGAGAGAGGATCTGACCCGGGGCGCGGCCGGAGCCACTGACGGCGTGGTGGGATACCACACAAAAAAGCCGGGGCCTCAGATGGAACTGGCTATCCGCAGCATCGCCATGTTTGAGCATCTTTCAGAAGAACTGGGAATGGACATCGAGTACGGCCTCCACTGCGGCGGTATGCAGCCGGTGGAGGATCAGCTGCAGTGGGACATTCTCTCGGAAATCGTAGAGGAACAGAAAAAAAGCGGCGTGGATATCCGGATGATCGGGATCGAGGAGGCCAGGAGGCTGGAGCCCATGCTGGCGGAGGATCTGAAAGGCGCGCTCTATTCCCCCACGGGAGGCAAGGTAAATCCCATCCGGCTGACGCTGGCTTTCGCGAAAGCGGCAAAGCGTCTGGGAGCGGCGCTTCTTACGGAGACAGAGGTGATGGGACTTCAGATGGAGGGAAGCCGGGTAACCGGCGTGGTGACCACAAAGGGCAGCTTTACGGCGGACGCGGTGGTAAACGCCTGCGGCGCCTGGGCTGCAGCCATCGGGAAGATGGCGGGGCTGCAGATTCCCATTCTTCCCAGAAAAGGACAGCTGATTGTTACGGAACCGGTGGGGCCGTTTATGGAGGTTACCCTCCAGTGCGCCCGTTACAATGTGATTAAATTCCGGCCGGAAGCGGTGGATGACCCGGCGGCTTTAAAGCTGGGAAATTCTCTCAGCATCGAGCAGACCAGGGACGGCGGGCTGATTATCGGAGGCACCAGAGAGTTTGCGGGCTATGACCGGGGAAATACGCTGGAGGCCATCGAGACCATCCTGCAGCGGGCGGTACGGTTTTTCCCGGCGCTGAAGGATCTGTGCTTTATCCGGAGCTTTGCGGGCCTTCGCCCCTATACGCCGGACGGTCTGCCGCTGATCGGCCCGGTGGAAGGGCTGGAAGGATTCTATATGGCGGCCGGACATGAGGGAGACGGAATCGCCCTGTCGCCCATAACCGGCAAACTGCTGGCGGAACAGATTGTTTACGGGGAGCCTTCCTATTCTCTCCGGGATTTTGATCCCAACCGGTTTCCGTTGAGGGAAGCGGTTTCGGATTTTTCCGCGGCCATGCAGTCATCAAAGAAAGGAGGGGCTGCCTGTGATTAAAGTGGTGATTCCCATTGCGGTGCTGCTGTTTATCATCCTGTGCAAGAAGCTTCCCAAAATCGGGGGCAATATCTATGTGGCTCTGATGGTGACAGGAGTACTTTCGCTGCTGATGGGCGGCGTATTTGCTCCGGCCCGCTGGATCGGCGCCTGGGTCGACGGACTGGACCGGATTTCCTGGGTGATCTGCCTGTCTATTTTCGGCAGTATTTACGCGGAGACACAGGTGCAGCTGGGAACCATGGACACGGTGATGGGGGCGCTGAAATCCCGGTTCTACAATTCGCCCCGGATTCTGGTGGTCTGCGTGGTGCTGTCCCTGGTGGTGGCGGGATCGCTGCTGGGCGACGCGGTGGCGGCCTCTACGGTTATCGGTGTGCTGACCATCGGCGTGCTCTCTTCCATCAACCTGTCGCCGGAGAAAATCTGCTGCATTATCGTGGCGGGCGCATCCATGGGTTCCATCATGCCCCCGATTTCGCAGGCTTTTGCCCTGTCTTCTTCTCTGGTGGGCTCGGATCCGGATTCCACCATCCGGTATGGATACATAACGGTGCCTCTGATCGTGCTGGTGGTGACCACTTACATGGTGCTGTTCTTCATCAAGGGCCATCCGGTGATCCGGGAATACGACGAAAACGGCAATGAGATCACCAGCCGGGAGGCGGCCATGCAGATTCTGAAGAAAAACTGGAAATCGCTGATTCCCCTGGGAATCCTGGTGGTGGTGATTCTGTTTCGGACCATTACCAACGAGAAGATCCATTTTGATCTGGTTCCCGATCTGCTGTCCCAGATCAATTTCATCACCATTGATGACACCAGTATTTCCTTTTATGAGTGGCTGAATAATCTGACAGTGTTCAAGGGACTGGCCAACGGAATCGTGCTTTCCATTATTCTGGTAACAGTAATTTCCTTCTGCTTTAAGAAGGTGCGGGTCAACGCCAGGGAAACCCTGAATAACGGTCTTGCCAAAGTGAAGACCACGGTGCTTCTCCAGGTGTGCGCGGCATTTATGCTGGGATGTTTTTACGCGGGAGGTCAGGTGGACGCGGTACAGGAATTTGCCATGGGCCTGAATTCCAATGTACTGAAGATCGGCGGCGCGGCGGCCATGATGCTGATGGGCATGCTGACCGGCTCCCAGTCCACGGCTCAGAACGTGGTATTCACCTTTTTCGGCCCCGCTCTGGTGGCTGCCGGACGGAGTCTGGATTACACAGCTGTGGCCGGCGCGCATCTGGCGGCTGCAGGCATGGGAATGCCGCCGGTGGATCTGACCACTTTTGTGGTGGCGGGCATTGTGGGCGGTATTCTGGGAAAGAAAGTGGATCCGCTGAAATCCATGCTGTACATGCTGCCCATGTGTATCTGCATGGCGGCCGTAGGTTTTGTGTTTATGTATATCTGATCCCTCCGGCAGGCAGATTATTTGAAAATGCCGGGCGGGTCGGTTAAAGAGAGGTGTTGCATATGGCAGGAATTAAACAGGAGATAACTGAAATCGTAGGAAACACACCACTTCTGCGGATGAGATGGCTGGAGGAAAAGAAGCAGATGAAGGCGGCCATTCTGGCAAAGTTGGAGTATCTGAATCCTACGGGCAGCGTTAAAGACCGGGCGGCGTTGTACATGATCCGGGACGCGGAAGAGAAAGGCCTTTTGCGGGCAGGAGGCACGATTATTGAGCCAACCTCGGGAAATACAGGAATCGGACTGGCGGCCATCGCGGCGGCGAAGGGATACCAGGTGATCCTCACCATGCCGGAAACCATGTCCCAGGAGCGGAGAAATATGCTGAAAGCCTACGGGGCCCGGCTGGTTCTGACGGAAGGCTCTCTGGGGATGGCCGGAGCAGTGGCAAAGGCGGAGGAGCTTTATAGGGAAATTCCCGGAAGTATCATCGCCGGTCAGTTTGATAATCCGGCCAATGCCAGGGCGCACCGGGAGACCACCGGGCCGGAGATCTGGAGGGATACGGAAGGCCGCGTGGACATTCTGGTGGCTGGCGTGGGTACCGGAGGCACCCTTACCGGCACCGGGGAATATCTGAAGGAGAAAAATCCGGCCATTCAGGTGGTGGCGGTGGAGCCGCAGGCTTCGCCCCTTCTGTCCAGGGGACGGAGCGGAAGCCACGGAATTCAGGGAATCGGGGCGAATTTTATTCCGCAGGTGCTGAACCGGGATATTTATGACCAGGTGATTGCCGTGGGAGACAAGGATGCCATCAACTGGGCAAAGGCCATTGCCAAAAATGAAGGAATCCTGGTGGGAATTTCCTCCGGCGCGGCCATGTATGCCGCGGCCCGGCTGGCGGAAATGGAGGAAAACGCAGGGAAAAACATCGTGGTAATTCTGCCGGACAGCGGGGACCGCTATTATTCGACAGCATTGTTCCTGTAAAATGGAGTACAGCCGTATGAAACGGCGGAAAGGAAGAGAATTATGGAATTTGAAACATTGCAGAAAGATATGGTGGCGGCCATGAAGGCCAGGGACAAGGTGAGAAAGGATGGAATTTCCTCTCTGATTTCGGCGGTGAAGAAAGCGGCCATTGACCAGGGATGCCGGGATGATATCCGGCCTGAGCTGGTGGATCAGGTGATTTTAAAAGAATTGAAAACGGCCAAGGAGCAGCTGGATACCTGTCCGGATTCCAGAGCGGATCTGAAGGAGGAGTATCAGGCAAGATATGATATTATCAATGAGTACGCGCCAAGCCTTATGACGGCTCAGGAGGTGAAGGTATTTCTCGAGGAAAAATTCGCGGAGGTTTTGGCCACGAAGAACAAAGGGCAGATCATGAAAGCAGTGATGCCCCAGCTGAAAGGGAAAGCGGATGGCAAGGTAATTAACCAGGTGGTGGGAGAGCTGTGCAGCTGAGCCGGATCCCTTTATGGCCATCCGGCCATTTTTAAGGAAACCCTGAAGGATCCCTTTATGGCCATACGGCCATTTTTAAGGAAACCGTAAGGATTTATTAGTTTGTTGGAAATGTCTGACAGGGAAAAATTTGTTATACTCTCTTTGGGTCCCTCTTTGCCGGGACGGGACCCGGTAAGGCTGACTGATGTCTGGAGACAGGTGAGCCGGAATTATGGAAAGGGAGGGCCGCGGCTGTGGTCATTCCTGCCCAAAGGAGAGTGTAAGAAATGATAAAAAACATACTGGAGTATCTGGAGGCATCCGCCGGAAGATACCCTGACAAGACAGCATTTGCGGATCAGGAGCGTTCCTGTACGTTTGAGGAACTTCTGAAACGGGCACACAGGATCGGCAGCGGGCTGGCCGGGAGAATTCCTCCCCGCCGTCCGGTGCCTGTTCTGATGGAAAAAGGTGTGGATACCATCGCTGTCTTTATGGGAATCGTCTGCGCAGGATGCTTTTATACGCTTGTGGATATCCGGCAGCCGGAAACCAGGATCCGGCAGATCCTGGCTGCGTTGGAGACGGAGACGGTGATCTCCTCCAGAGCTTATGCCGTCCAGCTGGAGAAGATGGGATTTTCAGGACAGGTGCTGTGGCTGGAAGAATTGGATGCTGTGCCGGCCGATGAGGCACTTCTGAAGGAAATCCGCAGCGGGGCCAGAGATACGGATCCGTTATATGGGATTTTTACTTCCGGCTCCACCGGAGTTCCCAAGGGAGTGGTGGTGTGTCACCGGTCAGTGATTGATTTTATTGATCATTTTACAGAGCTGTTCGGGATTACCCGGCAGGATGTGATTGGAAATCAGGCACCCTGGGATTTTGATGTGTCTGTAAAGGATATATATTCAGGACTGAAAACAGGGGCAGAGGTACAGATCATTCCCAAAAAGCTTTTTTCCTTTCCGGTGGAGCTTTTGGATTTCCTCTGTGAACATAGGGTGACCACGCTGATCTGGGCTGTTTCCGCGCTTTGTATTATCACCACGCTGCATGGATTTGATTACCGGATTCCTGACAGTGTAAAGCGGGTGTTGTTCTCTGGTGAGGTGATGCCGCAGAAACATCTGAGACAGTGGATGCAGGCATTACCCCGGGCTGAATTCGTGAATCTGTACGGTCCTACGGAGATTACCTGTAACTGTACCTATTACCGGGTGAAGAGAGCCCCCGGGGACGGGGATCCTCTTCCTATCGGCAGGCCGTTCCCCAATGAAACAGTATTCCTGCTGGATGAGGAAGATCACGAGATAACCGTGCCTGGAAAGAAAGGCGAAATCTGCGTAGCCGGAACCGCGTTGGCACTGGGGTATTACAATAATCCCGAACAGACCCGAAAGGTATTCGTGCAGAATCCTCTGAACTCCCGGTATCCGGAAAAAATATACCGGACAGGGGATCTGGGATATTACGGGGAGGATAGAGAACTGTACTTTGCCTCCAGAAAAGATTTTCAGATCAAACATATGGGGCACCGGATCGAACTGGGAGAGATCGAAGCCGCTATGGGGAGGATCGCGGGAATCGGCCGTTGCTGCTGTATTTTTGACGGGGAGAAGAATCGGATGGAAGCTTTTTATGAGGGAGATCTGGAAAAACGTCAGATTAAAAAAATTCTTGGGATGCAGCTCCCGGCTTTTATGATCCCCAACGGCTTTTATCGTGTGGACTGCTTCCCGCTGACAAAAAACGGAAAAACGGACAGGGAAGAGCTTAAACGTATGGTAAAGGAGGGAATTCTATGAGGGAGGATGTGACAGCCCGGGCGTGTGAAAACTTCGCGACGCCTTTTTATCTTCTGGATCTGGAAGAATTTCGGGAACAGATCCGTAACCTGCAGGCTGTGCTGGGGGAACAGATCCGGCTGTGTTATGCTGTCAAGGCCAATCCTTTTCTGATCCGTACTGCTGCCGGAGAAGGTCTTAAGCTGGAAGTGTGTTCTCCCGGTGAACTGGCCATCTGTGAGCGATTGGGGATTTCCATGGAACAGGTTGTGCTGTCAGGGGTGTACAAGGAGGAATGTGGGATTCTGGAGCTGATAAGAAAGAAGAATGGGAAAGGCGTCTATACGGTGGAATCCCGCGCTCAATTTGAGATGCTTGTCCGGGGAGCCCGGCAGATTTTTAAAACCGGGCAGGACGGGAAGCTGCGCCTGATGCTTCGGCTTACCAGCGGAAATCAGTTTGGACTGGACGAGGAGGAATTGTTCCGGATTATCCGCGAACATCAGCAAAACCCACTGCTGCATATCGAGGGAATCCAATACTATTCCGGCACACAGAAGAAACAGAAAGTGATGGAGGAAGAACTGGAGTATCTGGACGGATTCCTGGGAAGACTGGAAAAAGAGTATGGATACCGGCCCCGTATGCTGGAGTATGGCCCGGGACTTTCTGTTTCATATTTTCAGAAAGACCCCAGGATACAGCCGGGGGAACAGGGAAGGATCCTGAAAGAAGCGCTGGACCGGATGGAATATTCCGGAGAAATCACGCTGGAGCTGGGACGGTACCTGGCTGCTTCCTGCGGTTATTATATTACCAGGCTGGTGGACGAAAAAGTAAACCGGCAGACCGCGTACGGCATTGTGGACGGAGGAATTCACCACCTCAATTATTATGGACAGACCATGGCGATGAAACTGCCCTTTTACCGGCAGCTGGACGGGAAAACCTGCCAGGAGCGCAGGCAGGGACGGTTGAAGGAAGTAACCGTGTGCGGAGCCTTATGTACGGTCAGTGATGTGCTGGCGAAAAGGATGCCTTTATACACTCCCTGTACAGGTGATCTGCTGGTATTTGAAAATGCAGGAGCATATTCCATTACGGAAGGGATTTATCTGTTTCTGAGCAGGGCGCTTCCCGGGGTGGTATTCTGGTCTGAAAAAGAAGGGCTGAGGCTGGCGCGGGATATCGTTGAGACCAGCCTGCTGAACGGAGAGACGCATTAGAGAAGGAAAGGAGAAATGTTTTATGGAAAAATTACTGGAGATTTTAGAGGATATTCAGCCGGACGCGGATTATGAAACCTGTACGACGCTGATCGACGACGGAATTCTGGATTCCTTCGCCATTTTATCTATTGTGGCGGAACTGGAAGATACTTTCGGGGTATCGGTGACTCCGGCAGAGATTATTCCGGAAAACTTTAATTCCGCCCAGGCCCTGTGGGCTATGGTGCAGCGCCTGTTGAAGGAGAACTGATCCATGGCGCTGAATTCGCTGGAATTTCTGTTGTTTGCGGCTGCGGCGGCTGCGGTGTATTATTTGATTCCCGGGAAAGTTCAGTGGATATGGCTGCTTGTATGCAGTTATATCTACTATCTCTCCCAGGGGCCGTATCTGGTGGCTTATCTGCTGTTTACCACCCTGACCACCTTTGCGGGCGGGTGGATTCTGGAGAAAATTACTGATAAGAAAAAGAAAAAATGGCTGGTGGCCGCAGTGCTGCTGCTGAACTTTGGAATGTTGGCGGTGCTGAAATATTCCAATTTTGTAATTCTGAATTTCAACAGAATTACCGGCGGGCATCTTTCATTTCTGGATCTGGCGTTGCCCTTGGGGATCTCTTTCTATACCTTTCAGTCTATGGGATATCTGCTGGATGTATACTGGAAGCGATGCCAGGCGGAGAAAAATCCCTTTCGGTTTGCCTTGTTTGTTTCCTTTTTCCCGCAGCTTCTCCAGGGGCCCATCGGGCGTTATTCCAGACTGGCAGGCCAGCTTTATGAGAAACACAGATGGGACTGGGGCAGGATGGAGCGGGGCTTTCAGCTGATTTTATGGGGATTTTTCAAAAAGATGGTTTTGGCGGACACGGCAGCTCCTTTTGTATCGGCATTGTTTGATCAGTACGAAATGTATCCCGGTCTGGGAGTCTTTGCGGTGCTGGCTTATTCTGTACAGCTCTATGGGGATTTTTCCGGAGGAATTGATGTGGTATCAGGAATCGCCCTGCTGTTTGGCATCTCCCTGGATGAAAATTTCCGGAGGCCGTATTTTGCCAGAACGATCACGGATTTCTGGCATCGGTGGCATATTACTCTGGGTACATGGATGAAAGATTACGTATTTTATCCGGTTTCCCTTTCCCGATGGATGGGCAAGTTTGGAAAATTTTCCAGAAGGGTTTTCGGAAGGAGTACGGGGCGCACCCTTCCCATCTGCCTGGCGAATCTGATTGTCTTTTTCCTGGTGGGAGTATGGCATGGAGCTGCCTGGAAATATATCGTTTACGGTATGTACAATGGTATGCTTATCGCATTCAGCGGACTGATGAATGTAAACTTTCGGAAATGGAAAAAGTCATGCCGTATTGATGACAAAAAAGCATACTGGCAGATTTTTCAAATAGCAAGGACATTTCTGCTGGTAAATATCAGCTGGTTTTTTGACAGGGCAGATACGGTGGGACAGGCACTGCGGATGATGAAAAATACCGTGACCTGCTGGAAACCCTCCGCGCTTCTGTCGGTTCCTGTGGGACTGGGTGGAACAGCCGCGTATACGGCCTTAGCGTTGGGAGTACTTTTGACGGGCTGCGTCATTCTCTTTTCGGTCAGTTTTTTCCAGGAGCGGGGCAGGGACGTATTTTCAGTTTTGGCGGCGGGGCCGGCGTTGGTAAGACTGGCGGTATATGGCGCAATACTGTTTGCGATTCCTATGCTGGGACAGTTTCCCGCAACTACAGGAGGATTTATCTATGCGCAGTTTTAAACGGATAGCGTGGTGCGGCCTGTTCCTGATGCTTTGTGTGGCTGTAAACGGGTTTTTAAATGTTTGTATGATCCCCTATACTTATACCCGGGTGGACGCGCATAATCTGCGGACGGCCCGGTATGAGGAAGTATTTGTGGGATCCTCCCACGGAAAATGCGGACTGGATCCGGCTGTGATGCAGGAAGTTACCGGGAAGATTTCCATCAACGTATGCCAGGGAGGGGAATATCCTGTGGATGCCTATTTTCTGGTGAAGGAAGCTGCCAGGAACAGGAAACTTTCCCGGGTAATCCTGGAGGTAGATCCGGGATATTGGGTGACGGAGCCGAATCAGACGGCGGATTACGCGGTCTTTTATCAGGAAATGGAGTTTTCACCGGTGAAGGCAGAGTATTTTCTGGAAAAGATGATGCAGGCGGATTTTCGGACCACCCTTTTCCCATGGTATCTGTATCGGAAGGAGATCCGTCAGGTGCCGCAGATTCTGGAGCAGAAGAGAGGAAATGTCTATAAGAATTATGGGGTGGAGCCATTTTCCAGTCCGGTACAGGATTATCGTCAGGATGGAATGATCGTGCGCAAACCGGTGGAGAGTGACAGGACGCAGGAGGATCAGCCGGTGCTTTTTTCAAAAGACGAGCTGAATCCGGATGCCGGAAAGTATTTTAAAAAGCTGGCTGAATTCTGTGAAAAAGAAGGGATCCGGCTGATTGCCGTGACCACGCCGGTTCCCCGGGTAACCTATGAGAAATATCAGGATGCTTATGACAGCGCGGCGGCGTATTTCGATTCCTATATGGAAAAAGCAGGAGTTCCTTATTATGATTTTACCAGGGGCTGGGAATACGGGATGCCTTCACAGCTGGAAGAGTTTGCGGATTATGAAGGCCATCTGTATGGGGACGGCGCCGCTGAATTCACCAGAAGTTTTGGAGAAATTCTGGAGGAAGCAGGTTACTGAACTATTGCGTCAATAAAGCGCGAAAAAGGAAATTCTCTGAAATGTGTTGTTATTTCCTGCCGAAGCGTTTATAATAGGAGGAGCAAGTCGGCAGGAGGATTATTATGGGAGAATTTAGGATTGAGAAAGGCGATATCACTACATACGCTGTGGATGCAATAGTAAATGCTGCCAATACCTCCCTTCTGGGCGGAGGAGGAGTGGACGGCGCCATTCACCGGGCGGCAGGCCCCGAGCTTCGGGAAGAGTGTAAAACCCTGGGAGGATGCGAAACCGGAAAGGCCAAGCTGACGAAAGGATACAGGCTTCCGGCCAGGTATGTGATGCACACACCAGGGCCTGTCTGGCACGGAGGCAATAATTATGAAGATCTGCTGCTGAAAAGCTGCTATGAATATTGCCTGAAACTGGGGGAAAGCCAGGGATTTGAGACCATTGCGTTTCCGTCTATCAGTACAGGAGTATATGGATATCCTGTGGAGCAGGCGGCCCCTATTGCGGTGCGGACGATCTGTGAGTTTCTGCGCTGGACACAGGTGGTAAAAACGGTGACTATGGTCTGCCGGGATGACCGGACGCTGAAGGCCTATCAGGATGCCCTGGAAGCTTATCAGGCGGAAGAAAATTCCTGATCTGACAGAAACGGAACAAATGCTGTGATCTGGCAAAGCCCGGAAGAGGGCGCCGGATCATCGGCGGAAAATATAGCTTACAGAGAAGACTGACTTGTAAAGAGCTGCGGTTTCCCATATGGGGCCGCAGCTCTTGCTGTTATTCATGACAATGGGAAACTCTCGGGAGATCTTTCCATTGCGGTAAATCATGTGGAATTGTACACGCGGGAGATGACAACAGTTTTGGGATCAGAGAACGGGTAACATATCATGGCTTTGCAGAACTGCAACAAGGGTTTCTGTGACGTCTTTCAAATGGTGGATATCCCGGCAGATTTCCCGCCTGGAAGATCTTACTTCCCAGAGAAGATCGTCAAGTTTCCTGTTGGTGATATCCTGGCGCATTCTCAGGATATCTGTTTTATTGTAGAGTTCCGCAACGTTTCCTTTGAGGCCAGAAATATCGGCTTTGACCTCGACCATGTCGGACTTGAGATCCGCGACATCACTTTTGAGTGAAACGATGTCAGCCTTGACTTCGACCATGTCGGACTT
>HHCFR02800__coassemble_2397_pt1 | contig 12962 bp, 14 predicted proteins | sample HHCFR02800__metabat2_high_PE_078 | metagenome-assembled genome bin HHCFR02800
CATAATAAATTCAAAACTCCTTTCCTCTGTTCGGCCGAATGGCCATAAAGGTATCCCCGCAGGGGGCCTCGATTATTCACAGCTAATTCGATTATAGCAGAATATCCGGCATTTACAAGTATTTCGACAGGATCACCCCGGTTGTATCAAAAGGAATCGGGCTTTCCCGCAGACTTCGCCCCGCCCGCTTTCCTGGCCGTAAATCACCCACCGGTCTTAGCGCAAGAAAGAATCCTGCTTTGCAGGATTCTCCGCCTGCGGCGGGTCGCACAAGCGACATCTTCCTTTCCGCCGCAGTACGATCCTCGCGGAGCGTTTTTCATTTCATAGGAAAGCAATTTCCTATGAAATGAAAAGACCGCCGGCAGATTTTCCCTCTGCCGGCGGCCTGCGGCTGCCATTTCAGGACTCCGTATTTTCCACGCTTCCCGCGTCCGTTCCGGTTTCCCCGGAGGCCGCGGCGCCTTCCGCTGCCTGAACGTCTGCGGAATCTGCCGGCGCTTCCTGGGCGGCAGCCTGGGTTTCCTCAGAAGCTGTCTCACCGGAGGTCTCCGTTCCGGCCTGACCCATGGGGGTGATAACGATATTTTCCGCTGCCACTCCCGTCTTCCGGGTGACAATATCCTCAATCTGCGCCCGGCTGGCGTCATCCACCTGGGTATCCGGCACCACCACGTCCGCGGTTTCCCCGGTCAGGTTCACCACCGCGTCGGTAAATCCTTTGGCTTCCAGAAGCAGTTCCGCCGCCGCTTCCTTCTCCACGGTATCCGTCATGCTGACCATGCTGGCCACCGCTTCCTGCCGCTCTTCTTCTGTCAGTTCTGAATTGTTGATGATCTCCAGAAGCGCCTCCTTATTCTGGGAGCGTACCTGTTCCCGGTCGATTCTGGCCTGGGCCATGTATGTAGATGCCCCGGTCAGCACGGCCTCCCCCGGTGTCTCCGTTTCGGTTACGGACTCTTCCTGGGTGGCCTCCGCCGTCTGCGGATCCTCCTGGGCGGAGGTAGTCTCATCTGTGATCTCACTATCCAGGTTCTCAATATCCTCCAGCACGCTGTCCATGTCCGCCGTCACCTGGGTATCCTCGCCGGTTTCCAGAGAGGCATCCTCCGATTTCAGCTGAGAATCGGAATAGCTGATGTATCCTGCTGCCGCAATCATCACCGCAAGAGCTGTAATAATGATCTGATTCTTCCTGAATATTTTTTTCACTGACTCTCTCCTCACTTCATTTTCATTACTTTAATTTTATGGGCATCCACATGAAAAAGAGCCATGGCGGCCTCCTGAATCTGCTGAACCACCACCGGATCTGCGCCTCCTTCGGCCACCACCAGTACCCCGCGGATCTCCGGATATATTTCCGAAGAAATGTAAGGAATCTGGCTGCCGTCCTCCCGCTGTTCATAAACCGTGGTCTCCTGAGTCTGCAGGGATTCCGACCGGCTCTCTACCCCTTCCGGATCCGTCTGGCTGGAAGTCTGCGAATCCTCCGGGCTGTCCTTTTCCACCAGCCTGGTTCCTGTGGTCTCCATGGTAACGGCAACGCTGACCTTCCCCACACCCTCCACCTGTTCCAGTACACCGGCCAGCTGCTGCTCATATTCCCGGCGGATATCCGCCCCCTCCTCCGGCTGGCTCTCCTGCGCGGCCGGCGCTTCCTGCGCCTCCTCCTCTGCCGCCTGCTGCCCTTCCTCCTTCACCGGCATGGCAATCACCAGAAGCAGCAGCCCCACCAGACCGCAGACAATCCACTGTTCCCGCTTCATCTTCTTTGCCGCAGCAATGACTCTCTCTTTCATAAGTTACCCCTGTATACTTATATTTATATTACCCTCCGGAATATTATAGACTTCCATCAGCTGATTTTTTATGGCTTCCCCTCCATCTTCCGCCTCCCGAAGCGTCAGCCGGATTTCCTTCAGTTCCAGCTCCTCACCCGGAAAAAATTCCGACACACACTGTTCCACCTGATATCCCAGCCCTTCTGCCAGCTGCCGCACCTGAACAGACAGCTCCCTTTCACAGGCACTTTTCACATACTCCTCCCCCAGAAGTTCCATGTTCTCCCCTTCCCGCAGCATCTGCCGGTAATCCTGGGAAGCGGACTCTGCCAGCACGCTGTTTTCCAGAAAATCTTCCGCTCCTTTAAAGGAAAGCAAGGGACGCAGTACCAGCAGAATCAACAGCATCCCCATAAAAAAACGGATGTATTTTTTCTCCTCGCCGCCCGGCAGGACATTCATCACTGCCGAAAGAAAAATAAAGTAAAAAGCCAGATTCCGGATCCATTCGCCTGCCCATTCCACATTCCGCACCCCTTCCTCATATGCGTTCAATCATCAAACCACCCGTTCCGGAGAAGCTATTCCAGAGAACCTGCCAGAATGGCAATGGTAAGCAGAAACAGCACCTCCACCGTCAGCAGCAGTTTCAGAAGCATTCCGATGCTTTCTCCCATGGTGTGGAGACAACCCACCATCCGCCGGTCCGCTACCGGCTGCACCAGAGCTGCCAGAAACTGATAGAAAACGGTGCTGATTCCCAGCCGGATCACCGGAGACAGCCCCAGAAGCAAAAGAATCACTGCCGCTGCGGCACCCAGGCTGTTTTTCACCAGCACAGCGGATCCCAGCACCATTTCCGTCACCCCGTTAATCACATTTCCGATACCGGGAATAGCTCCGGCAGTGCGCCCCACCGCCGTCCGCTTCAAAGCGTCCAGCGCAGGGGAAATCAGCCGTTGAATCATCTGAAGTCCTACCAGTGCCCCCACAATGGTTTTCAGCGACCATGCTATGATATTTTTCAAAAGCTCTGCCATCCGGGAGAGAAACTCCTCCCTGGTCAGGTGATTGACCAGCTCCATCAGCAGATAGATGTAAACCGCGGGCAGAAGAGCCGAAAGAATCATAGACTCCGCCAGAAATATTATAAAAATAATCATATGATAAAATACGGTGGCAGTGCTGATTCCCGTGGCTGCCGTGACAGCCAGATAGTAGGCAGGCAGCAGTCCTCTCATGAATTCCACAATTCCCGTAAGCGACGTACGGATTTCTTCCGCAAAACTCCCAAAGGTTTTCAGCAGAATCACGAACAGCAGCATATATACCATATAAAAGGCAATCTCGCCAATCTGCTGATCCCCAAACACTCTGGACAAATTGGCCAGCACGGAGGAGAGGATTACCAGCAGCAGAATATGAGCACAGGTACTTTTCTGAAGTCCCGCGGCATCCCACAGAATTTTTTCCAGTATGGCAGACAACGTCTCCCATGTAAGCGGCAGTTCCCCTTCCATCAGCTTACCGATCATCTCCGTCAGGGAAATCTCCTCCTCAAGGAACTCGTCCACCGTTTTCTGAACTTCATCAAGATTCAGATCCCCCAGAATTTCCTCTTCTGTTTCCTGCTGGCTGTCCGTTTCCTGCCCTGCCGGCAACGCCGTTTCTTCCGTCATCCGGCCGCCCCTGGCATCGTTCATTTCTCCGGCAGCCCGGACAGGTATGGCCAGCCAGAGACAGGCGGCCAGAGACGCTGCCCGCAGCCATTTACCCCAGGAATTCATGAATGGTCTCCAGAAGGGCCGTCAGAATCGGCATGCTGATGGCCAGCACGGAAAGCCTGGCAAAAAGCTCGATCTGGCCAGCCACGGAAGCGTACCCGGCGTCCCGGCAGATGCTGGCGGAAAACTGCCCCACATAGGTGATTCCCACCATTTTCAGCAGAAGATCCATATAGGTGTTTTCTATGGGAAGATACTGCTGGATTTCCCGGATGGACCCCAGAAGATCCGACAGCCTTCCCGCGGAAAAGAACAGAATTGCGATGCCTGCCGCGAACGTCAGATAAAAGGAATATTCCGGCTTTGCCTCCTTCACCAGGATGGCCAGCACAATCCCGGCGATTCCTATAACGGAAATTCGGATAATCTCCATGACACGCCTCCAAAGCCTACAGCATAAACAGTTTTTTGATGGTGTCAAACAGCTCATAGATATACGGGAGTACCCAAAACAGCACAATCACCAGCCCTGCCAGGCTTGCCAGAAACGCCTGCTCCTCCCTGCCGCTGTGTTTCAGAACCTGGCTCAGCACGGAAACCAGGATTCCCACCGCGCCGATTTTGAAAATAATACTGATTTCCAACGCCGCCTCCTCCCTTCCGTGTACGGCTACTTCATACGGCCTGGCCCTTCAATTTTTCGCCATTCTCTGCCTGATCTCTCACAACAGCAGGATCACCAGAAAAATCCCGCCCAGAATCCCCAGGCTTTGGAACAGCTTCTGCTTTGCCGGCAGCTCTCCCGTAAGGCGCAGAACCTTCCGCTCCTGCTCCATCCGGTACGTTTCCAGGATATGCACCTGCATCTTCCCGTCCAGATATCCCAGATCAGCGGCGGCTCCGTAAAAATCCTCCAGATCCTCCCGGCAAAGTTCCGTCCCCTCCAGATGGGCGGCGGCCGACTGACGCAGAAGTTCCCCGAAGGATTTTCCGGGACAGGTCTCCAGCCGCGAGGCCAGATCCCTGAGAAATTCCGAAAAGGGAGGCGCAAGCCGCCCTCCCACGGAACGCAGCGCTTCCGGAAGCGTGGTCTTGGCGAAGGAAATTTCCCCTTCCAGAAACGACGCGATCCGGATCAGCAGCTTCAGCTGATCGATTCTTTTTTTCAGCCGCAGACTCTCCAGAAGCCCCAGCCCGGCACAGGATACGGCCAGAAGCATGGCTCCCAGAAGCCGGATCACCTCTCCCGACCCCCGTCCAGCCTGCTCCCCCGGCCGTCAAACACGGCGCCGATTTCCCCGGCCTGTCCCTGCGGGCCGCTTCGCAGCAGGATATACCGCTCAAAGGTATGCTCCTTGATCAGCCGTTCCAAAAGCGGCTTCTTCTGAATATCCTCAATGGAACTGCCGTGAACCGTGGCCAGCAGCTTGCAGCCGCTGTGCAGCGTCATCTCAATGGCGTGAATATCTTCATAATCCCCCAGTTCGTCCACCGCCACCACCGCCGGCGACATGGCGCGGATCAGCATCATCATCCCCTCTGCCTTCGGACAGCCGTCCAGCACATCGGTGCGGATTCCCAGATCGTTCTGGGGAACTCCCAGGTAGCTTCCGCCCAGCTCCGACCGTTCATCCACCACCCCCACCGTACACCCGGGAAAGGACTGGCCGCCGTTGGAAATCTGCCGGATCAGATCCCGGAGCAGGGTGGTTTTCCCGCATCTGGGAGGGGAGATAATCAATGTGTGACATACATTCCCCCGGGAAATCACATAGGACATCACCGCGTCCGCACAGCCCCGGATCTGGTGGGAGAAGCGGACATTGATGCCGGAAATGTGGCTGATGCCCTTCACCCGGTTCTTCTCAAGAACAATTTTCCCCGCCACCCCTACCCGGTGGCCGCCCTGTACCGTGAGAAATCCCTGCCGCAGCTCCTCCTCATAGGCATAAAGGGAATACTGGCCCAGATATTCCATTGTCCGCCGGATATCCTCCGCGTCCGCCAGATAGGCGCCTTCCGGCCTCCGGCTGGCCATCCCGCCGGGGGAAAGAAAATATTCCCGGCCCGCCAGCAGCAAAAGCAGCGGTTTTCCCGTCCGCAGGCGGATTTCCTGCAGCTGATCCGGCCTCCAGTCCGCCCCCTGCAGAATCCGGCGGATTCTGTCGGGAAACATCCGGATAATTTCCTCCCGTTTCATCTTCATCACCTCTTAAAATTAATATATGTGGACAGGCGGAGATTATGAACCCATCTTCCACTTCGCCGCGGTACCCTCGCTTCGCCGGACAGCCCCTCCGGTCCTTGCGGAGCGTTGGAAATGAAATGAAAAAAACTTCGGGGTCACCGGTTCCCCGAAGCTTTTCCTGTAATTTTTATAGTTCCGTTCCAGCCGGCAGGCACACACAGAGCTGCCGCGCAGCCGGCGATCATTTCCGGGAGGAAGAAAAAGCGGCAGTTTTCATATGTTACGGTCCGCAGATCCTTCCGGATGCCCTCGCCGGTGTATTTCAGATAACTTTCCTTTTTTACCCAGAAATCATAAAAGGAGACATTCCGGTCCGCGGAATTTTCGTAGGAGGAAAATTCCCCCGCGTCGAGAATCCTGGCTGCCAGCGCATCGGTCTCCTTCTTTTTCCGGTACTGGATATCCAGCCCCAGCGGTGTCCGTCCCACCGCGCAGGCCGCCCAGCTGCCGGAATGACTGATGGAAAAGTACAGTCCCTCATGCCCGGTCAGATACGGCTTTCCCAGCGGATGCCGGGCGATGGGCTCCTCCTCCCGGGACAGATCGATGTCATAGCTTTCCAGAAGAATATCCGCCAAAAGCTCCCTTCCCAGGGCGGACAGGCGGCGCCCCTGCCGGCTGCGGGCCAAAGCCGGCTGCCTGCCGGTTTGCTCCTGCCCGGATACTTTCGGCACCGCCGTCCCATTCCCGGCCGTCTCCCGCGCGGCCTGCTCTGAATGGCCGCCGGGCCGCTCCTCTGCCCCCGGCTCCAGGAGAGCCCAGCGGATTTCAATTTCATTCTTCATCCGGTCCCTCCTTCAGCTCCTCCAGAAACCGGGAGGGCTGCTTCTCTTTTCCAAAACGCTCCCGGATAAAATACAGCTCCAGCTTTTCCCTGGCCCTGGTCATTCCCACATAAAACATCCGGCGTTCCTCCTCCATCTCCGCGTCCAGCACCGCCTTGTGGTAGGGAATACTGCCCTCATTGACGTTCAGGATATACACCCGGTCAAACTCCAGCCCCTTGACGCTGTGGAGGGTGGAGACGGTGATGGCCTCCCGCTGCCGCCGGATCTGTTCGGCGTGCTCCTTCAGCTTTTCCTTATACTCCTCCATATAGTCAAACCATTCCTGGTACGTCCGGTATCCCTTGGCGCTCTCCTGGATTTCCTGCAGAAGATCAAAAAGCTCCTCTTCCTTCAGCTTCCGCGCCCTGGCATATTCCTTCAGAAATTCATCGTAGCCGATGCCGAACCGGATATAATTGATGGCGGCGTAAGGAGTCATGTCCTTCATCATCTTCACATCGTGCTCGAACTTTTCGATTCGGTCACACATCCATTCCTTGCCCTCATAAAACTGGTAAAGAATTTCAAAAGGCATCTCCTTTTCGTAGAAGGCTTCCCGGGACAGATACCGGTTGGGCCGGTTCATCACCGCCAGGAAATCCTCCCGCCGTCTCCCGCCCATGGCCAGGTGCATGTAGGCAATCATATTTTTGGCCAGCCAGTGCTCGTACAGATTGGGCAGCACATCCCGCATGGTAAAGGGCAGGTTATATTCCATCAGCCGCTCCACCGTCATCCGGCTTCCCACGTTGGTCCTGAACAGGACGGCGATCTGCTGCAAAGGACATCCTTCCGCAAGGTCCTTGCGGATCTGCTCCAGCAGCCAGGAGGTCTCCAGGCTCTCATTGGCAAATCCCCGGATCTCCACCGGCGTCCCCCGGCTCCGGACGGCGGTCAGATCCTTTTCATAGCGGGCCTCATTGTACCGGATAAGATTCTGGGATTTTTCCACAATCTCCCCGCTGCACCGGTAGTTGGTTTTCAGCACCACCTGCCGGGCCTGGGGAAATTCCCTGGGAAAATTCAGCATGATCTCCGGCCGGGCGCCCCGGAACCGGTAGATAGACTGGTCATCGTCCCCCACGATAAACAGGTTGTTTTCCGGCAGCGCCAGAAGTTTCACGATATCGTACTGCAGCTGGTTCACATCCTGAAACTCATCCACCAGAATATACCGGAACTTTTTCTGCCAGGCCGCCAGAATCTCGGGATGCCTGTGAAACAACTTCCAGCAGTAAACCATCAGATCGTCAAAATCCAGCAGCCGCTTCCCGTGCAGCAGCCGTTCATATTCCTGAAAAATTCTCCGGAACTCCTCGTCCGGGCAGCTCTGGGAATAGTAATGATCAAGGGAAATTCTCCCGTTCTTCACCGTGCTGATCTCCCGGCTCACCGCGTTGATGAGATCATTTTCATCATCCACATCCATGGAGGTTTTCTGGATCAGCCTCCTGAGGATTCCCAGCCGCTCCTCCTCTCCGGCAATATTGGCGGAGGTGATGCCGTAGGCCTGCCTGAGAATTCCGTAAAAAATCCCGTGAAAGGTTCCGAAGGTCACCTGAGTGGCCGTCTGGCCCGTCAGCTTTAAAAAACGCTCCCTCATCTGTCTGGCCGCCGCCTTTGTGAAGGTGACGACCAGAATCGAGGAGGGAGCAATTCCATAATCCGCAATCAGCTGCTGTGTCCGTTGGGTGATCACCGCCGTCTTGCCGGATCCCGGTCCCGCCAGGACCAGCATGGGGCCTTCCCGGTGGGACACAGCCTGTTGCTGCTCTTTGTTGAATTTCATACGGCTTCCCGTTTCAGTTTGTCGATGGCTGCCTGAAGACGTGTCAGGCTTTCCTCCTTGCCCAGCACTTCCAGGATCTCCGTGGCTCCCGCCGGCGTCATCTGCTTTCCGGACAGGGCGGTGCGGATGGGCCACATCACGAAACCGGTTTTATAGCCTTTTTCCTTACCGTAAGCGGAAAGCAGCGCAAAGAGGGCGTCATTGGAATAATCCTCCTGCGCTTCCAGAAGCGGCAGCACTTCCTGAAGCAGCGCCAGAGAGCTTTCCTCGGTGGTCTTCATCTTTTTGTGGCGGTACATGGAGACATCGTACTCCGGCATCTTCTCAAAGAAATCAATGTGGCCGGGAATATCCGGAAATACCTCGATACGGGTTTTCACCATGGCGGCGATCTTATGAAGATCCAGGTCCTTGGTGATTACCTGACGGATATAGGGAAGCGCCATCTCATAGAACTTCTCATCGTCCATCTTTTTCATGTATTCCCCGTTCATCCATTTCAGCTTCACCATGTCAAACACTGCCGGAGATTTGCTGATCCGGTGATAATCGAATTCCTTCACCAGCTCTTCCAGGGTGAACAGCTCGTTGTCCCCCGCCGGGCTCCAGCCCAGCAGCGCCACGAAGTTCACAATGGCCTCCGTCAGGAATCCCTGATCCAGCAGATCCTCGTAGGAGGAATGGCCGGAGCGTTTGGAAAGCTTCTGATGCTCCTCGTTGGTGATCAGCGGGCAGTGGATATACACCGGCACCTCCCAGCCAAAGGCCTCATACAGACGGTTGTATTTGGGGGCGGAGGAAAGATACTCATTTCCCCGTACCACGTGGGTGATTCCCATCAGATGGTCGTCCACCACATTGGCGAAATTATAGGTGGGATATCCGTCGGACTTGATGAGAATCATGTCGTCCAGCTCGTTATTGTTGACTGTGATGTCTCCGTACAGCTCATCGTGGAAGGTGGTGGTTCCCTCCGTGGGCATGTTCATGCGGATCACATACGGCTTTCCTGCCGCCAGGTTCGCCTCGATCTCCTCCTTGGAAAGATGCAGGCAGTGCTTGTCGTAGATGGCAATTTCCTTTCCCGCCACCGTGGTTCTCAGGGAATCCAGCCGCTCTTTGGTGCAGAAACAGTAATAAGCGTCGCCCTGGTCGATCAGCTGCTTTGCGTATTTCATATAGATACCCTGAGCTGTGCGCTCGCTCTGCACATAGGGTCCCACGCCGCCGTCCTTGTCCGGTCCCTCATCCGGGATCAGGCCCGTCTGATCCAGCGTGCGGTAAATAATATCCAGAGCGCCCTCCATGAAACGCTCCTGGTCCGTATCCTCGATGCGCAGCATGAACTTTCCGTCCGCGTGCTTTGCCACCAGATAGGCGTAAAGTGCCGTTCTCAGATTTCCCACGTGCATTCTTCCTGTGGGACTCGGCGCAAATCTTGTTTTCACTGTAGTCATATGTTTTCGCTCCTGTACTTGTAATTTAGGTATTCGGATCCCTTTCTCACTGCCGCCTTTTTCAGGGATACAACTGCGGCAGAATATCTTTCGGCTGCCCGATGCAGCAATAGCTGGCCATCTCGTCCAGATAATGAGGCGTATCATGAATCAGTATCAGATACTTTCCGGCAAAATATCTTCTTCCATAGATACAGAGGTCATCGTTCAGCCTGCTTCCCAATACCAGAAGCGTATCCGCCTCGCTGATAAATCTGGCTGCCTCCGTCACCTTGTTATTATCCAGCATCTCACCGCCAAGCACAATTCCCGGACGTACTATGGCACCGCATTTTTCGCAGAAAGGAATGGGGTTTCCTTTCATCATATAATCGATGGAATATTTTTCCCCGCAATGCGTACAGTAATTATCGTATATGGTTCCGTGGAGACTGATGACATTTCTGCAGCCTCCCCTTTTTGCCAATCCGAAAATTCCCCGGGTGATAATGGCGCGAAGCTTCCCCTCCTGTTCAAGCCTTGCCAGAACATCATGGCAGGCATTGGGCTGTCCCCGCTTTTCCAGTATTTCGGCTCTGTAATATTCAAAAAACTTCCTGGGCCTGGTGTTCAGGCAGGAACTGGAAAAAATTTCCTCCGGGGAGCTTCCGTATTTCTGCTCCACATCATAGGCAAATTCATCTCCGCCGTAAGCGTCACATCCGGTATCCAGACTGACTCCTCTTCCCAGAAGACAGACCAGATTTCTGCTGGCGCGAACGGCATTTTTCAAACCATCAAGACTCATAGTATTCCTCCTGATTTTATCAGAATCCGGCCGTGTGTTCGGCTTACTTATTATACTTCAATCCTCTGTCAAATTCAACGGATTTTCCGCTGAATCCTCTTCCAGCATAACAGTTTGGCCTTCCGGCGCAGATCCTGTCCGTCTTTTTCTGTCCCCGCGCAAAGAAAAAGGTGTGGATCAATCCTCCACACCCTTGTTCTTCAGATATTCTACAACATCTCCGACGGTTTCCAGCTCGGTAAGCTCTTCTGCCGGGATCTCGATGCCATATTCCTCTTCCAAAGCCATCACCAGTTCAAACAGATCCAGAGAATCGGCTCCCAGGTCATCTTTAAAAGAGGTTTCCAAACCGATTGTCCCCTCATCGCAGTTCAGCTGCTCAGCAATAATCTGCTTCATTTTTTCCAACATAACTTCCTCGACTCCTTTAAAGAATTAGTTTTTAAACCTTTTCTGTACCGCAAGTATATCGATTCCTCATACGTTTGTCAACCCATTTATGCGAACTTTCTCTATTCCGTCATATCCTTGAAACGAATCCTGCGGGATACGCTGAGGGCAATGGCGATTTCCATCATCAAAAACATGATGGAGGTTCCGCCGTAGCTGACAAAAGGCAGGGTGATTCCCGTGGTAGGCATCAGATTGATTACCACGCAGATATTCAGAATTACCTGCAGTGCGATATGGGCGAAAATACCGCTGACCACCAGGGTACCGTAAAGGTCTGGAGCGTTCTGGGCAATGAAAAACAGCCGGTACAGAAGGTAGAGAAACATCAGAATCAGCAGTACGCCGCCGAATACTCCCAGTTCCTCACAGACAATGGAAAAAATCATATCATTCTGGGCCTCCGGAATGGTTCCCAGCTTCTGTGCGCTGTTTCCCAGTCCCTTTCCGAAAAAGCCGCCGCTTCCGATGGCGTAAAGAGACTGCATTACCTGGTATCCTCCGCCAGACATATTCTCCTCCGGATGCAGCCAGGACAAAATTCTTCGGATACGGAAGTTATCGCTGGTGGTCATGGTCATTCCCATATAAGCCACCGCAATGCCCACCACCGCCGCTATGACGCTTCCCACGCCCACGAACCATTTGGTATCCGGGTGGGCAACAAAAATCATAAGCACCGCAATACCGCCGATGATCAGGCCGGTACTCAGATTGTCCGTCCAGACCAGAGCCGCGACTGCCTGGAGCGCTCCCAGCCCCAGAAGCACCATCACCGCCTTCAGGGTTTTAAACTGCCGCCCCATCTTGATGATCACCACCGGCAGATAAATAATCACCGCGATTTTAGCCACCTCCGACGGCTGAAACTGAATACCCAGATTCAGCCATCTTCTGGCGCCGTAGGCTGACACGCCCAAAGGCGTGTACTTAACCATGGCCATCAGGACCAGTGATCCCACATAGGCCAGGCCGGACACCGGAATCAGAAGATGGTAGTCCAGCCGTGAGACCAGCACTGCCAGCAAAATAGCCGCCGCGCTGATCACTGCCTGACGGGTAAAATAATACATATCATTTCCTTCAAACTTCAGCTGCGCTTCATAGGAACTGGTACTGTAAAGCATCACCAGACCGAAACAGACCAGAAGAATCACTGCCGCAAGAAGATTATAATCATAATAATCCGCCGTCCGCCTCCCCGTGCGGACCTTTGCTTTCTTTTTTACCGCCGCTTTCTGCATAAAACCTCTTTTCCGCGGATCTGTCCTTATGGATTCCGCAATACGTTATACTCCCCCTCTCCGGAGCCGGAGGTACGTCAGCTCCGAAGTTTTTATTACTATGTAGTATAGCACGATTCCCTCAGGAAAAAAACCCAAAATATTCTGTCCGGAATTCATCCGTCATGACATCCGCGGCAGACCGCATAAGTGATATCTTCCATCCGGCCGCAGCCAGATCCCCGCAGCACTTTTCCAATTTATATTGATCAATTTATATTTTGCATTTATAATGATATTTAAAGAGAGGTGAATGTAATGGTTTTTTACGATAGGTTAAAAGAAAGCAGAATAAAAGCAGATTTGACACAGGAACAACTTGCTGAAAAATCAGGGATCGCAATGACGGACGTTTATGCGGATACAGGAGCTTCGGGCCCGGATGTGGGCCTATGACAGACAGATCGGGCGGATCGGAATCATCAGATGCTTTGAGGCTGGCTGTCAGTCCCAATCGGAAATGGCAGAATTTTGGGATGTGACAGAAGAGTTTATGATAATTCTGTCTGTTGCAGGATTAATTGTATCCATCCTGAATACAAGAAAGAATCCTGCAAAGCAGGATTCTCCGCCTGCGGCGGGTCGCGCAAGCGACATCTTCCATTCCGCCGCA
>HHCFR02800__coassemble_2583_pt1 | contig 12057 bp, 9 predicted proteins | sample HHCFR02800__metabat2_high_PE_078 | metagenome-assembled genome bin HHCFR02800
CGAATAGCCCGCGTACAGGGGCGCCAGAATTTCCGGAAGGTTATTGTAAAGGATCTTATACGCCTGAATAATCACCACCGGAAGAAATTTCTGTCCCACTGTCAAACCGATAATACTGCCGATAAAACTGGCCAGAAAAGCATAGCAGATATACTTCGCGCCGATTCTGGCTTTTCCGTATCCCAGAGCCTTCAGCGTTCCGATCTGCGTCCTGTTTTCCTCCACCATGCGGGTCATGGTTGTCAGGCAGATCAACGCCGCCACCAGAAAGAAAATCACGGGAAATACATTTCCTATAGCTTCCACCCGGTCGGCATTCTGTTCGTACTCCACATACGTCTGAAGCGAATCACGGCCCAGAATATACCAGGAGGGAACCTCCAGTTCAGAAAGCTCCTGCCTTGCGTCCGCCAGGGATTCCTCCCCGTCGGAAATTTCCTTATAGGCATCCGCCGCTTCCTGTTCATATTCTTCTCTGGCATCCGCCAGTTCCTGCTCTTTCTCCTGAAGCGTTTCCCTGGCATCAGCGATCTGCGCCTCACCATCAGCGATTTCCTGCTGATAAGAGGCAATCTGATTCTCCCCGTCAGCAATCTGCTGCCTGGCCGCCGCAAGCTGGTTCTCCGCTTCTGCCAGCTGTTGGCGGTAAGCCGCAATCTGTTCTTCACCGGAAGCAAGCTGGGCTTCCTTGCCGGCAAGCTGGGCGGCTCCATCGGAAAGCTGCTGCTGGCCGGCGGCCAGCTGGGCTTCGGCATCCTCAATCTGCTGCATGCCCGCTTCGTATTCCGCCCGGGAAGCCTCCAGCTGACTGCGGGCCGCATCCAGCTGTTCTTTTCCGGCAGCAAGCTGAGCTTCCTTGCTCTCCAGTTCCTGCCAGGCGGCAGCCAGAGCCGCAGCGCCTTCATCGTATTGAGAAATGGCAGTCTGATACTGGCTGACCGCCTCCTGAAGCGATGTCTTCTGCTCTGTCAGCTGCTCCAGCCGGGTATGTATCTCGGAAAGCTGGCTGTCGGATGCCGCAATCGCTTCCTGCAGCGCATTGATTTCTTCCTGATTCTGTTCCTCCTGGGGAAGCGACAGTATGGCGTCCAGTTTATCCTGCTGCTCCTGCCGCTGCGTTTTCAGTGCTTCCTGCTGCTGATTCAATTCTTCCCAGGCAGGGGTAAGCTGCTCCAGCTGCTGCTGAAGAGAGGGAAGCTGCTGTCTCAGGCCTTCGATGGTCTCCGACTGGAGGGAAAGCTCCTGTTCCTTCTGTTCCAGCTGGGTCCGGCCTTCTTCCAGCTGCTGACTGCTGCTCTGCCACTGGGCTTCCTGTTGGGCCAGCTGCTGTTCGCCTTCCGTTATCTGTTCGCCTCCGGCTTCCAGTTCCTGACGCGCCGCGGCAAGCTGGGCTTCCTGCTCCTCGAGAGCCGCCTGCTGGGTGGCAATTTCCTGTTTTGCCGCCTCAAGCTGGCTTCGGCCGCTGACAACAGTACTGCTTCGGCTCTCCAGCTCCTTACGTCCGCTGGCAAGACTGGCCTCCCCGGACTGCAGTTCTTCCTTTGCCGCCTCAAGCTGCCGCGCCTGTTCCTCCAGCTGGGCGCGGCCCTCCGAAAGCTCCTGGCTTCGGCTCTCCAGTTCTTCCTTTCCGTCAGCCAGCTGCTGCTCACCGTCCTGAAGCTGTTCTTCCGCATCCGCCAGCCGGGTTCTGGCATCGTCAATCTCCTGCTGGCCATCGTCAATCTCTTTCTGTCCGTCTTCCACAATCTGATCATATCTGGCCTGGCAGCGGACATCCTCGATTTCTCCGATCCGGTCCTGAATCTCATCCACCAGATTTTCATATTCATCGCTGTAGCAGATTTCCCGCTCCGCCTGATCCACCGTCAGATAAACAGATGAGTAAGCCTCCGCAGTGAAACTCTCCGGCAGCAAAACGGCAAATCCACTGACAGTTCCGTCTCCCACGGTGCTGGTTCCCCGCTCCAGGCTGATATAGAAAGGACTGGATCCCGCACCCACAATGGTGTAGGTATCATATTTCAGCGTATCCGAAAGATCCCCTTCTCCCGCCTCCAGCGTAATGGATTCTCCCACCTGAAAGCCTTCGCTTTTCAGAAATTCTTCATCCAGAAAAATCTCATCATCCTTCTGTGGCAGTCTTCCCTCCGACACCGTCAGCTTATTCACATCCTCCGTCAGAGACATCAGTGTCAGCACCGGCTGGGAATCCGAAAGGCTGCAAAGCACATCGGCACTGTATGCAGGATTTACTGTCCTGACACCCTCCACCTGTCCAAGTGCCTCCACATCCTCATCGGTAAGCCCCAGACTGCTGATCACCTGAATATCCATCAGAGATGTCTCGTCATAATAAGTGTCCGCCGACAGCTTCATATCAGGGCTGGCAGCACGGATACCGGAAAAGAATGCCACTCCCAGCGCCACGATCACCAGAATGGAGAGAAATCTGTTTTTACTTTTTACGATTTCCCGAAAGAAATCCTTGACCATTGCGTTATTTCTCATACGTTTACCATTCGATCGTCTCAACGGATACCGGATGCTGGTTCACGTTCATGGCTGTCACCCGGCCGTTCTTGATCTGTATCACCCGGTCGGCCATGGGTGCGATGGCCGAGTTATGCGTGATAACCACCACCGTCATTCCTTTCTCCCTGCAGGTATCCTGCAGCAGCTTGAGAATCGCCTTTCCTGTATTGTAATCCAGTGCGCCCGTAGGCTCATCGCACAGCAGCAGCTTGGGATTTTTCGCCAGAGCCCTGGCGATGGCCACCCGCTGCTGCTCCCCGCCGGATAGCTGGGCCGGGAAATTATCCATCCTTTCTTCCAGCCCCACCTCTCTCAGCACCTGGGCGGCGTCCAGCGGGTTTCTGCAGATCTGGGTGGCCAGCTCCACGTTCTCAAGAGCCGTCAGATTCTGCACCAGATTGTAAAACTGAAACACAAAGCCGATATCGTTTCTCCGGTAAGAGGTCAGCTTCCGGTTCCTGTAACCGCTGATATCCTCCCCGTCCACCAGCACTTTTCCCCCGTCACAGGTGTCCATCCCTCCGAGAATATTGAGCACCGTAGTCTTTCCCGCGCCGCTGGGTCCCACAATCACGGTAAACTCCCCTTTCTCGATGGAAAAGGTGATGGAATCCGCTGCCCGGATCTCCACCTCACCCATATGATAGACTTTCTGCACATTCTCCATCTCTACAATTCTGCTCATTTCTGTCACCTCACCTTGTGCGTAAGTCCGGCAGCCCCTCGCCTGCCAGGGTCTTCCTGTTCATTTCCGGTTCAGGAAGCTGCCTGTCACAGTCCCAGGCCCTCCTCCCGGCTCATATACTGCACAAGCTTCTCTCCCAGCGCCTGATTCTGGGGAAGCTTCAATTCAAAATCCAGTTCCAGCAGCTTTCCCGCCGCCTGGCTGGCCCGTTTCATAAGTCCGGCGTCCCGGTAAATATCCGCCACGCCGAATTCCAGCAGCCCGCTCTGGCGGACACCGAACAGATCTCCCGGCCCCCGCAGCTTCAGATCCTCCTCCGCTATGTAAAAGCCGTCGTTGGATTCACTGAGTATTTTCAGTCTCCGGGAAGTTTCCTCCTTCCCGTTTCCCTGTATAAAAATGCAGTAGGACTGATGTTCTCCCCGTCCCACCCGGCCCCGCAGCTGATGAAGCTGCGCCAGGCCGAACCGCTCCGCGTTCTCCACCGTCATCACCGTGGCGTTGGGCACGTTGACCCCCACCTCCACCACGGTGGTGGACACCAGAATCTGTATCCTGCCGGCGGCAAAATCCTCCATCACCTGATTTTTTTCCGCTGGCCGCATCTGCCCGTGGAGAATCCCCACCTGAATCTGCTGGGGAAATTCCTGGCGGAGGCGCTGGGCATAGTCCGTCACATTCTCCGCCTCCAGCCCTTCGCTTTCTTCCACCATGGGGCAGATCACATAAGCCTGCCGCCCCTGGCGTACCTGATCCTCCATGAAACGCCAGGCCTTCGGCCTCCATCCGGCATCCACCACACAGTTTTTGATGGGAAGCCTTCTGGCGGGAAGCTCGTCGATCACGGAAATATCCAGATCCCCGTAGAGGATGATCCCCAGAGTTCTGGGAATGGGCGTGGCGCTCATCACCAGCACATTGGGCGCCTGCCCTTTCCGGGAGAAAGTCTCCCTCTGGCGGACGCCGAACCGGTGCTGTTCATCGGTGATCACCAGCGCCAGATTCTCATACTCCACCTTCTCCTGAATCAGCGCATGGGTTCCCACAATCATCCTGGCTTCCCCGGAGGCTATCTGCTGGTAAATCCTCCGCTTCTGCGCCGCTGTGCAGGAGCCCACCAGCAGTACCGGGCGGCAGACATCCAGCATCCCGTTTTCCCCCAGAAGCTTTTCCAGCGCCTCGAAATGCTGTCTCGCCAGCACCTCCGTGGGCGCCATCACCGCGCTCTGGTAGCCGTTCTCCGCCGCCATGATCATGGCCAGGAAGGCAATGATGGTTTTTCCGCTTCCCACATCTCCCTGTACCAGCCGGGCCATGAGTTTTTCCCCTTTCAGATCCCTCTCGATCTCATACCAGACATTTTTCTGGGCGCCTGTCAGCTGATAAGGAAGATTCTCCATGACCTCCTCCGTCTTCCAGACCTCCTTCATCCGGTAATGATTCTCCTCCCGCCCGGTCTTTTCCTTCAGCCGCTGGATTCCCAGGATAAACAGAAGAAATTCGTCAAAGGCCAGCCGGTTCCTGGCGGTGATGTAACACTCCTGATCCTTTGGAAAATGAATCTGGGATAAGGCGAAATTGTATTCAGCCAGCCCTTCCTGAAGGCGCAGTTCTTCCGGAAGATAATCCCGGGACAAATCCAGATTTTCCAGCGCCTGGCGCACCGCCTTGGTCACCTGGTTGTTGGTCAGTCCCGCCGTCAGCCCGTAAATGGGCTGCATGGAATCCTGCTTCTCCTGATACGCCGCCGGCGTGTAAATCTCCGGATGCTCCATCACCCGCAGATTTCCCTTAAAAGCTACCTTGCCCCGAAAGACGAAGGTACTCCCCCGCTTCAGGGTATTCACAAGAAACGGCATGTTGAACCAGGTAAGACGGCATCTGCCGGTCAGATCGCTGATTACCGTGGAAATCACCGTCAGATTCCGGGTGCGCTTCACCTCCACGCTGCCGGAAACCGTGCCGGTGACAGCCGCCCGCTCCTGATCCTTCACCTGGCCGATGGCCACCGGTTCCCGGTACACATCGTATCCCCGTGGATAATAAGCCAGCAGATCGCCCACCGTTTTCACGCCTACCCTGGCAAACAGCTTTTCCGTTTTTTCTCCGATTCCCTTCAGATTCCGGATGGATGATGTCTCGTTCATGAATTGCCTACCTCAAAAAGCCCGGGAGGGCGCCGGAAAAATCCGCATCCGAATCTTACCAACACCCTCCTCGATATAATCCTTATTGTCTTTTGCCGGCAGCATATCCCGCCGCAAAAGTACATTTTTATTCCACAGAAATAATGCAGTAGTAAATGGGCTGACCGCCGTAATTGACCTCCACGTCACAGGATGGGTATGCCTCCTCCAGCTGGCTTCCCAGCGTCTCCGCCTCTTCCTGGGAGAAATCCTCTCCATAATAAATACTGATCAGCTCGGTATCCTCATCGACCATGGCCGCCGCGGTCTCTCTGGCCACCTCCGCCACGCTGCTGCCCACAGCCAGCATACCGTGGTCTCCGATACCCATGATATCGCCCTGATGGATCTCCTTCCCGTCAATATGCGTATCACGCACCGCGTAAGTGATCTGTCCCGTCTTCACGTTGCCGATCTCCTCCAGCATGGTCTGCTCGTTCTCCTCGGCGCTGCGCTCCGGCACATAATTGATCACCGCCGTGATACCCTGAGCCACCGTCTTTGTGGGAATCACCACGATCTTCTTGTCCTTCGTCAGATCCCTGGCCTGATTGGCCGCCAGGATAATGTTCTTGTTGTTGGGGAAGATGTAAATGGTATCCGCGTTCACCTTCCCGATGGCCTCCAGCATATCCTCCGTGCTGGGATTCATGGTCTGGCCTCCCTCGATCAGGTAATCCACGCCCAGATCCCGGAAAATCTCTCCAAAACCTTCCCCGGTGGATACGGAAATAAAGCCGGCGTCCTTTCTGGGCATCTCAGCCTTCTTCGCGTCCTCAGCCGCCTGCTGGGCCGCCACCTTCTGGGCATCCTTGATCAGCTTCTCCTGGTGCTCTTCCCGCATGTTGTCAATCTTGATTCTGGACAGGGAACCATAGGTCAGAGCCTTCTGAATCGCAAGGCCCGGATCATTGGTATGTACGTGAATCTTGACGATCTCATCATCCGCCACGCACACAATGGAATCACCGATGGAACTGAGATACTCCTTCAGCTCCCTTTCGTCCGTTTCCCCGAACTTCCTGTTCAGCACAATAATAAATTCCGTACAGTATCCGAACTTAATATCCGCCTCCGCCTGAGGAGAAATCCTGGTCACCTTGGCAGCTTCTCCTGCCTCAAAATTCAGATCAATCTCTTTTCCCATAAAGGCATCGAAAGCACCTTCCAGCACGGTCACCAGACCCTGCCCGCCGGAATCCACCACGCCTGCTTCCTTCAGCACCGGAAGCATCTCGGGCGTCTGTTCCAGAACAGCTCTCGCCTCTGCCAGAATATCTTCAAAGAAAGGCTGCAGGTCTTCCGCTTCATCCGCCAGTTCCAGTGCTTTGTCGGCGACTCCTCTGGCAACGGTAAGAATCGTACCTTCCTTGGGTTTCATAACCGCCTTGTATGCAGTCTCAACACCTTTGTCAATGGCTCTCGCCAGCATCACCGCATCCAGCTCCTTCTGGTCACGGATCCCCTTGGTGAATCCTCTCAGAAGCTGGGAAAGAATCACTCCTGAATTGCCCCGCGCTCCGCGCAAAGAACCGGAGGAAATAGCCTTTGCCAGGTTTTCCATGGTCACATCGGAAAGAGCATTCACCTCTTTCACCGCAGACATGATGGTCAACGTCATATTGGTTCCCGTATCGCCGTCCGGAACGGGAAATACATTCAGTTCGTTGATCCACTCTTTCTTAATATCCAGATTCTTGGCGCCTGCCAGAAACATTCTGGCAAGCAGTTTGGCATCTATTGTATTCATAGCCGTTTCAAGTTCCTCCTAAATTAATCTATCACGCGGACACCTTCCACCAGAATGTTGATCTGTTCGATCTCTATTCCGGTAAAAGCCTCGACCTTATATTTTACGTTGTCAATCAGGTTGTCAGCCACTGCACGGATGCTGACGCCATATGCAACGATCACATGAAAATCAAGGGAAATCTTATTATCCTTCACCTGAACATTGATGCCGCGGCTCAGACTGTCTCTTCTCAGAAGCTTGACCAGACCGTCCTTCATATTAACGGCGGCCATGCCCACGATTCCGAAACACTCCACAGCCACGCTTCCCGCGTAGGTGGCGATTACATCCGTATTGATTGTGATTTCTCCCAATCCTGTATTCATACGCCCTTTCATACGGTTACCTCCATTCCTGCACACTCATTCTATTTGCAACAGTTCAGTCCTCCGGCTTCAATGTCACCAAAACATGAACTCGGCGCCCCCGCGGGACAGTGGAAAGCTGAACTGTTACTTCTATTTTCTAAATGATCCGGCATTGTATATACTGTAAGTATTATAACCTGTTTCGGCGGAAAAAGAAATATTAATTTGAAAAATTTATATTTTTACTTGCAAAACAGATATTCTTCTGGTAAAATAGCTATTGTTGCGAATCTATGTACGAATAGATATAGAGAATAATTGTTAAGGAGGTGCAGTCATGGCAAAGTGCGCAATCTGTGAAAAAGCCGCTCATTTCGGAAATAACGTAAGCCATTCCCATAGAAGATCCAACAGAATGTGGAAGTCCAACGTGAAATCTGTAAAGGTTAAGGTAAACGGCGGAGCCAGAAAGATGTACGTTTGTACTTCTTGTCTGAAGTCCGGCAGAGTGGAGAGAGCATAAGGCTTGCATTTCTTTTTGAGATATTGAGCAAAGGAAGGGCCACAGCCCGCGGATGATCATCATCGCGAGGCTGCGGCCTTTTTTCGTGACAACGGAAGAATCACGCGGCATACTTTCCATTGTTCCTGCCCGCCCCATTCCCCGGCAGGCTGAAAGCCGGACTCCCACCGCCGGGTTCGTCATCAGTTCCGTCTTTTTCCATCTTCCGGACGGACAACCGGCACTCTCACCGGCACTCGGCGGGGTTCTTTTACAAGTCCCGGGAAAAGTCCGTCCAGAATTCCTTTCAGGACTTCTCCGGCGGGGATATTACCAAGCAGTTCATATATTCTGAAATGTCTCATAGAAATTCCTCCTGTCTTTTCAGATACAGCTTTTCATTCGTTTCATGCTGTCATTCTATCAGAAGAATCTCTGTCTGTCAGCGGGTTTTGCGCATATTTAATACTTGTTTATCCGCCGTTCATAATCATAAACAAATAATAAAATCTTTCACCGAAAACTCTCCCCGCAAAGGCTGCCCCTTATCCCGTATATGTCATATTTACTGAGCCGCCTTACACACATCCACCCATCCCAGCGCGCCGGAATACTTCTCCAGCTCTTCACATGTCAGCCGGATAGCGGAATTCGCGCTGCCGCAGGCCGGGAACACCGCCTCAAAGCGCTTCATGGATTCATCCAGATATACCCGTGTTCCTTCCGGATTACAGAAAGGACACACGCCGCCCGGAGCATGACCGGTGAGTCTCTCCACATCCTCTCCCTTCAGCATCTTTGCCTTCATGCCAAAGAAATGTTTGAATTTGGCATTGTCCACCTTCTGATCACCGGCCGTCACCACAATCAGGCAGCCGTCCCCCTCCTTTTCATAGAAAGACATGCTTTTGGCAATTCGCGCTCCCTCTACTCCCAGCGCTGCCGCCGCCAGTTCCACCGTGGCGCTGGACACCTGAAACTCCTGTACATCCTGTTCTTTTCCAAACTGTCTGAAATATTCCTTTACTTTATCAATCGCCATAATCCGCAACTCCTCCTCAGTAAATTCTGTTCTACATTATATGCCTTTTTTGAAAAAATGCAAAGTCCCAAATATTTAACAAACTCAGATACATCCGAAATAAACCACTGTTTTATTGGGCATTTCCACCTTCCCATCTCTTTCATATTTTCTGAAAACAGCATGGAGCTTCTGAAGATACGTCTGATACCCGGGATCTCCTTTCTTCAGAGAATAGGAACCGGAAAGACTTCTGCTGACAAATGTTTCCTTGGAATAAAACAGGGGATTGTCGTATTCCTCATACAGGAAGCCATGGGAGAAAAAACGGCAGATCCGTTCATCATTCTTTCGGATGCCGCCGGCGAACCCTTTAAAATCCGGACAGCAGGAAGCATACAGCCTGTATATTTCACGATTAATCAGGGCATCCTCCTCGCGCAGATTCCAGATCAGAAACACCTTGCCCTCCGGCCGCAGGATTCGCCGGCACTCCGCGGAAAAAACCTCCGGATCAAACCAGTGGAAAGCCTGGGCGCAGGTGACCAGATCCATCGAAGCGTCCGCCAGCGTGGTATCCGCCGCGGTTCCTTTCACCGCACGGAATCCGGGCCAGGCTCCCAGCGCGCTTTCGGCCTGCCCCCGCATATCATCGTTGGGTTCCACTCCATACACCCTGAATCCCTTTTCCAGCAACTGCGCGGAAAATTTTCCGGTGCCGCAGCCGTTATCCGCCGCCTCCGCCCCCGGGGAAAATCCATGGTCCTCCGCCAGGCTCTGGAGAAATGCCTCCGCGTAGGCCGGCCTCCCTTTCACATAATCAACTGCTCTTCCGGTAAATTTCTGTGTGGTGTCCATAGATTTTCTCCTTCCGCTTTCCATACATTTTCTCCCATTATACCCACGGTTCTTCCCGGACGCAATCCCTTGCCTCAGTTTTCCAAAAATCCCTTTTCCCGCCGCGCACCCTTCGTTGCCGCAGACAAAAAGCGCTCCCTGCATACACAGAAAGCGCTTTGTCTATCCGAATTTGTTAGTATAATATTTTCTCCTTTGATGCTGTTATCATAGCACAGGAGCTTTAAGAAAATAATCTTCTTTTTCTTAACATTTTCTGAAGTTTTCCGCTTCGGAGAATATTCCGCCTGCGGTATACCCTTTCGTCTCTCCTCAGGCTGCCGGGTCCGCCTGCTCCACAGTCTGTGTTTCCGTGTCTGACGCATCGGATACCGTATCTGACGCAGCCGCATCCTCGCCTGCCGCCTGATCGCCGGTGTTCCCTGCGGACGGATCAATCTGATTGTAAATATTCTGCGCGTCATATACATGGTAAGGCTCTGTCCAGGTATTTCCCTGGGCGCCGGCAGTCACACAGATATACTCCGTACCATCCACCACCGCGAGACTGGCAAGGCACAGGCCGGCATCGCTGGTATAACCGGTTTTTCCTCCCTCGATTTCTCCGCCGTTCACCGCCGGACTTTCCATCCTGTCAAACATACTGCTGGAAAAGCTCAAGCCTTCCGGCGCGCTGGCCACCGGGGAGGTGGTGTATTGCTTCGTGCAGAAAATAGTACGGAATGTTTCATTCTGCAGCGCATAGGTCATAAGCTTCGTCAGATCCCGGACCGTGGTGTAATGTTCCGGATCATGCAATCCTGTGGAGGTAACAAAATGCGTAGCGGTCATTCCCAGCTCCTGGGCCTTTGCGTTCATCATATCCGCAAAAGCGCTTTCTGATCCGGCAATCTGCTCTGCCAGTCCCAGACAACATTCCGCTCCTGACGGAAGAATCACTCCATAGAGAAGATCCATCGCCGTCACCTGATCCCCGGGCGCAAACCCGGCCATTGATGCTCCTTCTTCATAAAGCGGCGCAAACAGTTCCTGGGAAAGGGTGATCGTCTGGTTCAGATCGGAAAGATTTTCAATAGCCACTATCGCCGTCATCATCTTTGTCATGGATGCCGGGTAAATCTGTACATCCGCATCCTTTTCCGCCACGGTCTGGCCGTCCGAAAGCCGGACCAGGATACCTGACGTACTGTTAATACCGCTCATATCCACAGCCGGAAGCGGTTCCGGTGTCGGTGTTTCTGTCGGCACAGGCGTTCCTGTAGCTTCCGGTTCATTTTCCTGTCCGGAGGTTATAGGTTCCCGTGCGGAATCCTCCTTTCTTCCATTGAGGAACAGCAGGATTCCGAACCACACTGCGCCCACAATCAGCAGTCCCACTATAAACATCGCTATTCTTCTGTTTCTCTGTCTCCTTCTTCTGGCTGCTTTCGACAGCCTCTTCCTCTGACTCATCGCATATCCTTCTTTCTATTCTTGACAAACATCGGACGGCTCCTGCAGCCGGCCCTTCTGCCGTAATGGATTCTACCATGTTTCCGGCGGATATGCAATATTATAGCGAATCCCCTCAGAAAATATCTGACGAAAATCTTATTATTTTCTTAAATTGCTGTACTATGCCCCTGTACTTATAACAGTTTTGCCTTCCGGCCCCGCTGCCGCCTGCGTTCTCATCTTACAATACGGTAATAGGTTCTGGCCGTCAGACTGTATACCAGGAAATAGATTGCCGCGAATACCAGCACCGTTCCCCCCGTGCAGGCCAGAAACAACTGCCAGTTGTCCAGACTCATCACCTGCAGCACCTGGCGCATCAGCGGAAAGGCTGCCGCGATGTGGATCACTGCCATTCCCAGCGGCAGAAAGAACACCTTCACCGTCTGGCTTCGGATGCTCTGGCGCACCTCCTTCTGGCTCATTCCCACTTTTTCCATGATTTCATACCGTTTCTTATCCTCAAAGCCCTCTGAAATCTGTTTGTAGTAGATAATCAGCACCGTGGCCATCAGAAATACCGCCCCCAGAACGATTCCCAGGAAGAAAAAGCTTCCGTTCATCGCCAGCATATCCTGTCGGTTTTGCTGCCGGCTTTCCATATAAGAGAAAGTAACTCCGTCAAAGGAGGCTTCCTTAACCGCTGTCTCCACCAGAGAAGCAGCCCGTCTTCTCTGTT
>HHCFR02800__coassemble_2618_pt1 | contig 11901 bp, 10 predicted proteins | sample HHCFR02800__metabat2_high_PE_078 | metagenome-assembled genome bin HHCFR02800
CAGGCTGGCCGGCGCTGAAAGGATCCCCGGAATTTTGCTCATCAAAAGCAGCCGTCTCAGGTTCCTGGGACGGCTGCTGCTCCCTCAGGATCCCGTCCAGCTGCTGCTGGTCAAAATGGGATCCGCAGTAAGGACACGCATACTGTTGGGTGGAGGGGTCAAATACCAGCTCCCCTCCGCAGCTGGGACACTTGATATTCACCGCAGCCATGGCAGACCTCCTGCCTTACGGGCGGGGCTTTCCGCATTCGCTGCAGAACTTGCCCGTATTCACCTGGCCGCAGGAACAGGTCCAGCCCTCCGCCGCCGGACGGGGCTTTCCGCACTCACTGCAGAATTTTCCCGTGTTCACATGGCCGCAGCTGCAGGTCCAGCTGCCGGCTTCCGGGCGGGGCTTTCCGCACTCGCTGCAGAATTTTCCCGTGTTCACGTGGCCGCAGCCGCAGGTCCAGCTGTTGGCTGCCGCCCCCGCATCCGGCGTCTCCCGGAACGTGCCGTCCTGTCCCTGGGCCTGCATCTGGCGCATGTTGGTGCGGGAAGCGGCCGAAAGCGCGTCGCCGCCGGCCTGCATTCCCATGCCCATACCCATGAAGCCCATGGCGCTTCCGGCTCCGTTCTTCCCCGCAGCCTCCAGGCCTCTGGCCACCGCGCCCTGCATATAGCCCTCCCGGATGGAAGGATCCTGCAGCATGGCTCCCTGATTCCGCATCTGAATCAGCTTCTGGGACTCGGCATCGTAGGAAACGCTGGCAATGGCCACCGACTGGATCTCCATGCCCCTGGTTTTCTTCCATTCCTCATCCAGGGTATCAGCCATATACCGGGACAGCTCCCGGCTTTTGGAGGGCACGTAGGAAATGCTGATGCCGTCTGCCGACAGCTGGTTGATGCAGGACTGCAGCGCCTCCATAAATTCAAACAGATACTGCTCATTGATATCCGTAATCTCCACCTGGTCCCGGTTCTTCGGCAGCGCCTCCGCATAGAAGCGGATGGGATCCACGATCCGGATGGAATAGGTGCCGTGGGCCCGCAGAAACAGCTCCGCATTGTAGAAACGGTCGAAATAGCTGATGGGATTGCGGGTGCCGAACCGGATGCCCTTGATCTCCTGAAGGTTGATATACAGCACCTTCTGGGCCGTAGGCGTGGAACCGCCGTAGCGGAACCGGTCAAAGGAGCTGGCCAGCACATCCTCCATATTGCCGCTGAACATGGAGGGCATGGAAGAATTATCCACCGTGAAATAACCGGGCTGGGCGCTGTAATCCACAATCTTTCCGCCGTCCAGCAGCATCATAAACTGCCCTTCGTACACATGAATCACAGAGCCGTTGGAAATCACATTCTCCCGGCCCTTCCGGTTGGCTCCCCGTCCGGTACATACCCCGGGGGTCATCACCGTCTGATCTCCCATACTTTCCGGCTCGATCACCTCCAGCCACTGATCTGCCAGAGATCCTCCGATTGTCTCTTTCACTGCTTTTATCAGGCCCATACGCTCCTCCTTCCGGCATTTGCCTTTTGCCGTGTTTTTTACTCTTCTGCTCCCTCCGGCTTTTTGCCGCCCAGAGCGATCCATTTCAGAAATCCGTTGATGAACGGATCCAGTCCGCCGTCCAGCACACTGTCCACATTTCCGCTCTCTACGCCGGTTCTGTGATCTTTCACCATGGTGTAGGGCTGCAGCACATAGGACCGGATCTGGTTGCCCCAGCCGATCTCCGTCACCTCACCCCGGATGCCGGAAAGCTTCTCCATGTTCTCCTGCTGTTTCAGAAGATACAGCTTTGCCTTCAGCATCTGCATGGCCTTGTCCTTGTTCTGGAACTGGGAACGCTCATTCTGGCACTGCACCACGATTCCGGTGGGCAGATGGGTGATACGGATGGCGGAAGACGTCTTGTTGATGTGCTGTCCGCCGGCGCCGCTGGAACGGTACGTATCGATCCGCAGATCCTCGTCCCGGATCTCCACATCCAGATCCTCCTCGATATCCGGCATTACGTCGCAGGATACGAAAGAAGTCTGCCGCTTGCCCGCCGCGTTGAAGGGGGAAATCCGCACCAGCCGGTGCACACCCTTCTCCGATTTCAGATAGCCGTAAGCGTTTTCCCCGTGTACCTCAAAGGTCACGGACTTGATGCCCGCTTCCTCTCCGTCCAGATAGTCCAGAACCTCCACGGTAAATCCCTTCTTCTCCGCCCACCGGCAGTACATCCGGTACAGCATGCCCGCCCAGTCGCAGGACTCGGTTCCGCCTGCTCCGGCGTGAAGGGTGAGAATCGCGTCGCTTCTGTCGTACTCCCCCGACAGCAGCGTTTTCATGCGAATATTCTCAAAGTCACTTTCAAACTGCTCCAGAAGCTCCTGAATCTCCGGAATCACCGAAGGATCATTCTCCTCGTAACCCATCTCAATCAGGGTCTCCATGTCCTCCATCTGGCTCTTGAGACTCTGATAGGTGTCCCGGTCCTCCTTGAGGCTGCTCAGCTCCTTCATCATCTGCTGAGACTGCTCCGGCTTATCCCAGAAATCCGGTTCCTCCATTTTTCTTTCTAATTCTTCGATCCGCTTTTCCTTGTTAGCGAGGTCAAAGTGAATCCCTCACTTCCACTAATGGTTTTTCATAGGAATTCAGTGTCGTTTTAAACTGATCTAATTCTACCAAAAGCTTCACCTGCTTTCCTTATAATATTTGCGCACTGAGCGCCGGGCTGCCAGCGGCCGTCCCCGGGCAAAAGTCCGCTTACTGTTCATTATACGAAATTCCCGCCGATTGCACAAGAAAAAAAAGATCCGCACCTGTCTTTCCAACCGTGCGAATCTCTTTTATCCATCGTTTTTTACTGATTTTCCTGTCCCTCAATCAATTTTGTCAGGTCATCCACCGACAGCTTCCTGTCCGCCATCAGCTGCTGAAGCTGCTGGAGCTTGAGACCGTCAATTTCCTCCTCGATCTGCATTCTCTCTTCTTCCAGGCTTTCCATGGTTTCTTTTGCTGCAGCGTATTTTGCGTCCAGCTCACCAAGCTTCTTCTGCAGGATATCCAGTTGTTTTGCGTAGTTTTTGCGTCTTGCCATTCTCAGATACCTCCATGAGTTTTTTCCATTATATAACAGCTTCACCGGAAAAGTAAAGGGATTTTATGGCTCCGCTTTCTCCTTTCCCAGCCCGCCAAAACGCTCCCGGAAGTTCATATTTACCACCGTGTTGTCCGTCTCCTCTCTGGTATTGAAAAGTTTATCAAAAGGAAACATCCGCATCTCCTCCGGAAGCAGAATCCCCTTGTTATCCAGCTGGCCGCTGAGAATCTTCATCTTTTTCTCCACCCACGGAGAATAGCAGCGGAAAATAATCCGGTTGGCCTTCTCATCAAACTCCATGGTGCTCAGCCATCCGTTTCCTCCATAAAGGTCAAACTGATAATTTGTCACCACATCAATCACATCGTGACCTGCGTCATTCCTGAAGCTGGATACCCAGCGCTCCTCAATATGGCCCCGCACCGTCATAAACACCTGATCAAAGGGTTTCACAAAAACATCCATTTCTTCATTGAAATGGGAGAGCACTATGGTAGGATACTGCCGGTGCGTATCCAGAACGTTCAGCGCCCAGGCTCTGTCCAGCTCCACATCCTCTTCATTCCAGGGCAAGGACAGAAACAGATATTCATAAGAACCTGCCTTAATAATGAAATAACTGGAGATTCCGGAAGGTCCCGTTCCCTGATATCCCTGGCTGGCCGCATACCGGCTTTGGCCGAAGTATTTTTTAAAATCCGGACCGTCATGGTTTCCATCCGTAACCAGATAAGGAATCTTTGCCTCATCCAGCACAGAAAAGGCCTGGTCCGCCCGAATGAATTCCCGGCTGGTTCCGTCCTGAGACAGATCACCCACACACAGAGCCATGGCAATATTCAGTTCTTTCTGTTTATCGCAGATCCATTCCATCTGAGCATCCACGATCTCCGGTTTATACTGCGTCTGATACTGCGGATCCGGTATATTCACAAAGGTGTAATTCTCCGTTCCCGTCAGCCCCGGATAGGGTTCACTGTTGCCGGAAATATAGTACCGGTCATCCACCTTATGATGCTGCACCAGATAATGACTGTCATCTACCACTCCCCGGGAGAGCCTGATTTCCTGAATTTGCCCGCTGAAAATTGCATCCCCGCAGGCCTCCTCAGAAAAGATATCAGCCTGGCTCCAGTAGGCGGTGCCTACCACCCAGCAACCTCCATTCTCCTGGTCCAACGTATGGATTCCCACCTGTTTTTCAAAAGTGTTGCACCGCTGCACCGGAATCCCATCCACAATCATGATGGTGCTGCACCCGTCATTTTTGATGACCACATGGTGCCATTTATCTGCCTGAACGCCATCCGCGTCCGACCAGGTGACCGGGTTCCCCCCTGCTTCGTCGTTGTTGGCCGTCCAGGGATTCCACTGCAGTTCCCGGGAGCTGGAAATATTCAGCCCGCCGCCGGCTTCGGGTTCTCCCCCCTGCATACCGGCCAACTTTCCGGTGCCCTTTCGGCCGAACACAGAACTCCACTCGCTCACCTGAACAGGAAGCTTCAAAATCACCTCCAACGTATATCCCTGCCGGAATTCCTCCCGGTTGATGGGTGCCTCCGGAATTGTCTCCCAGAAAGCTCCTTTCTTTTTTCCTTCTCCGTCCAGGGCCAGCGGTTCCATCTGAAGGGAGTGCTCCTCTCCGTCACCATAGATCCCATCCGCCAGAAATCTCATAAAAGACGATGCCGTCTTTCCTTCCGGAACCCGTTCCACATTCAGACGCAGATGGTTTCCTTCTCCGGAAACATCCTTCAACACCAGATCATTTTCTTCCAGAGAACCGGCATGAATATACGCCGGATCAAATTTCCAGTCTGCCGCCACCTGGAAAGCACCTCTGTTTTCTGTATTATCCAAATTCATCTTCTGTCCCCCTGTACGATTCAAAAATACCACTGCGGTTCCTCTTTTTCCGTGAGACTGCTCCAGCTCCGGCAGCAGTCAGGCACGCCGCAAATACGTGGCATCGCCTAAACGATAGCAAAAAAAATCCACCGCCACAATAGATAAATCTATCCGCAGCAGTGGATTTTTTACTTCTCTTATTTAATTTTCCCAGTCCAGATACAGATCCGCCAAACTGCTCAGTTCCTTCTGCCCTGGCTCCCAGGCGTCCCGGATACCAACCAGCTTAAAACCGGCGGCGCTGACGGTTCTGGCCGCGTACAGCGCATCTTCAAAAATCACTGTTCGCTCCACATCTGTTCCCAGATATGCCCTGGCCGTCTGGTATATGCGGTCTGTCTCCTTTCCTTCCCCCACCTCCCGGCAGCAGAAGTAACGGTCAAAATACCGGTCAAGCCCCGTCCGCTCCATCGCATGTTTCCCCATCCACTCATCTGTGGCGGAGGCAATGCACATCCGCACGCCGCCTGCGGTCAGTTCCTCCAGAATCTGCCGGATACCTTCCCGTTCCCGAACCTGCTCCTGGTAAAACCGCACCACCAGATCAAACATTTCCTGAACCATCGTCTCGGGGGCTTCGTCTATTCCATAAATTCTTTTCAGATATCCGGCGCCATTTAACATTCCCTGATCCCAGATAGTATCATCCACCCGGGGATCCGGTGTAAGCCCCTTCCCGCGCGCATAAAGCTCCGGGAGATTTCTCCATACGCCCATGGAATCGATCAGGGTGCCGTCCATATCGAAAATAGCGCCGTCAATCTCCATTCCTCTCCAGTTCATGATGTCACGCCTTAATCAGTTTTCTTCCGCAGCACTGTTTATACTTCTTTCCGCTTCCGCAGGGGCAGGGATCGTTGGGATATACCTTGCCCTCCGCCCGGCGCACAGGTCCTTTTACAGACTCATCCTTGTTGGTTCCCGTCACCTGGGCCACCTGCTCTCTCTCCACTTTCTGCTCGATCCGCACATGGTACAGCAGACGGATGGTATCCTGCTGGATGGAGCTGGTCATGGCATCAAACATCTCAAAAGCGCTCATCTTATACTCCACCTTGGGATCCCGCTGGCCATAAGCCGCCAGACCAACGCCCTGGCGCAGCTGCTCCATATCGTCGATGTGATCCATCCACTTCCGGTCGATAACCTTCAGCAGCACCACACGCTCCAGCTCACGCATCTGCTCCGCCTCCGGAAATTCCGCCTCTTTCATCTCGTACAGCTTGATGGCCTCTTCCTTCAGCTCCTGCTTCAGCTGGTTCTTCTTCATCCCTTTTACCCGGTCAGAATTGATAACCTTCAGAGGGATAATAGGCAGCAACACTGTATTCAGTTCCACCAGATCCCACTCTTCGGAATCCGCCTCGTCATTGAGACACATATCGATGGTATTATCAATGGTGTCAGTAATCATCTTGCAGATGGCGTCTCTCATGTTCTCTCCGTCCAGAACACGCCGCCGCTCTTTGTAAATGATCTCTCTCTGCTCATTGTTTACCTGGTCATAATCCAGCAGGTTCTTACGGATACCGTAGTTATTGCTCTCAATCTTTTTCTGGGCCTTCTCAATGGCGCTGGACAGCATCTTGTGCTCGATCTGTTCATCCTCGCCCACACCCAGACCGCTGAACACCTTCATCAGCTTCTCAGAGCCGAACAGACGCATCAGATCGTCCTCCAGGGAAATGTAGAAACGGGATTCACCCGGATCTCCCTGACGTCCGGCACGTCCTCTCAGCTGATTGTCGATACGGCGGGACTCATGGCGCTCGGTACCGATGATCTTCAGACCTCCGGCGGCTCTCGCCTCCTCGTCCAGCTTGATATCCGTACCACGGCCGGCCATGTTGGTGGCAATGGTCACCGCTCCTGCGGTACCTGCCTGAGCCACGATCTCCGCCTCCAGCTCATGGAACTTGGCGTTCAGCACCTGATGCTTGATGCCCTCCCGGCGCAGCATATTGCTGAGAAGCTCGGAGGTCTCGATGGTGATGGTACCCACCAGCACCGGCTGATTCTTCTCATGGGCCTTCTTGATCTCCCGGACCACTGCCCGGAACTTCTCTTTCTTGGTCATGTAAACAGCGTCTTCCAGATCCACACGCTGCACCGGACGGTTGGTGGGAATCTCCACCACGTCCATGCCGTAGATATCCCTAAACTCCTGCTCCTCGGTGAGGGCCGTACCGGTCATACCGGCTTTCTTCTTATATTTATTGAAGAAATTCTGGAAGGTGATGGTGGCCAGCGTCTTGCTTTCCCGGCGTACCTTCACATGCTCCTTGGCCTCGATGGCCTGGTGCAGGCCGTCGGAATACCGGCGTCCCGGCATGATACGTCCCGTAAATTCATCTACGATCAGCACCTGGTCGTCCTTCACCACATAATCCTGATCACGGAACATCAGATAATGGGCCCGCAGCGCCAGGATAATATTATGCTGAATCTCCAGGTTCTCCGGATCCGCCAGGTTCTCGATGTGGAAGAAATTCTCCACCTTCTTCACGCCCTGCTCGGTCAGGTTCACCACCTTATCCTTCTCATTGACAATGAAGTCGCCGGTCTCCACGATTTCCTCGCCCATGATGGCGTTCATCTTGGTCATCTCGCCGCTGGCCTCGCCTTTTTCCAGCTGTTTTGCCAGAATATCACAGACCTCATACAGCTTTGTGGACTTTCCGCTCTGTCCGGAAATAATCAGCGGGGTACGGGCCTCATCGATCAGCACCGAGTCCACCTCGTCAATGATGGCATAGTGCAGGTCTCTCTGCACCAGCTGCTCTTTATAAATCACCATGTTATCTCTCAGATAGTCGAAACCATCCTCATTGTTGGTCACATAGGTGATATCACAGGCATACTGCTCTCTTCTCTCGTCATTTTTCATGGAGTTCAGAACCACGCCCACGGTCAGGCCCAGAAACTCATGCACCTTTCCCATCCACTCCGCGTCACGCTTTGCCAGATAGTCGTTGACCGTCACAATATGGACGCCTTTTCCTTCCAGCCCGTTCAGATAGGCAGGACAGGTGGATACCAGCGTTTTTCCTTCACCGGTTTTCATCTCCGCGATACGGCCCTGATGAAGAATAATACCGCCAATCAGCTGTACCCGGTAGTGCTCCATATTCAGCACCCTTCTGGCAGCCTCTCTGACGGTGGCAAAAGCCTCCGGAAGCAGATCATCCAGAGTCTCGCCCTTTGCCAGCCTCTCCTTGAACTCCCGTGTTTTATCCTTCAACTGTTCATCCGTCAGCTTCACCATATCGGGGCGCAGCGCCTCGATCTTGTCCACCAGCGGCATGATGCGCTTCAGCTCTCTGGAGCTGTGGGTTCCAAATATTTTCTCTGCTAATTTCATACATTCACTCCTGTACTGTACTGAGTTTGAAAAATACCATCATCTATTCTAACACTTTCTCTGGCAATGCACAACCAGAGAATCCCTGTTTTTCCGGTCTGATTTTGGGATTTGCCCCTTTACGGCGTGTGCCTGACGGCTTGCGGGCGGCGGACGGGTGTGCAGGCCCCCGTTACCCCTGTGACTTCGCGCAAGAAAACGGGAGTTTCCCGTCCCCCGCCTTTTGGCCGGTTTCGGGAAACCCCCGCCTCAGTTTTCATTTACCGGATGATATCCGTCCGTCTTGCCGGTATCAGCACTCCGGCTCAATCAGTCCGTAGGTATTTCCTTTCCGTTTATAAACCACGTTTACTTCATCGGTCTCCGCGTTGCGGAATACAAAGAAATTATGGCCCAGAAGCTCCATCTGTACGCAGGCATCCTCCGGATACATGGGCTTCATGCCGAATCTCTTGGTCCGGATGATCTTAACTTCCTCGTCCTCCTGGAACTCATCCTCCATGAAGGCCTTCTGGAAATTCCCCGCGCCCTGCTGTCTGTTGATGATCTTCGTCTTATATTTTCTCAGCTGGCGTTCAATCACCTCTTCCACCAGATCGATGGAAACATACATGTCATTGCTCACCTGCTCAGACCGGATAATGTTGCCCTTCACGGGAATGGTCACCTCTATTTTCTGTCTCTCTTTTTCCACGCTCAGGGTTACATGGACCTCGGTATCAGGAGTAAAATACCGTTCCAGTTTACCCAGCTTATCCTGTACGGCGGTTTTCAGTCCGTCCGTCACTTCGATATTCTTTCCGCTGATTACAAATTTCATGCTGTCAACTCCTTCGCCCTTTATTTTACAGGGTTGTATTTCCGTCACCTGTAAGTAGTTTTATTATACCAACTGCCGCCTGATTTGGCAATGATTTTTCGATAATTTATGGAATTTTACGATTTTTACAGTTAATTTTTACAAAATTTAAGAATTTGCTCAAAGGACATGGAACCGCCGAACAGGTCCAGCGCGCTTCCCACCGTCACATCCAGGCGGTTTTTCCCCGCTTCCCTCAAATTTTCCAGATCCCGGAAGCTTCCCACGCCGCCTGCGTAGGTGATGGGAATATTTTCACATCCGGCCAGAAGGGCGGCCAGCTCTGTCTCGATCCCCAAGGCCTTCCCTTCCACATCCACCGCATGCACCAGAAATTCGTCGCAGTATCCGGAAAGCCTGTCCAGCGTCCTGCGGTTCACCTCCACCCGGGTAAACTTCTGCCAGCGGTCCGTGACAATCCAGTAAACGCCGTCTTTTTTCCGGCAGCTCAGGTCAAGAACCATCCGCTCACGTCCCACCGAGCGGATCATGTTCTCCAGATTTTCCCAGGAAAGCGCTCCATCCCGGAATACATAGGAGGTCACGATCACATGGCTGGCGCCCGCATCCAGAAACTCCCCGGCATTTTCCGGACGGATACCGCCTCCCACCTGGAGGCCTCCCGGATAAGCCCGGAGCGCGGCCAGCGCCTGCCGCTTCGTCTCCTGATAATAGGGGGAAGATTCCGGATTCAATAATATGATATGTCCTCCCTGAAGCCCGTATGACTGGTAAAATCTGGCATAAAAGGGCGCATCCTGGCCGGAGACAAAATTCTCCCGGGCCTGATCCCCCTGATCCCTCAGGCTTCCTCCCACAATCTGTTTTACTTTTCCATTATGTATATCAATGCATGGCCGAAATCTCATGCTGTGTTTCCTCCTCTTTCATTATGAATGGCCCAATGGCCAAAAAGGTATCGCTGCCGTCCGAAGCAAGCTTCGCTTTCTTCGACTCGCTTTCGCTCATTGTATCACAAAAAAATAAGCCGTAAAAGGGCGGTTTCTGTTTCCGCCCTTTCCGGCTTGTCTGCCGCGGCAGTTCATCCTTTTGATATTCCTGTCATCAACACAGTTTTATTTTCCGTTGTTGTTATTGTCCGCGCCTCCGGTGAGATCCTCCACACCTTCCCCGACGCCCTCTGTCACATCTTTCACGCCTTCCCCGATGCCCTCTGTCACATCCTTCACGCCTTCTCCGACGCCTTCCGTCACATCTTTCACGCCTTCTCCAATGTCCTCCCCTGCATCCTTCACACCGTCTTCCACATCCTTCGCACCGTCTTCCATATCCTGGCCCAGATTATCCGCGTCGCCGTTTCTGTCCTCTCCCGAAGTGACGTCGTTGACATTTTCATTGTCTCCGGTATTGGAATCCATGCCATCCTCCGTGACGCCATTGTCCTTATTCTGATCCGCCGTCCGGTCGCCGCAGCCCGCCGCCAGACAGAGAACCGCCGCTGTCATTCCTGTCATCCACCATATTTTCAACCGTTTTTTCATCATAATCATTCCAATCTCCTTTTTCTTCGACTGATAATCTTACTATGCACAATAATCCGTAAAATATGCACTGTCATCCTGCCTGCTGTTTTCCGGTGTGGCAAAATGGGATACAACGTTTCGGAAAACTTTTACCCAAATTTTTCCAAAAAACTTCCTCATTTTTCTCACTTACCGGTATTTTCTTTTCCCGCGGACGTGCTATAATGAATCCTCAGGGAGGTATCGGTATGAAAGACAGACAGACGCTCCAGGTGAGCATCCACTATTCCATGGCATTTGTCGGAGGATTTTTCGGCGCCTATGCGCTGCTGAACCACTGTGACATTTTCGGGTCTTCGCAGACCGCCAACCTGATCACCCTGGTCACCGGCCTTCTGGGACATAATTCCCATGAGATTCTGATCCGCATCGGGGCCGCGCTGCTGTATGGGCTGGCCATCGCCCTTTCCGTGGTGATTCCCCGGACACTGGGATGGAATCTGAAATTTCTGTCGATTTTTCTCAACGGGGCTGCTGCCCTGACGCTTTTCTATATACCTGCAGGCACCGACCATATTCTGGCCCTGTACCCCATTTTTTTCGCCACCGCCTTCCAGTGGTGCGCCTTTAAAGGAGTGTATGGATACGCCTGCTCGACGATTTTTTCCACCAACAACTACAAGCAGACGGTTCTGGGATTCACGGAATATCTGTGTGATAAAAATGCGGAAGCGCTTCGGAAAGGAAAGTTTTTCGGAGGGACGCTGGTGTTTTTCCATCTGGGCGTGATTTATTCTTATTTCGGATATCAGTGGATGGGGCTGCACGCCTCCGTCCTGGTATTTCTTCCGCTGGCGGTGAGCCTCTGCCTGGTGGAAACAGAACGCCGCGGGGAAAAGGAGCGGGCGGCGGAAGCGGCATAAAAAGGGACCTTTTCCGATACTGTATCACTTAAAAACAGCGGTTTGGCTTCATCAGAGCAAACCGCTGTTTTCAGGTTAATACCTCTTCTTTATTTTAAATTAGCTGTGTAAATCCCCATCAATATTCCCGGAATCAGAAACAATACCGGGATGTCAAGTAAGTCTGACAGAATTTGCCTGAATATATCCGGCATATAATTCCCGTCCAGAAATATGTGGAATATTACCATTCCGGCATAAATAATAATTATGATGCTTCCGCATATCGGCAATATCTTTA
>HHCFR02800__coassemble_2714_pt1 | contig 11545 bp, 10 predicted proteins | sample HHCFR02800__metabat2_high_PE_078 | metagenome-assembled genome bin HHCFR02800
AACCGGATGCACGTGGTGATTGACGCGGCTGTCATTGCCGTTTCTTATATCAGCGCCTGGTTGCTCAAGTTTGTGAGTCCGTTTTTTGAGGATTCGGTAAGATCTCTCTCCTTTGAGTGGTATATGCTTGCGCTGATTCCGCTGATTCCCGCCTATCTGATTCTGTATTATGCTTTTGGCCTGTATACGCCGAAGCGGGTACAGGGAAGAAGACTGGAATTTTCCAACGTGGTGAAGGCCAACACGGTGGGTATGCTGCTTTTTATCGGCATCCTGTTTGTGGTACTCAAAGAGATCAACTTCTCCCGGTCCATGCTGTTTATCTTTTATTTTCTGAATATCTTTCTGGAAGAGACCGTGCGGATGGTTATCCGCTATATTCTCCGGAACATCCGGAAGAAAGGTCTGAATCAGAAGCATATTCTGCTGGTAGGATACAGCCGGGCGGCGGAAGAGTACATTGACCGGATCCTGCAGAATCCCCAGTGGGGCTACAATGTGCGGGGAATTCTGGATGACAATGTGAAAGCGGGAACCACGTACAAAGGGATTAAAGTGTTGGGAAGAATCGCCAATCTGATGGTGATTCTCCCGGAAAACCGTCTGGATGAAATCGCCATCACGCTGGGGTTAAGCGAGTATTACCGTCTGGAGGAGATCGTAGCCCTCTGTGAAAAATCAGGAGTGCATACCAAATTTATCCCCGACTACAATAATATTATTCCCACAAAACCGTATACCGAAGATCTGCTGGGACTCCCGGTGATCAATATCCGTTATGTACCGCTGACCAATACCTTCAATATGGTGCTGAAGCGGCTGATGGATATCGGGGGTTCGATTTTTGCGATCATTTTGTTCTCACCGGTGATGCTGCTGGCGTCGATCCTGGTGAAACTGACCTCCCCCGGTCCGCTGATTTACAAGCAGGAGCGGGTGGGACTGCATAACCGGACTTTTCTGATGTACAAATTCCGGTCCATGGAGGTGCAGCCCAAGGAAGAGGAAAAGAAAGCGTGGACGGTGAAAAACGATCCCCGTGTAACGGGAATCGGAAAGTTTATGCGAAGGACAAGTATTGATGAACTCCCCCAGCTTTTTAATATTCTGAAGGGAGACATGAGCCTGGTGGGACCCAGGCCGGAGCGCCCGTTTTTTGTGGAAAAGTTCAGAGAAGAGATTCCCCGCTATATGGTCAAACACCAGGTCCGCCCAGGACTTACCGGATGGGCCCAGGTGAACGGCTACCGGGGAGATACTTCCATACGGAAAAGAATCGACTATGATCTGTACTATATTGAGAACTGGACTTTGGGGCTGGACGTGAAGATTCTGATCATGACCATCTTCAAAGGGTTTATAAACAAAAATGCGTACTAGAACAAGGAGAAAAGTATGGCAGATAAGAAAACTATGACAAAAAAACAGAGGAGAATCCGCAGAAAACGCCGCAGGAGAAGAATTCTTTTCGCACTGGAGATTCTGGTGCTGCTGATGCTGGTGGGGTGTCTGTTCGTCTATGCGAAGCTGAACTCCCTGGATTTTGTGAACATCGATCTGGGCAATATCGGAATCTCAGATGAAGTGAAAAACAACCAGGTTATGCAGGGATATACCACTATCGGCTTGGTGGGTGTGGATTCCAGGGACGGCGATCTGGAATCGGGAACCAACAGTGATACCATGATTATCGCCAGTATCAACAATGACACCAAGGAGGTCAAACTGGTGTCCGTATACCGTGACACCTACCTTCGGATCGGGGAGGATGAGGAAGGAAACGGAATTTATAACAAGGCAAATTCCGCCTATGCCAAATACGGCCCGGAGGGCTTTATGCGGATGCTGAACTCCAATCTGGATCTGAACGTTACCTATTTTGTCACCGTGGATTTCCAGGCAGTGGCTGAGGCAGTGGAGCTTCTGGGCGGTATCGATGAGGAGCTGTCAGAGGAGGAGATCATCCATCTGAACAACTACTGCAAAGAAACCGCAGAGGTTACTGGAATGGATTATGAGCCGCTGGAGGAGGTTGCAGGCGTTCACCACCTGAATGGTGTGCAGACGGTGGCTTACGCCCGGATCCGTTATACAGTGGGCGATGATTTCCGCAGGGCAGCCCGTCAGAGAGAGGTTATCTACAAGATTGTGGAGAAGGCCAAGAACGCGGATGTGGGTACCCTGACCAAGATTCTTGATGAAGTGTTCCCCAGTATAAAAACCAATATGTCCAAAGCCGATATTCTCTCCATGGGACTGAGCATGTTGTCCTATGATATCGCGGATCAGGCGGGATTCCCCCATGACCATGTGTATGGAGAAAATGTAAAGAACGCTATGAACGGCCTGGACTGTGTGGTTCCGGTGACACTGGAGTCCAATGTGATATGGCTGCATGAGTTCCTGTATCCGGAGGATGCCTACGAACCTTCCGAGAACGTGAAGGCTTACAGCAACCGGATTATTGAAACCAGTGGATATTCACTGGAGGATCAGCTTTCCGTTTCAGAGGATGGTTCCCTTGCGGCTTACAGGGAAATTGTCGAAGGAACGGCTGAAGACGGGGAAAGCACGGAATAATAAATAAAGGCAGCAGGGAGGCAGAAATGCCGGACGGCTGCGAACTGATCAGACAGGCGCCGCTGATTGCGGCGCCTGTCCGGTTATTCATGACAATGGAAAGTTCGCACAGCGTGCTTTCCATTGTCCGCGGAGAAAAATATGACGGGCAGGATGCCGCCGGATGAAGGCATCCGTTGGGCCTGGGATCATGCGGGATATTAATGCCCGGCCATGGAATGAGGAGAAACGGACAGTATGAACAAAAACAGGACGCTGGATGTGATTATTCCGGTGTATAAGCCGGGAAAAGAATGGGAGCAGCTGCTTTTGGGGCTGGCGGGGCAGACAAGAAAACCGGAAAGGATTCTGGTGATGAACACGGGTGAAGAATACTGGAATCCGAAATGGAATCAAATGCTGCCGGGGATGGAAGTTTTTCATATCACCCCTGCGGAATTTGACCATGGCGGAACCAGAGACCGGGCGGCCAGGATGTCTCATGCGGATTGTCTGCTTTTTATGACCCAGGATGCGGTGCCGGAAGATCCGCATCTGATCAGAAGGATGATGGAAGCCATGGAGGTGGCGCCTGATGTGCGGGCTGCTTATGCCAGACAGCTTCCCCGGCCGGATTGCAGGATAGAGGAACAGTATACCCGCCGGTTTAACTATCCGGAGGAAAGCTGTGTCAAAAGAAAGTCAGATCTTATGCGTCTGGGAATCAAAACGTATTTCTGCTCCAATGTCTGCGCCGTCTATGACAGGGAAACCTACTGCAGGCTGGGAGGATTTCCGGACCGCGCTATTTTCAATGAGGATATGATTTTCGCGGCTAAACTGATTCAGAATGGTTATGCGGTGGTTTACGCCGCAAATGCCAGGGTGATTCATTCCCACAATTATTCGGCGATTCAGCAGTTTCACCGGAACTTTGATCTGGCAGTTTCCCAGGCAGATCATCCGGAAGTGTTTTCCGGCCTTCGATCCGAAGGAGAAGGAATCCGTCTGGTGAAGAATACGGCGGCTTTTCTGATCCGGGAAAGAAAACCCTGGAGAATTGTGGGGCTGATCTGGAACAGCGGATGGAAATATCTGGGATATCTGCTGGGAAAACGATATCGGAAGCTGCCCCGCAGCTGGGTTCTGCGTTTTACCATGAACCGGAGATACTGGGAAAAAGATTGGCAGAATTAATTACTTTGTCACAGTTTCATCACATTTTTCTGATAAAATAACCATTGGCCCGGAGGCCTTTATGAACGCGGAGCCTTTGGAGAGCCCCTGCAGGGGCCGGAAATTCCTGCGGGATATGGTCAGAATCCTGTGGGAAAAAGAAAGAGAGGATTTTATATGAGCGATGAATGGAACTGGAGAGATCCGGAGAATCATCCGGATCATCCGGAGGAAGATACAAAAACAGCACAGACAGACAGAAATAACGCCGGAGTGTCATCCGGGACTGCGGAAGCTATTTCGGGGACGGAAGGTGAGCAGCAGAGGCAGAATGTATCTGAGACTGTTCAGGAGGATACATCTGCCGGAGCGAAGCAGGAACAGAGCGGTACCTCCGGAACGTATCACTGGGTGAACCCCCGTATGCAGAAAAACGGCGGCGGGCAGGAGAATACCTACAATGCCAGCGATTACAGAGAAACCGTGGGCGGACCCGGAGCGCGGACCGGCGCTGCTTCCTCTGACGGCGGCGCCCGCCAACAAGGGCAGAGCCAGTGGAATCAGGCAGGATACGCTCAGGGGACGGGTACCGGCGGAGAAAACCGGGGCGGATATACGCAGAACACAGGCGGAACCAGGGGAACCTGGAATCAGAATTCTTCCCCCACCGGCCAGCGCCGTTACGGAGATTATCAGATGGGGCAGGAGCGTCCCGTTGCCAAAAAGAACAGAAAACAATCCATGGGATATGGAAAGAGATTTCTGGTAACTGCTGGAATGGCGGTGGTATTCGGGGTGATTGCCGGCGGAATTATGTTCGGCGTGAATTATCTGGGAGATGAATTGACAGGAGGAAACCGGCAGACGGAAGTACCTTCCACCGTCACTGCTAATCAGACGGACTCTTCTGCGGAGCAAACGGATATCGCTGGCGGGAACGGAGAATTTTCCGTGGCACAGGTAGCGGAAAATGCCATACCTTCCGTGGTGTCTATTACCAATGCCAGCGTGCAGACCGTGCAGGATTTCTTTGGCGGTGTGCAGGAATACCCTATTACGAGCGTCGGATCCGGAATTATTGTGGGCCAGGATGATGATGAACTTCTGATTGCCACCAACAATCATGTGGTGGAGGGCGCTCAGACTCTGACCGTTTCGTTCAGCGACTCATCCTCCTATGAGGCGCAGATTAAAGGAAATGATACCGGAAATGATTTGGCGGTGATTGCTGTGAAGACCGGAGATCTTTCTGAGGAAACTCTGTCAGCTATCAAAGTGATCAGTCTTGGAGATTCGGATTCCCTGATTATCGGTGAACAGGTGGTGGCTATCGGAAATGCTCTGGGATATGGCCAGTCAGTGACTTCCGGATGGGTCAGTGCTTTGAACCGTGATATGACTGATGAAGACGGAAACGTATCCGAGGATCTGATTCAGACGGACGCGGCCATCAATCCGGGAAACAGCGGCGGCGCGCTGCTGAATATGAAGGGTGAGCTGATTGGCATCAATGTGTCCAAAAGTTCCGGAAACGCTGTGGAAGGAATGGGATATGCCATTCCCATCGCTAAGGCGGAACCGGTGCTGGACAGCCTGATGAGCCGTGAAACCAGATTTAAGGTGGATGAGTCTCAGGCGGCATATATCGGTGTTACCTGCATGAATGTGGATTCCAGCGTTACCGAGATGTACGGTATTCCGGAAGGTGCTTTTGTGGAAAGTGTGGAGGCCGGTGGCCCTGCTGAGCAGGCCGGTATCCAGGCCAGCGATGTGATCACGAAGTTTGACGGCATCCAGATCACCGGCAGCCAGGAGCTGGTGGACCGGCTGGAGTATTATGAGGCGGGGGAAACCGTGGATGTGGTTTATTCCAGAGCGGAAAATGGAGAGTATCAGGAGCATACGGTTTCTGTTACACTGGGAAGAAGAAGTGAGATGACCCAGGAGGATCCGGCGGAAGCCCGGCAGTAAAGGGTGGTATACGGGCCTGTGTGACAGGAAAATGTATGGTGAAACGGTAAGAAGGCTGAACGATTGGGTCAGCCTTCTTTGCACATGAAAAGGGAAAAGCCGGAGTTTCGTTTATAAAAAGTTCACTTGAGCAGGACGGATAATTGGGCTATAATGAGAAAATAAAAGAAGTATTTCCCGGAAAATAAACGGGAAGAGAAAGGTTGAGGTACATGTCAGACGACAAAGAACTGAAAGAAAAGGAGACTGCCGTTGATTCCGGGGAAACACAGGATTCCCGGAAGGACGATGAATACGAAAAAGTCTGTTTTCTGTGCCGCAGGCCGGAAAGCAAAACCGGACCGATGATTACGCTTCCGCAGAATATCCATATCTGTATGGAATGTATGCAGAAGAGTTTCGATACCATGAACAACAGCAATATCAATTATAATGACTTGATGAGCAACATGCCCAATATGGGTATGGTGGATTTTTCCAATATTCCAAACAAGGTACCGCAGCGGCAGCGGATCCGGAAGAAAAAGAAGGAAGACGGGACAAAGCAGGAATTTTCCATGAGGGATGTTCCGCCGCCGCACCGGATCAAGGCTATGCTGGACGAATATATTATCGGACAGGAGCATGCCAAAAAGGTGATTTCCGTGGGAGTATACAACCATTATAAACGGACTCTGGCGGATCGTCAGGACGGAGTGGAAATTGAAAAGTCCAATATGCTGATGATCGGTCCGACGGGAAGCGGAAAGACGTATCTGGTGCAGACGCTGGCGAAACTTCTGAATGTGCCCCTGGCCATCACCGACGCCACCTCCCTGACGGAAGCCGGCTATATCGGCGATGATGTGGAAAGCGTGGTGTCCAAGCTGCTGGCAGTGGCGGACAACGATGTGGAACGGGCCGAGCACGGCATCATATTTATTGATGAGATTGACAAGATTGCCAAAAAACGCAACACCAACCAGCGGGATGTCAGCGGGGAGGCGGTTCAGCAGGGATTGCTGAAACTTCTTGAGGGAAGCAGTGTGGAGGTCCCGGTGGGGGCCAACAGTAAGAATGCCATGGTGCCAATGACTACCGTAAACACCAGCCATATCCTGTTTATCTGCGGCGGAGCGTTTCCGGATCTGGAAGATGTGATTAAGGAACGGCTGAACAGGCAGTCATCCATTGGTTTCCAGGCAGATCTGAAGGATAAGTATGATGATGACAAGGATATATTATCCAGGGTAACAGTGGAGGATCTGAGAAAATTCGGTATGGTTCCGGAGTTCCTGGGGCGGCTTCCTATTATCTTTACCCTGCAGGGACTTACCCGGGATATGCTGGTGCAGATTCTGGAAGAACCGAAAAATGCCATTTTGAAACAGTATCGGAAGCTTCTGGCCATGGACGAAGTGAAGCTGGATTTTGATAAGGGTGCGCTGGAGGCCATTGCCGATCAGGCCATGAAAAAGGATACAGGCGCCAGGGCTCTGCGGGCGATTCTGGAGGAATACATGCTGGATATCATGTATGAGATACCGAAAGATGATTCCATCGGCGAGGTGGTGATTACCAGAGAATATATCGAGCACACAGGAGGACCCAAAATCATTCTGCGGGGGCAGGAACCGTATCTGCTGGGCGCAGGGGAATGAAACCGGGGGGATACCTTTATGGCCATGCGGCCAAGAATAATGAAACCCCCTTCGGGGATACCTTTATGGCCATTCGGCCAAGAATAATGAAAGGAGGATGTTTGCTGTGGGAGATGATTTTTTCAACAATCTGAGACAGACACTCAGCGATACTGCGGAAGTGGTAGGAAAGAAGACGGAAGAACTGGTGGAAGTACAGAAACTGAGAAGCAGGATCCGTACCGCCCAGAAACAGGCAGAGCAGGATTACCGGAAGCTGGGGCATATGGTGTTCGAACGCTTTGTGGAGGGCGAAGCCATGGACCTGGAACTGTCGGAGGTGTGCGATCATCTGATTCAGGTGAGAAACCAGATTGCCTCATTTGAAGATGAACTGGCCAGAAAAAAGGGACAGTGTATCTGTCCGGCCTGCGGAAAGGCAAATCCTACCACGGCAGCCTATTGTATGTACTGCGGCACGGTGATGCCTGAGATAAAGGAAGAGGAGCCTGACGCGGAATGGAAGAAAGCGGAAGCTGCCGGTGATACGGCATCCGCCGGAGAGGAGTCTGCAACTCCGGCTCCGGAACCTGCGGCGGAGAAGAAAGAAGGAAGTGAAGAAACCGGGAAAGCGGCTTCTTTGGGAGACATCGTTGAAGATCCGGCAGATACGGATTTGGATGCGGATACTCAGAGTACCGGACGGGCGGATCAGGAAGAACAGAAGTAAGAGGAAGACGAGAATGATCTGGATAGGAATAGGAGCAGGGGTCTTTCTGCTGGACAACAGAATTAAGGCCTGGATGGAGAAAAATCTGAAGGATAATCTGGTGAAGGAAGTGGCAAAGGACCGTATCCTGCTGCGGAAGTATCATAACCGGGGAATGGCTCTGGGAGCGGGGGAAAAGTATCCGAAAGCGGTTAAAGGCGGCACTGCGGTTTTCTGGGTGATTCTGGCTGCAGGTTATCTCCGCCTGCTGGCAGGAAAAGAGAAAGAAAGCACCCTTACCAAGCTGGGAGGGGCGCTGGCTCTGGGCGGAGGTGCCTGCAATCTGGCAGATCGTCTGCGCAGGGGATATGTGACGGACTATTTTAGTTTTAATGTTCCGTGGAAGAAGCTTCGCGGGCTGGTATTTAATCTTTCTGACATGTTCATTGCGGTTGGCGCGTTGCTGGCAGCCATCGGGATGTGCAGACGGAAATAAAAAACAGAAAAACAGATTGCTGCATAAGACAGATGAAAGCATCCGGGCTGCTGGGCAAACAGAAAGCGGCCGGGATGCTTTCTTCAAAGTCGGAAAAAAGCCGGGTTTCACATGTTGGTTTTTGGAGTGTAAAGAGAGAAAGGAGATCAGAATAACTATGGGACAGGAAAAAATATATCGTTGCTATGAGAGTATTCGGGAGCGGATCCCCTTCCGGCCCAAACTGGCGCTGGTGCTGGGGTCCGGATTGGGTGATTATGCGGATACGGTGCAGGTGGAAGGCGTGATTCCCTACGAGGAAATCACGGATTTTCCCAGATCTACGGTGGAAGGCCATAAAGGGCAGTTTGTGTTTGCCCATATCCGCCAGGTTCCGGTGGTGATGATGCAGGGCAGAGTTCATTATTATGAAGGATACCCCATGGAGGATGTGGTGCTTCCGGTGCGGCTGATGCACCTGATGGGAGCTGGAACTTTGTTTCTCACCAATGCGGCAGGTGGGGTAAACCATCAGTTCCAGGCGGGGGATCTGATGGTGATTACGGATCAGATTTCCTGCTTTGTTCCTTCGCCGCTGATCGGCGCCAATGATGACAGGCTGGGTCCCCGTTTCCCGGATATGAGCCGGATCTATGACCCGGATCTGCAGCAGGTGATCCGCCAGGCGGGAGAAGCCCTGGGGATTTCTCTGAAAGAGGGTGTTTATCTTCAGCTGACGGGACCGGCCTATGAGTCTCCGGCGGAGGTGCGCATGGTACGGACTCTGGGGGCTGACGCGGTTGGTATGAGTACTGCCTGCGAGGCGGTGGCGGCCAATCATATGGGAATGCGGATTCTGGGGATTTCGTTTATCTCCAATCTGGCCTGCGGCATGACGGACCGGCCGCTGTCTCACCAGGAGGTGCAGGAAGCCGCCGATGCGGCGGCGCCCCGGTTCCGAAGCCTGGTGACGGAAGTGATTGGGAGGATTGGAAAGATGACCGCCGCGCAGGATTGACGCGGCGGTGGAAGATCGGGCACCAATAAAAAGTCATAATTGCGTAAAAACAGAAAAGAAAAGTATTGGAATTTTCTCCCGCTTCCGGTTATCATAAAGGAAGATAAAAGGCGTCCGGAGCATCCGGGCGGAGAGGAGCGTATCATGGAGAAAAAATGGTGGAAAGAAAGCGTAGTTTATCAGATTTATCCCAGAAGTTTTAAGGACAGCAACGGGGACGGAATCGGCGATATCAACGGAATCACGGAGAAAATGGGATATTTGCAGGAGCTGGGGGTGGATGTGATCTGGCTGTCCCCGGTGTACCAGTCCCCCAACGATGACAATGGATACGATATCAGCGATTATCAGGCTATCATGGAAGAGTTCGGAACCATGGAGGATTTTGACCGGATGCTGGCAGCGGCCCATGAGCACGGGCTGAAGCTGGTGATGGATCTGGTGGTGAACCATACCTCCGACGAGCATCCCTGGTTTGTGGAAAGCCGGAAATCGGTGGACAATCCGTACCGGGATTACTATATCTGGCGTCCGGGCAAGGATGGAAAGGAGCCCAACAACTGGGGATCCTGTTTTTCCGGTCCTGCCTGGAAATACGATCCCCAGACGGAGATGTATTACCTGCATCTGTTTTCCGAGAAACAGCCGGATCTGAACTGGGACAACCCCAAGGTGCGCCAGGAGGTCTTTGACATGATGAACTGGTGGCTGGACAAGGGCGTGGACGGATTCCGTATGGACGTGATCAGCCTGATCTCCAAAAAGCCGGATCTGCCGGACGGCCCGGTGGGAATCAACGGCTACGCCAGCTTCAACGAGCCGGCCAACGGCCCTCATGTGCATGAGTATCTGCAGGAAATGCGCGAAAAGGTGCTGAACCGGAAGGAAACCATCACCGTGGGCGAATGTTCCGGTGTGACGCTGGAGGAAGCGAAAAAGTACGCTTCCAGCGATGGGAAAGAACTGAACATGGTATTCCAGTTTGAACACATGGATGTGGACGCGGACGCCAACACCAAGTGGACCGACAAAAAGATGGATCTGCGGGATATGAAGGAAGTGCTGACCCGGTGGCAGAAGGGCCTGGAGGACATTGCCTGGAACAGCCTGTTCTGGGAGAATCACGATCAGCCCCGTTCCATTTCCCGTTATGGAAATGACAGTCCCGAATATCGGGAGGTATCGGCCAAGATGCTTGCCACCTGTCTGCATATGATGCAGGGAACTCCCTATGTGTACCAGGGAGAGGAGCTGGGCATGACCAACGTGCCCTTTACCTCCATCGATCAGTTCCGGGATCTGGACAGCATCAACGCTTACCGGGAGCTGGTGGAGGAGCAGAAGGTATTCACCTCAGAGGAAATGATGCGTTACCTGCGTTACAAGAGCCGTGACAACGCCAGAACGCCCTTCCAGTGGGATGACAGCGAGAACGCCGGATTTTCCACGGGAACTCCCTGGATCATGGTGAACCCCAACTATAAGGAAATCAATGCGAAGGATCAGCTGGAAAGAGCAGATTCCGTATTCCATTATTATCAGAAGTTGATCCGCCTGAGAAAAGAGCAGGAAGTGATTGTGTACGGAACGTACGACCTGCTGCTGCCGGATTCAAAGGAAATTTATGCCTATACCAGAACGCTGGGGGAGGAGAAACTGCTGGTAGTCTGCAATTTCTATGAGCCGGAGGTGTCTTTTGAACTGCCGGAGGAGTTTGCCGGCGGCACCTGCCTGATCAGCAACTATCCGGGAGTGTCGCTGAAGGCAGAGATGACGCTGAGACCTTATGAGGCATTTGTGATCAAAAAATAAGAGCAAATTATTTCTGACCGGAAAAGAACAGAAAAAAGGCCGCTCACAGATCGTGACAGATTTGTGGGCGGCTTTCTGTGAATCTTTTATTGCCATAAACAAAAAATCCGGACTGCATGCAGGAAGCCGGATAAAAAAATAATGCAGGAAGTGGGACTTGAACCCACACGATATTGCTACCACAGGCACCTGAAGCCTGCGCGTCT
>HHCFR02800__coassemble_2747_pt1 | contig 11443 bp, 7 predicted proteins | sample HHCFR02800__metabat2_high_PE_078 | metagenome-assembled genome bin HHCFR02800
GTCATGCCCGCTGGACCGGAACCGATAATCAGTACATCATAAATCTGTTCCATGGTATTTCCTCCTGTAGTATTATTCTTTAGTTTATCCCAAACGGGAAAATCTATCATCACGCATGTATTATATCATCCGCGGCCGGTATCGTCCAATTCTTTTCCATTTTTCCAAAACCCTTTCCATATATTACATAATCCGGGGTTTTCTCTCATACATTACTACCAACTCCCCTCTTCATGGTGTGTCCCTATGCAATTTCACCCCAAATATCCCAGACGCCTTCTGGCAGGAGCAGCTCTGCTTCTGGCCCTGCTCCTGATCCCGCTTCTCATCCTGGCAGGAAAGAAAATCCTGACCAATTACCGTTTCACCCGCTATACCGATCAGATTTTCGTCCAGGATATCCGCCAGAACGCTCTGAATCTTCACTATACCGTGGCGAATCCGGAGACTTACGGAATCACGGAGTACACCGCCTCCCTGGGTTCCTTCGACACTGCCCAGGTGACCGTAGGCTATGTGACGGCGGAAAACCGGCTGAAAAAGCTGAAATCCTTTTCCTACGAGGATCTCTCCCGCAAAAACCGGCTGGCATGCGATGTGGTTTCCCTGGCTCTCCAGACGGATCTTCTGCCCTCCAACAACTATCTGCTGGAGGAAATGCTGAGTCCTTCGCTGGGGACACAGGCCCAGCTTCCCATCCTGCTGGCAGAATACACCTTCCGGCGGGAGCAGGATGTGCAGGATTATCTGAAGCTGGTGTCCTCTGTGGGAGACTATTTTCAGGGTATCCTCACCTTTGAGACGCTGAAGTCCAGGGAAGGTACCTTTATGAGCGATACCACCGCGGATCGGGTTATCAGCCAATGCCAGGCCTTCATCCAGAACCCCGATGCCAACTATCTGGACACTATCTTTCAGGAAAAGATAAGACAGCTCACCTCCCTGTCAGAGAAAAAACAGGAAGCCTACATAACCCTCCACAGCCGCCTGATCCGCCAGGTGCTGATCCCCGCGTATCAGGCGCTGATCCAGGGACTGGAAGAGCTGAAAGGCACCGGAAAACAGTCCGGAGGCCTGTGCAGCCTGCCCGGCGGAAGAGAGTATTACGAATACCTGCTGAAATCCAACTGCGGCCTTTACGATTCCGTGCCCGCCATCCAGCAGCGGCTTCTGGCGCAACTGCAGGCGGACGTGGTGGAGAGCAGCCAACTGCTGGGGGAAAACAGTTCCCTGGCACAGCAGATTGCCTCCGGGACGGAAACATGGACCGGAAGCAGCGATCCGGAGGAAATTCTGGAAACGCTGCGGAAAACGATTTCCGGGGATTTCCCGGAAGCCTCCGCCGTCTCCTGGGAAGTGAAATACGTGCATCCAGATCTGGAGGAGTATCTGAGCCCTGCCTTTTACCTGACGCCGCCGGTGGATACGCTGTCTCCCAACGCCATTTACATCAACGGCCATGCGCAGATGGAAGGCAGCCAGCTGTTCACCACACTGGCCCACGAGGGCTTTCCGGGACATCTGTATCAGACTGTCTTTTTTGCCTCCACAAATCCGCCGAAAATACGCCATCTGCTGGGAATGAGCGGCTATGTGGAAGGCTGGGCCACCTATGTGGAGTCCTACGCCTACGGCTACACCGGACAGGACGCCGGCCTGGCCCGGCTCCAATGGCTGAACCGGTCCCTGAACCTCTGTATTTATTCGCTGCTGGATACGGGAATTCACTATGACGGCTGGACCCTGGAGAAGGCCGCCGGATTTCTGGAAGGGTTCGGCATCTCAGATCCGGATGCCGTGGAAGAAATTTACCAGGTAATCGTGGAGGATCCCACCAATTACCTGAAATACTACATGGGATGCCTCAGCTTCATGGATCTCAGGGAGGAATGTCGCGAAGAACAGGGAGACGCCTTCGATGTGAAGGAGTTCCACAGAATGGTGCTGGAGACCGGCCCCTGCCAGTTTCCGGTGCTGGAAAAGTATGTGACAGAGCAGTAATCAGACGCGAAAAACCGGAGCAGCCGACAGATTTGTCAGCGTCTCCGGTTTTCACATCTTAACCTAAAAGCGGCAGCGCCGCTCCGGATCATTCGCTCATCTTCTCTTCCGTAATCACCTGTCCCCGGGCATTTTCGTCATCCATAATCAGCTCTCCCACAGCCGGCACCAGAATCCTTCCGGACAGCGGATTCTTGATACTCAGAACCGGCGTAAGGATCCGGGCTTCCACCTGGGATTTTTCAAAGCACAGATCGGTGTCGATCATTTCACAGTTTTCCAGTGTCAGATTCCGGCAGTAGCACAGGGGCTGCGTGCCGATCAGTTTACAGTTGATCAGCGTCAGTCCGTCGGAATACCAGGCCAGATATTCTCCCCGGATCACACTGTCCCGTACGGTGACATTCTTCGCGTGCCAGAAGGCATCCTTGGTGTCAAACTCGCAGTTTTCGAATACCGCGTTTTCAATATACTGGAAGGAATACTTCCCGCTCATCTTCAGCCCGGAAAACCTCAGGTTTTCGGAGCGCATCATAAAATATTCGCTCTGGGCCGTGCATCCGGTCATTTCCAGATTTTTCACCGACCAGCCGAATTCCGGAGAGATGATATCACAGTTTTCCATCCGCACATCGCTGCACTCCCGCAGAGCCTTGATGCCATGCAGCTTTGTCCCCGCAATCTCGATGTGATCCGAATACCACAGCGCCGCCCGGCACAGTTCCGTCATCTCGGAGTCTGTGATTTTCAGCCGGTGATCATGCCAGAAGGGATACCGCAGATTGCAGAAGGCATGCTCCACCTGGATATCGCTGCTTTCCTTCAGCGCGCTCTCTCCGTCCGCCGGTCCGTCAAAGGATACATTTCTCACCAGAAGCTCCCTGCTCCCGTAAAGCGCCCGTTCCTCATCAAATGTCTGATTCTCTATAATCTTCATCATGCTTTCCTCCCCTAACAACTTCACATATGTCTTTCTATCACATCTCTCAGTGTAGCACGCAAGCATGATTCCTACAAATACCCGTTTGCTATACTTTACGATAGTTTTCAGGTATTACCCGGCAGCAGGGACAAATTCCAGACGTTCCACCTGCACCCCTGCCTTGACGGGCTCAACGGTAAATTCATAGCAGCCGTCCTCCAGCTCCACCTTGGCCAGAAGCTTCCGGACACTCTTTCCTTCCGTTCCGTTGGTCTGTGCGGGCGCCACCAGCCACTGGTTGACATAAATATTGGAAGCGCCCTGCGCTCTGGGATCTGCGTCCATCCGCACCGCGACATAGAGATCATAGGCTCCTGCCCGGTGAAATTCTCCTTTCTCTCCCGACGGGAGTTTCAGCCGCTGGGAGAAATCGCTGATGCCCCGGTCCATCACCGGCGCCTGAAGCAGAAAACGGCAGATATTCATGGCCGCCCGCTGCATTTCTCCCCGGGTAAGCCTGCCCTTCGCCAGCTGACTGAGCGTATTGTCCCCGGCGCAGTTTTCACCGGCGCCATAGTTGTCCACCACCATGTACAGATCGTTCTGGGCACGGATCATGGAAGCCGTATCCTTCTGGCTGGCGGCTCCGCCCTTTTCCGGATCGTTCATATGGGCCCACCAGTCTGTCATGACAATGCCGTCAAATCCCCACTCGCCTCTGAGGATCACCGTCAGCATATCGTAATTGGAGGCCGACCAGTGGCCGTTGATGGGATTGTAGGAGGTCATGATGGATTTCGCGCCGCCCTCCTTCACGGAAATCTCGAAACCCTTCAGGTAAATTTCCCTCAGAGCCCGCTCCGACACCACCGCGTTCACCTGATGGCGGCTGGTCTCCTGAGTATTGCAGGCCATGTGCTTGACGGTGGCCTGAGCTTTGGATCCGGCGATTCCCCGAACCATGGCGGCGGCGAATTTTCCTGTCACCAGCGGATCCTCGGAGTAATATTCGAAATTCCGGCCGTTCAGCGGGTGGCGGTGGATATTGATGCCCGGCCCCAGCAGCGTGTCGATCTCGTTGCGGAGCAGTTCCCGGCCTTCCATTTCATACAGTTTCTCCATCATCTCCACATCCCAGGAGCAGGCCAGCAGCGTTCCGATGGGTACCTGCGTGGCTCTGGCGCCCACGTCCATCCGGATGCCGGAGGGACCGTCTGCCGCGGCCGCCACGGGGATCCCGAAATGATCGGCCAGTCTTTCGGTAACACCGCCGAAGGCCGCGGCACATCCCGGCGTCACCCGGGGGCTGCACATGCCTTCCCCTCTGGTCATGGCCGCCAGATCCTCGTCGGACAACTGGGCTACAAAGGCTTCCAGGGAAGCCCTTCCCGCCTTCACATCCGCGAGGCGGATTCCCTTATCGCCGTTCTGCGCAAGGGGCGCGGGAAGATTTTCCCGGATCCGGTCAGCCAGGGAAGAGGTTCTTGCCGGCACCTTCTCCCACTGAATCTGGCGGGTGCCGTCCGGCTTTTCCGCTCCCGGTTTCATCCGGAGAAAACTTTCCTCCGGGGCCGACGCCTCCGTCAGCCGCTCCGTCACCGTCAGCTGTTCCACCGCAAATCCTTCCTGTCCGTCCACCGGCACCGCAGCCAGCTGACGCACGCTGGTTCCCGCCCAGATCCGGTAGGTTCCCGCCTCCAGCACATAACAGGACCGGTTTCCCGTCACTCCCAGATCATCGTAGGCCGCCATAGCGTTCACAGGGAACTCCACCGTCATTTCAGCCGACTCTCCCGGCGCCAGAAGCGGCGTCTTCGCAAATCCTGCCAGCTCCCGCCGGGGTCTTCCCAGCTGTCCCTGAGGCGCCTCCACGTACACCTGCACCACTTCCCGGCCGGAGTATTCGGTTCCCGTATTCTCCACCTCAACCGTCACGGACAGCTTTTTGTCACGGCAGACGGCTCCCAGGGGCCGCACCCGGAAGCTGGTGTAGGAAAGTCCGTATCCAAAGGGGAACTGCACCTTTTCCGGACAGAAGGTTTCAAAATACCGGTAACCCACATAAATGTCCTCCTGATGGACATTTTTCCGGCTGCTGCCGTAATTGGCGTGGGAAGGATAATCCTCCAGCTTCCAGGCAATGGTGTCCGTCAGCTTTCCGGAAGGCGTCACCTTCCCGGTCAGCACATCCGCCGCCGCGTTTCCGCCCTCGATGCCGCCCTGCCACACATAGATGACGCCGCTCACCGGGTGCGCATAGTCCTCCTCCAGCCAGCTCATATCGATGATGTTGGACACGTTCATCACCACCGCCGTCTTCTCAAAACAGTCGGTGACCTTCCGTATCATATCCCGCTCCTGGCGGGTGAGCAGATAGCTTCCTTCCGCCGCCTGGTAATCCCTGTCCTCACCGGCGGTTCTTCCGATGACGATCAGCGCCTTATCTGCTCTTTGGGCCGCCGCCCGGACCAGCTCCTGGCTGACAGCCATCTCCTGCTGATTCCAGGGTTCTCCTGCCCAGATTCCGCCGCCGTCGTCAAAGGGATGCTCCTCCCGCCAGGCCGCGTAAACCGCCGCCAGCTCCTCATCCACCTGTACAACCCCGCCATCCCGCAGGCCGTCCAGCAGGTTTGTGGTGTATTCCACATTTACCGATCCTCCCGATCCGGTGCCGCTTCTGTAAAAATCCGTCTGGGTTCTTCCAAAGACGGCAATCCGCTCCCCCTTTTTCAGCGGCAGCACGCCGCCCTCATTTTTCAACAGCACCGCGCCTTCCGCCGCTGCCGCTCTGACATATTCCGCAAATCCCTCCAGGGGTTTTCCGATCATTTCGCTTCTCATTGCCATTTCCACCTCCGAATGTACTGAAAATGTGGCGGCCTGCCATTTTGCTCTGCCGCCGCGAAAACATTTTTCTGCCTCTTATTATAGCCTGCCCGTTCCCCTTCTGTCAGTGATCTTATTGACTTCTTTTTATTCCTTTTCTGACTTTCCGAATGGCCTGTGGTTTGCGCCTGTCAAAACATCCGCCTCGGGAGAATATCTTCCGGAGCTGTTTTTGACTGCCGGAAACCTCTGTCCTCTGACAAAAACGCTGCGGCTTCTGCCGCAGCGCCAAAATTCTTATTGTTCTTTCTTTTGATAGTTTCTGAAAAACTCACGCAGATGGGTCATGGCCGTCACCAGCGTCTCCGTCTCTTTCTCCGACAGGCCGTCGATCATGGCGTGAATCATCTCCTCATGAAAGCGTTTATGGTGATCATAGGCCTTTCGTCCTTTATCGGTCAGGGAAACCAGCACCACCCGCCGGTCCTCGCTGCTCCGTTCCCTGCTGACGTACCCTTTCTTCACCAGGTTATTCATGGCTATGGTCAGTGTCCCCACCGTCACGGACAGAATCCTGGCCACCGCGGACATACTCTGCGGTTTTCCGATCCCCACCGCTTCGATCACGTGCATATCATTGTTGGTGATATCGTGAAATTCCGGCGTGATAATCGCCTTTTCCTCCACATCCATAATTTCGTTGAAAAGATTTACCAGTACATCGTGAAAGGTATCATATGCCCGATCCATGCGCTCACCTCCAGGGGGCAAAACTTCGCCAATATGCCCTTATTATACACTATTTATCCCACATTCTCAAGGCGCAACCTTGACAGTCTGGCGCTTGCGGGCCGCGGGACAGTGGATGTCCCAACTGCGGCTTGATTTCTGGGCAAACCAATGCTACCATATAGATAAACAGCAATTCTGATATTTTTCATAATCCGTAATGTCTTTACAGACACATCCGTTTTATATGAGGAGGGATATCATATGCCAATGAATACCACCACCAGCGAAGCTCTGGCCGACTACGAAAAAGCTGTCCGCATGGGCAAAAGAAGCGGCAAAACACTGCCGGCGCTTGATGATCTTCTGAAAGAAAAAAATATTACCGCCATAAAAGAAATTCCTCTGGGCCTGGTACAGATCCCGGCCAATCAGATTGTGGGAACAAAAACGGCGGGACGCAGTTCTGCTTTCGGTGAAAATTTTATGCCTGTGCTCAAGGAAAACACCGAATTCGCCGCCAAATGGGTGGAGCTTTACAAGGCGCATCTGACCGAAGGAATCCGTGATCCCATCAAGGCCTATGAGTATATGAATAAATTCTATGTTGAGGAAGGCAATAAACGGGTCAGTGTCCTGAAGTTTTTCGGGGCAGTATCCATTCCCGGAAATGTTATACGGATTGTTCCTCCCCGTACCGATGAGAAGGAAAACCGGATTTATTATGAATTTATGGATTTCTACAGCCTGTCCGGCGTGAATTATATCTGGTTCAGCCAGGAAGGCAGTTTTCCAAAACTGCAGCGTCTGGTAGGAAAGCGGCCTGATGAAGTCTGGAGCGATGATGATAAGCTGAGTTTCAGCTCCGCTTATACCCGCTTTGAAGCTGAATTTAAAGCTCAGGGAGGCGAGCGTCTCCCCATCACCACAGGCGATGCCTTTTTATACTTTATCGGTCTGTATGACTATAATATGCTGGACGAAATGACCAGCGCCGAGCTGAAGGAGCAGCTGGCCAAAACCTGGCCGGAGTTTCAGCTTCTTACCAGCGATGACTCTGTGGCCCTGCAGATGGATCCCTCGGACGGAACACGGGAGGTTAAAAAGAACATCTTTGCCCGTCTGATTCCGCTCAGCACTCCGAAGCTGAAAGCCGCGTTTATTCACGAAAAAAGCGCGGAGACCTCCGCATGGACCTACGCCCATGAGCTGGGGCGGATGCACCTGCAGCAGACCTTTGACGATCAGGTAATCACCAGCTGTTATGACAATGCCACAGAAGAAAACGCGGATCAGCTGCTGGAACAGGCCATCGGCAACGGCAATAACCTGATTTTCACTACTTCGCCGCCCTTACTGAAAGCAAGCCTGAAGGCTGCCATCGATCATCCGGATGTGAAAATCCTGAACTGTTCCCTGAACACCTCTCACAGATACATCCGTACCTATTACGCCCGGATGTATGAGGCAAAATTCCTGATGGGAGCCATTGCCGGAGCCATGTCGGAGAACGGGAAAATCGGATATATCGCGGATTATCCCATTTACGGTATGATGGCCAACATCAACGCCTTTGCGCTGGGCGCAAAAATGGTAAATGCCCGTGCCCGGATCTATCTCCGGTGGTCCACACTGAAGGGCGGAGAGAGACCGGAGGAATTTTTCGCCGCCAACGATGTGCGGTATATTTCCGGTCAGGATATGATTGTTCCCGGAGAGGCCTCCCGCCATTTCGGACTCTACCGCAGCGATGCCTGGGATCCGTTTAATCTTGCCATGCCTATATGGCACTGGGGAAAATTCTATGAGCTGATGATCCGCAGCATCATGAACGGTTCCTGGAAGCACGATGATGTGGGAGCCACCAAAGGTCTGAACTACTGGTGGGGAATGTCTGCCGGCATCATTGATGTGATCTGCTCCGGCAATCTTCCCATCGGAACAGTCCGGCTGGTGGATCTTCTGAAAAGTACCATCTGCAACGGAGATTTCAATCCGTTTTCCGGAGCCCTTTACTCTCAGAAGGGGGCGGTTCAGCAGGATACCGACCGTGTGCTGACCCCGGAAGAAATCATCACCATGGACTGGCTGGCGGAAAATGTAGACGGATTTATCCCCACCATCGACCAGCTGATCGATGCTGCCAGACCTGTCGTACTTCTTCAGGGGGTAGACAGTCCGGAGACTTAATATTTTCAGAGGAAAGGATGTGCCGCGCAACGGCATATTCGAAGGGACCTACCGATTATGAAAATTTTAGCAATCGCAGATGAGGAATCCAAATATCTGTGGGACTTTTTTGAAAAAGAAAAGCTGGACGGCATCGACCTGATTCTGTCCAGCGGCGACCTGAATCCCCATTACCTGTCGTTTCTCGCCACTTTTACCACCGCACCGGTGCTGTACGTTCACGGGAATCACGACGACAAGTATGAGAAGATCCCTCCCGACGGCTGCATCTGTATTGAGGATCAGATTTATGTCCATGAAGGCATACGGATTCTGGGGCTGGGCGGCTCCATGCGTTACCGCCCGGGAATCAATCAGTACACGGAAAAGGAGATGGCCAAACGGGTGAAAAAGCTCCGGTGGCAGCTGTTCCGCAAAGGAGGATTTGACATTTTACTGACGCATGCGCCCGCCTATCAGCTGAACGACGGGCGGGATCTGCCTCACCAGGGATTTCAGGTTTTTAATACGCTGATGGACAAATATCAGCCCCGTTTTTTTATCCACGGCCATGTGCATATGGCCTACGGGCGGCAGCATAAGCGATACGACCGGTACGGCGAAACCCACGTAATCAACGCCTTCGACCGGTGTACTTTTGATTATGAGGATGAACATTTGCAGGAACATCTGAAACACTGACATTCCTGTGGAATTTTGAGCCTCCGAATAACATACAGCAGGCGCAGAATCCTTTTTTCGGACTCCGCGCCTGCAATATTTTTCCTCCGCCCCGGCGTAGGTTTTGTGCCATGCTTTTTACTTTTCTCTACAGGATTTCCCCTCTCAGAATCACCTGTTTTGTGTTCAGGTCTTCTTTCTCAAGGAGCACCACGTTGGCTGTCTTTCCGGGGGTAATGCTTCCATATCTGTCATAGATTCCCACGGATTTCGCAGGATTCACCGCTGCGCACCGCACTGCGGTTTCCAACGGTATTTTCATCAGACGGACCGCTGTTTTCATACATTCCATAAGGTTGGTATTGGATCCTGCCAGGGTTCCGTCCTCCAGCGTTGCCCGGTTTCCTCTGACGGTTACAGGCTGTCCACCCAGCTCGTACATTCCATCGTCAAGGCCCGCGGCCATCATGGTATCGCTGACAAAGATCACTCTGTCCTCCCCGAACATTTTCAGGGTATTGCGGACCACTGCCGGATGAATATGTACACCATCGCAGATCAGCTCTGCCTCACAGCGTTCATCGTCGGAAGCAGCGATCACAGGACCCGGCTCTCTGTGATTTATGCCGTTCATGGCATTGTAGAGATGGGTCATATGATGCACACCGGCTTCGATGGCTGCTTTCGCCGCCTCATAATCCGCCGTGGTATGGGCAATGGAAAGAACCACCTCATCCTTTTTTTCCCGGATAAATTCCATGGCACCTTCCACTTCCGGTGCCAGATCCACCAGCTTGTACAGATGGCCGGAAGCCTCCTGCAGCCGGTCAAACATGGCGGCATCCGGTCTGTGAATGTATTTTCCGTTCTGCGCGCCTTTTTTTGCCGGCGCAATGAAGGGGCCCTCCATATTGATGCCGCACAGTTCAGCGCCTTTTCCGTTTTGATGCGCTCTGGCCGCATGGCTGATCTGCATCAGCTTTTCCTCGGAAAATGTCATGGTAGCCGGCACGATTGTGGTAACCCCTACGCTGGCTTCATAGTCCGCAATGGCCTGGATGGCCTCTTCCGTACCATCACAGAAATCATACCCCATACACCCGTGGAAATGAATGTCTGTCAGTCCCGGAATCGCATAGCAACCTGCTCCGTCCACAATTTCCTGGTCGCTTTCTTCCGGCTTTTCCACAAATTTTCCCCCGCTGATATAAATATCCTTTTTTTCAAATATGCCGTTCTCTGTATAGACCTCCGCATTTTTTATAATCATTGTTCCGTACCATCCTTTCGTTTCTATTTCCAGCAGTTCCGCCTTCCCTAAGGATCTCCAAAAGAATTTCACATGTTTCCGGGGAAGAGAAAACCCGCTTCCCCGGAAAACCGCCATACAGCCGCGTATCCGCCTCAGCTGCGGCAAATCCTTCGCTTCCGATCTTCTGTTTTCAGTATAACAGATTTCCGCTTTCTTTCAATCCAAATTTCAGCTGTTCAGCTTCTGAATGGTAAGCGAAATGTCGGAATACAGATATTTCCCTCCGCTGATCACGACGGTGAGTGTTGTGGGTACCGTGGTTACCTGAACAATATGCGAAAAAGAAAGATTCGCAATATCTGAGGACTGCTGGAATGAGTGTCTCGCGCCCGTACCAGGTACAGACGTTCCCTGCTGTGTCAGATAAGCCAGCAAGGACAACGGAAATTTCACATCATTTCCGGGAGATACTGTGCCATGGAAACTAACGTAATAATATCCCGCCTCCTGAATCGTAAAATTCGCGGAACCAGCCGTATGTGCCGTAGCATTTCCCACCACCATGCTGTTCCTGTCAAAAATCAATGCTCCTCCGGAGGTGCCTGACTGGGGTGGCGTGGAGTAAGAGGAAAGGAATTCGCCCGGAGGCGCATCTGCCCCGGTATCTCCTTTGGGAATCACAAAGTCAAAAATCGCATTCTGCGCGGTTCCGCTGTTCGTTACCTGCGCCGGTGTTCCGGGGGCGCCGGTTGTAACACTGCCCACCTGAACCGCGGCAGCCTCTCCCTGTTCACCGGTTTCTCCGGTGGCACCCGTACCGCCTGCCGGACCAGTCGGACCGGTGGGGCCGGTCGGGCCTGTAG
>HHCFR02800__coassemble_2807_pt1 | contig 11266 bp, 14 predicted proteins | sample HHCFR02800__metabat2_high_PE_078 | metagenome-assembled genome bin HHCFR02800
CTGAAAAATCACAAGCAACCTCCGAAAAAAATTGGTAAGATTGTGCATCTTTTCTGTGCTAATGGTGCTATAATAAACATGCAACAGGAAAAGAGATACTTAACCAGACCCGAAGAAGGCCGCTAAGCAATCACATCAGTTTATGGAGGAAAAGTCAAATGAATACTTTAAAAGCTGAAAAAAGAAACATGCAGATTAAGGCCAAAAAGCTCAGAAGGGAAGGATACGTTACCGGCAATGTATTCGGCAGGGAGATAAAAGGTTCCATGCCCATTCAGATTGAAAAAGCAGCGGCGGAGAGACTTCTGAAGAGCAGCGGAAAAGGAAGCCAGATCTATCTGGAGGTAGAAGGACAGACGCTGGATGTTCTGATCAAAGAGGTGGATTTTAATCCGCTGAAGAATCAGGTCGATGAGATTGATTTCCAGGCCCTTGTAAGCGGTGAAAAGGTACATTCGGTAGCTGAGATTCATCTTCTGAATCAGGGCAAGGTGACCACGGGAATTGTGGAGCAGGTGCTTCATGAGCTTTCCTTTAAGGCTCTGCCTTCCGCACTGGTGGAGAAGATTGAGGTAGATGTGGGAGATCTTCAGGTGGGCGACACCATCAAAGTAAAAGATCTTCCGGTATATTCCAATCCGGATGTGGACGTACTGACTGATGCGGACACTACGGTTGTGACGGTGGGCGAGGTTCACGCGGAGCCGGAGGACGAGCCGGATACGGAAGCCAAAACAGAATAAAGAATAAAGAATAAAGAATAAAGCAACCGTTTTTTCGGAAAAGAAAGACAGGCAGACAGGATGTGTGCAGGCATTTTGTCCGCCTGTTTTTTCTGTGAAAGCGTTGTAAACAGAAGGGGCAGTGTGATATGATAAACAGCAGGATTGAAGAAAAAACCGGCGGGATCTGCGAACCTTTCCTCCCGCCGTCAGGATGACCGGACGAAGGAGGTTTGTAATGGACTTAAAAGAAATCATGCAGAAAAAGCGTTTTGTGGTGGTGGGAGATACACTGAATGAAGAAAAGTACGCCTGTAAGATCAAACACGCGCTGCTGGAGCACGGATATCAGGTACAGATTCCATGTCTGGAAGGCTGCGCGCTGGTGGGGCTTCGGCTGTACGCGGGGGAAAACTGATGGAGAGGGAAGAAATCAGCAGGTCCGGGGCAAACCCCGGTGAGATCAACAGAGAGAATCTCTGGGAATGGATCATCCGGCACCAGGGCACCTGCTTTTATACGAAACAGGGACTTCCTTTTACCTATACGGTAAAGGGCGGAGAACTGTTTACCCAGAGACGCAGACGTTCCATTACCAGAAGTACCTTTGAAAAATCCTATGAAAAAGCTTCCGCAGATCCTTCGGCGATCACAGGCCCCAAAAAGCTGGGAGTGTACGGAGCTACCTATATCTGGGCGATTTTCCGGGGTATGGGGATTATTTAAAATTCTTTTGTTTTTTTAATCTATCTTTAATAATTCTCCTTTAAAGTATGAACCATAGAAAACATAAAACCTGTTCCGGAAAATCTTCAGGATACAGACGGAACTGTTAAAAAATGAGAGGAGAAGGAAAATGAAAAAAAGATATTTTGTATTAGGCGCAGTGATGATGGGAATGGCTCTGGCAGGATGCGGAGACAACTCGGGAGGGGAAACGGTCCGGTCACAGCAGTCGGTGGAGAGCACGGGCGGCGATGAGATTCGGGCGGATGCGCCCCAGACCACAAAGGATGACGGCGGCACTGATACCGGCAGCGCATCCGGGTCTGAGAGCTCCGGACAGGATTCCGGTCAGGCGCAGACGGCAAAGGACACGGCACAGACCGGTCAGGCCGCGGCGGATACGCAGAGCGGAGGCACGCAGGTTACCGAGGAGGAAGCAAAAAAGATCGCCCTTGAGGACGCGGGTTATACGGAAGAAGATGTGACCGGGATCCGCATAAAACAGGACAGGGACGACGGCAGAGATATTTACGAGGTGGATTTCTATGTGCAGGCAGAAGAATTTGACTACGATATTGACATTGCTTCCGGTCAGATCCTCAGCAGAGACTATGATATCGATGAGGATTTTAACAACAGCGGATCCGGACAGAGTGCTGACGGGGTGATCAGTCAGGAAGAAGCCGTGAAAATTGTCCTTGACAGGGTGCAGGGAGCCACGGAAAATGATGTGCGCATCAGTCTGGATCAGGACGATGGACGTCAGATTTACGAAGGCGAAATTTATTACAATCAGACAGAGTATGAATTTGAGTTGAACGCCCAGACCGGAGAAGTTCTGGAATGGAGCGAGGAGAGATAGAAGGAGGTTTCTGATGGTATGAGAATTCTGGTGGCGGAGGATCAGAAAGATATGAACCGGCTGATTTCCAAAAGGCTGGCGGCGGAGAACTACAGCGTGGATTCCTGCTATAACGGGCAGGAGGTGCTGGATTATCTGGAATGTGCGGAGTATGACGCTATTATTCTGGATATCATGATGCCGGTGATGAACGGCCTTCAGGTGCTGAAAAAGCTGAGACAGCGCCAGAATCACATTCCGGTGCTTCTGCTGACGGCCAGGGACAGTGTGGAGGACCGGGTGAATGGTCTTGATGCCGGGGCCGACGACTATCTGATTAAGCCTTTTGCTTTCGAGGAGCTTCTGGCCAGAATTCGCGTAATGCTGAGGAAACCGGCGGCGGTGAAAACTACAGTGATCCGGGTGGGAGATCTGGAAGTGCATTTGGATACCCAGCAGGTGTTCCGCCAGGGAAAGGAAATCCGGCTGTCGGGAAAGGAGTTTTCCCTGTTGCGCTATATGGCGCAGAATGAGGGGATTGTCCTTTCCCGGGAAAAGCTGGAGCAGCACATCTGGAATTATGATTTTACCGGAGGTTCCAATGTGATTGACGTTTATATCCGTTATCTCCGGAAAAAAATTGACGAGGGATTTGATCGGAAGCTGATCCATACGGTTCGGGGAGCCGGCTATGTGCTGAAGGAATAGCCGGCTTTTCCGGCCGGAGAGGAAAGGGAAAAGATTATGAGAAGACTTTCGCTGAAAGTCAAGCTGACGCTTTTGTATACGCTGCTGATGATGGCAATGGTTTGTGGAATTCTGGCTCTTCTGTTTTCTCTCAGCAGCCAGGAGGTTCTCACCGGTGTACAGGCTCGTCTGGAACAGGAAGTGGCCAATACCGTGGACAACATCGAATACGAGGACGGAAGTCTGGAATTTGATTCGGATATTATGGATTTGGAGTATGGGATATATCTGTCAGTGTATGATGCCCAGGGAGTGATGCTCTATGGGCGTATTCCCTATGACTTTGACAACTCCGTGACCTTTGAGGACGGCAGTATCCGGCGGTTTCAGACAGAAACGGTCAGCTATTATGTGATGGATATGTACTGCAGGGTGGATGGCTACGGGATGCTGGTGATCCGTGGTGTGACTTCCATTACGGAAGCAGAAAGCAGTTTTCGGATTACCATCCGTCTGGCGGTGGTGCTTCTTCCTCTCCTGGTGGTGCTGACGGCGGTGATGGGGTATTTTATGACGGGCAGAACGCTCCGTCCTGTAAAACGTATCACCGAAACGGTGCGGAAGATTCAGAAAGATGGTGATCTGTCCAGAAGAATCTGTCTGGGTTCCGGACGTGATGAGATTTACCGGATGGCAGCTACTTTTGATGAGCTGCTGGAGCAGGTGGAAAGTGGCCTGAAGCGGGAACAGCAGTTTACTTCGGATGTATCCCATGAACTGAGAACGCCGGTGGCGGCCATGCTTCTTCAGTGCGAGGATCTTCTGCGGGATCCGGCGCTGGACGGGGAGGCCAGGGAAGGGCTGCAGATGCTGAGGCAGAAGCTCCGGTATCTGTCACAGATGATTTCTCAGCTGCTTCTTCTTTCCAGGGCGGACCAGGGAAGAGAAAAGCTATCCATGGAAGTTCTGAATTTCAGTGAACTTGCCCAGATGGCGGCAGAAACAGCCAGGGAACAGGCGGAAGAAAAGGAAATTACGGTTTTGGCCGCAATTCAGCCGGATATATTTATCTTCGGAGATGAGACTTTGCTGATCCGTTTCTGGATGAATCTTCTGAATAACGCGGTAAGCTACGGCAGACAGAATGGTCATATATGGATTGACCTGAAAAAAGAGAACGGCGCGGTTTGGGGAAGTGTGAGAGATGACGGTATAGGTATCAGCCAGGAGGATCTTCCGCGGATCTGGGAGCGTTTTTTTCAGGCGGATCCTTCCCGCACCAGCCAGGAAAGCTCAGGGCTGGGCTTGTCCATGGTTCAATGGATTGTGAAAGCCCATAGAGGGAGTATTCAGGTACAAAGCCGTCTGGGGGAGGGAACGGAATTTGTTTTTCGTTTTCCGCTGCCCGATTCTATGTAGGGTGCGCCGCCGGACAGTAGTGACCGGCGGCAGCACAGTCATTTCTCCCTGCTTTCCCGGTACTCCCTGAGAAAGTCCATCTGCTGCTGGTCATCCACAGCCCTTTCGTAAGGGGAGGAGACGCGCGTACAGGCATATAACGGAAGCAGAAGGAGAAAGATCAGTATCAGAATGGATACGAAAATCATTGGATTCTCCTTTCTTATATTGCTCCGTTTATAGTTTATGTAGCTGAAAGAAATTTATGCGGCTTGCGGATTTGAAACTCTGTTTTCGGGGACATTATTAAAAAGTGTATTTTTTTCTTGCATCCCGCAAATTTCTATAGTATAATAATCGACGGTGTAAAAAAAGATGGTCCTCTGTTGCTGTGCGCATTAAGAACATCCATAGAAAAAAGGAGAAGATACGATGAACGAGATTATCAAAAACATCGAAGCTGCTCAGCTGAAAGCAGAAGTTCCCGCATTCAACGTGGGAGATACCGTAAGAGTATACGGTAAGATCAAAGAGGGAAACCGTGAGAGAATTCAGGTATTTGAAGGCGTTGTCCTGAAAAAACAGGGCGGCGGATGCCGTGAGACTTTCACAGTGAGAAAGAATTCCAACGGAATCGGCGTTGAGAAGACATGGCCGCTGCACTCCCCCAACGTGGAGAAGGTAGAGGTTGTGAGACGCGGTAAGGTAAGACGTGCGAAACTGAATTACCTGAGAAATCGCGTGGGTAAAGCTGCCAAAGTAAAAGAGCTGGTAAAATAAGAACTGCGGCCGGCATGCCGGATGCAGAGAACGAATCGGGGAACAGGGGCAAATACGGAAGGTACTTGTCCCTGTTTTCCATAAGAGGAACTGTTTATGGGTTTTTTTAAGGCAAGATATGTAAGAGATTATATGGCAGCCAGAAAGATCAAATCTGTCTTTGTCTGGGCAGCCGAGATTGCGGCGGTGGTGATTGCGGCGGTGGTGATCACTGTGGGGTTTGGAAAGACGACGGTTATGCAGGAAGGTTCCATGGACCCCACGCTGGCAGCGGGAGATGTGGTTCTGATCAACCGGGCAGCCTATAAGATCGGGGAGCCTAAAAGGGGAGATATTATCGCCTACCGTGTCAGCGAGGAAGAAAATGCCAGTACCCATATCAAGCGGATCATAGGTCTTCCGGGAGAGACTATTTCCATCCAGGATGGCCAGATTCTCATTGACGGGGAAACGTATCAGGAAAAGAAAAATTTTCCGGCCATCCAGAATCCGGGACTGGCAGAAACAGAGATTACATTGGATAAGGACGAATATTTTGTCCTGGGGGATAATCGGAACAACAGTGAGGACAGCAGGTTTGCGGGTGTGGGAAACATCCGGAGGGAGAATATTATCGGTAAACTGTGGTTTGTGGCTTCCCCCTGGGATAAGTTCGGTTTATTGAGAAGTTAGAGGTGAACAGATGAATTTACAGTGGTATCCCGGGCATATGACCAAGGCGAAACGCCAGATGCAGGAGGACCTGAAGCTGATTGACCTGATCATTGAACTGGTAGATGCGCGGGTTCCCATGTCCAGCAGAAATCCGGACATTGACGAAATGGGGAAAAACAAGGCGAGACTGATCCTGCTGAACAAATCGGATCTGGCCGATGAAAAATATAACAGAAAATGGGCCGCGTATTTCCGGAATCGAGGGTTCCAGGTGGCGGAGGTGAATTCCCGGTCAGGAGCCGGACTGAAGTCCATTCAGGGCGCTGTTCAGGAGGCCTGCCGGGAGAAAATTGAGAGAGACAGAAGACGGGGCATTAAAAACCGTCCCATCCGGGCCATGGTGGTGGGAATTCCCAATGTCGGGAAATCCACCTTTATCAATTCCTACGCGGGCCGTGCCTGCGCGAAGACAGGAAACCGTCCCGGGGTGACCAGAGGAAAGCAGTGGATCCGCCTGAACCGTTCGCTGGAGCTTCTGGATACGCCGGGAATTCTCTGGCCCAAGTTTGAGGATCAGCAGGTGGGAAAAAATCTGGCGTTTATCGGTTCCATCAAGGACGAGATCCTGAATCTGGAGGAATTGTCGCTGGAGCTTCTGGATATGTTGAGGCAGTATTATCCGGGCGTGCTTGCGGCCAGGTATGAGATTTCCGAGGAAGATACGCCGCTGGCTATGCTGGAGACGCTGGCCCGGAACAGGAGATGCTTCGGAAAGGGTCAGGAGATCGACTACGCCCGTGCTGCCGGTATTCTCATGGAGGAGTTCAGGAACGGAAAGCTGGGAAGGATTACGCTGGAATATCCTGCAAAAGAGCAGGCGGCACAGAAAGAAGAGGCGGAAACATCCAATGAAGACAGTCAGTGAGATAAAGGCAGAGCTGGAGACAGTCACGGAGGAAGAGCTGGAAGAGCTGATCGCGAAATACCGGCAGGATGGACGGGCAGGAGTACGCCGCCTGGCGGAGAGCGCTCAAAAGAAGCTGGCAAAGCTGGAAGCAGAGCGCAAAAGGATGTGGCAGATGACCGGATACGAAAGAGAGTACGCGTATCTGGGACGCATCTGCGGAATTGATGAAGCCGGCAGAGGGCCACTGGCCGGTCCGGTGGTGGCCGGAGCGGTGATTCTCCCGGCAGACCAGCCTATCCTGTGGCTGAATGATTCCAAGCAGCTGAGCGCCAGGCGGAGGGAAGAGCTTTACGATGTGATCATGGAGAAGGCCGTGGCTGTGGGAGTGGGTTATGCAAGTCCGGCCAGAATTGACGAGATCAATATTCTTCAGGCTACCTATGAAGCCATGCGGGAGGCTGTGGCCGGGCTGAGGGTTTCTCCCCAGGCGCTTTTAAACGACGCGGTGAAGATTCCGGGTATTGATCTTCCGCAGATTCCAATCATCCGGGGAGATGCCAAAAGCGCGTCCATCGCGGCGGCCAGCATTGTGGCCAAGGTAACCAGGGACCGGCTGATGGTGGAATACGACAAAATCATGCCCCAGTATGGATTCGCTTCCAACAAGGGCTATGGATCGCCGTCCCATATTGAGGCACTGAAAAAATACGGCCCATCCCCCATTCACCGCGCGACCTTCATCACGCATTTTGTGGGAGAGGGAAAAAATGAATAAGCGAAAACTGGGCGGGGAGATGGAGAAACTGGCCGCAGAGACGCTCAGAAAGGCCGGATACCGGATTTTACAGTCCAACTATCGGTGTCCTGCCGGGGAAATTGATCTGATAGCCCGTCACGGGAAGTATCTGGTTTTTGTGGAGGTAAAATACCGTAGCACCGGAGAGAGCGGACTGCCGGAGGAGGCGGTGGATGTCAGAAAACAGCGGGTCATCAGCCGTGCGGCGCTTTACTATCTGGCAGAACACGGGATGGGAGAGGATACTCCCTGCCGGTTTGATGTGGCTGCAATATCCCTTCAGGGAGTACAGGTTTACGAAAATGCCTTTGACTTCCAGAACCCTTTTTGCCGTTGAGACAGACAGGAGGATTTGCTGAGTATGGAAATTCTATGGAAACATCCGGGACATCCCATGACCCGGATCAATCAACAGGATGGGGTGACTTTCCTTTCCTTTCCGCTTCTTGAGAAAACCGGGGTTGTGGTCTGCGGATTTTCCACCCGTCTGGGCGGCGTGAGCCGGGGATGCTGCGAGAGCATGAATCTGAGTTTTACCAGAGGGGACGATCCGGAGGCGGTAATGGAAAATTACAGGAGAATCGGACATGCGCTGGGGATTTCCCCGGAACAGATCGTGTGCAGTGATCAGACCCATACGGTGAATGTCAGAAAAGTCGGACGCGATGACTGCGGAAACGGGATTACAAAGCCGAAGCCATACCGTGATGTGGACGGGCTGATTACGGATGAGGCGCAGGTGGCTCTGGCTACTTTCTATGCGGATTGCGTGCCGCTGTATCTGGTGGATCCGGAGAAAAAAGCCATAGGTCTGGCTCATTCCGGCTGGCGGGGAACCGTGGGAAAGATTGGGAAAGCCACAGTGGAGGCCATGAGACGGGAATATGGATGCCGGCCGGAGGCGATCCGGACGGTAATCGGACCTTCCATCTGCCAGGAGTGTTATGAAGTCAGCGAGGATGTGGCGGAAGCTTTTAAGAAAGCCTATGATCCCGGTCTGTGGGACAGGCTGATGACCAGGAGGGAAGACGGAAAATATCAGCTGAACCTGTGGGAGGCCTGCCGGGAAAATTTCCTGGAAGCGGGGATTTTACCGGAACATATTTCCATGCCGGAGATCTGTACCTGCTGTAACCCCGGATTTCTGTTCTCGCACAGGGCGTCTAAGGGGAAACGGGGAAATCTGGCTGCGTTTCTTATGCTGAAATAGAATCAAGGGAAAACGAAAAAAGGGGTTGCCGCGGAATCGTTGAGATTTGGCGGCAGCCCCTTTGCTGCGTGGTTTTACGGCTTTTCCGTTCTGTTTTTCGCCAGAAGCTTGTTGATTTTGGCGGTGGTGGAACGAACCTTTTCCACGGATACGTCGTGGTTCAGGGTATCCAGGATGCTGGCCAGATATTTGCCCATGGCCGCCGGCTCGTAATACGGACGTTCCAGCAGCTCCGGCGTCCGGTAATTGAGGTCGGTGGTGATTACCTTGTGGATATATCCCTTCTCGTAGTATTCGTCGAACTTGGCCAGTCCGTCGGTAAACAGTCCGAAGGTGGTGCACACAAACACCCGGTTGGCTTCGCGGGCCTTCAGCTGCTTGGCCACATCCAGCATGCTCTCTCCGGAAGAAATCATATCGTCGATGACTACCACATCCTTGCCGGCAACGGAATCACCCAGAAACTCGTGGGCCACGATGGGGTTCTTGCCGTTTACGATGGTGGAGTAGTCGCGGCGTTTGTAGAACATACCCATATCCACTCCCAGGATGTTGGAGAAATACACGGCTCTCGCCATGGCGCCTTCATCCGGGCTGATGATCATCAGATGCTCGTTGTCGATCTTCAGATCCGGAACCGAGCGGAGCAGAGCCTTCAGGAACTGATAGGTGGGCATGAAGTTGTCAAATCCGTACAGCGGAATCGCGTTCTGAACGCGGGGGTCGTGGGCATCAAAGGTGAGAATGTTGGAAACTCCCATGTTGACCAGTTCCTGAAGCGCCAGGGCACAGTCCAGAGACTCCCGTTTGGAACGCTTGTGCTGTCTTCCCTCGTACAGGAAAGGCATGATCACGTTGATCCGGTGCGCTTTTCCCGTGGAAGCGGAAATGATACGTTTCAGATCCTGAAAATGATCATCGGGAGACATATGATTCTCGTAGCCGTTCATCCGGTAAGTGATGCTGTAATTGGTGATGTCGCACAGAATGAAAAGATCCACGCCCCGGACAGATTCGTTGATCTTTCCCTTTGCTTCGCCGGAACCGAAGCGGGGACAATCACAGTCGATGAGAAACGTATCTTCAGAATATCCGGACCAGGCGATTCCGGTGTTGCGGTGAGCTGCCAGTTCCCTGCGGTACTGCACCAGATAACCGTCTACGGTCCGGGCAAGCTCCTCGCAGCCTTTCAGGGCAGCAATCTTAATCGGCGCCACGGGAATCGATTTTTCCAGTAAATCCAAATTTGCCATAGAAACCTCCGCTATTTTACATTTTTTTAACAGTCATATTAGTTATACATTAGAAAAAGGCCCCTCGTCAAGGAATTTGCGAAAGATGGCGAATTCTTGTGCAATAGTAGTATCCTGAGGCCCTATTTGCAGGAGAACATTGACAGAAATTCCCTGAAAAATTATAATGGAAACACAGCGGCGGCGTGTATTTGTCTGTAAAGACGCCGCAAAAAGGAAAGTCAGAGGATAATATCCCGCAGGGGAATACCTCGCGGCCGCAGGGCCGAAAAGGAGGAAATTATGAAAAAATGGCTGCAAAGGGGACTGGGATTTCTGCTGGTCTGCCTTCTGCTGATACAGGGAGGGTCCTACAGTGCCCAGGCACAGCCTGCGGTGGTGGCTCATGGCCTGGATGTGTCCCAGTGGCAGGGGGACATCGACTGGGCCCGGGTGGCCGGGGAAGGAATCTCCTTTGTCATGTTCGGGCTGGGCAGGTATCAGCAGCCGGATCCCCGCTTTGAAGAAAATATTTCAGAGGCCACGGCGCAGGGTATACAGGCAGGCGCCTACCTGCGCTCGCAGGCATCCACCGTGGAGATGGCCAGGGAAGAGGCCAGGTATGTGGTGGAGCAGATTCAGGGCTATCCCATCTCCATGCCGGTGGCCTATGATATCGAGGATGAGCCGCAGATGAATCTTCCGGACAACGCCAGCCGGACGGACCTGGTGCTGGCTTTCTGTGAGGAAATCCGCGAGGCCGGCTACTATCCCATGGTGTACGCCAACGAGTATTGGCTGGGATCCCTTCTGGACATGGACAGGATCCGTGAGGCCGGCATCGATGTCTGGCAGGCCCGGTACGGATCTTCCTATAATGAATCTTACGGAGCCGCCATGTGGCAGTATACCAGCACCGGAAGTGTCAGCGGAATCTCCGGAAACGTGGACCGGAATTATCTGTTTAAGGATTATACCGGCCTGATTCCCGTCAGAACTCAGGCAGAGGCCTCCTGGCTGGAGAAAAACAGTGAGCAGGAGGAAGCCGGGGAGGAAACGCCGGAAAAGGAGGATCCCCCGTCTTCAGCGCCGGCCTCCGGCAGCTGGCAGAAGAATCAGACGGGATGGTGGTACCGCAACGGGGACGGCAGTTATCCTGCGGCCTGCTGGCAGCAGATTGACGGGAGCTGGTATTATTTCAACAGCGCCGGTTATATGACGACCGGCTGGCAGTACGTAGGGAACGCCTGGTATTACCTGGATGGAAGCGGGCGTATGCTGACCGGTTGGCAGCGGATCGGAGGCAGCTGGTA
>HHCFR02800__coassemble_2866_pt1 | contig 11047 bp, 8 predicted proteins | sample HHCFR02800__metabat2_high_PE_078 | metagenome-assembled genome bin HHCFR02800
CGTAGATATCTACGTTTCCCAGCGTTTCTTTCAAAAGCTGAATATTTTTATAAAGATCCAGGATATAATCATCCACTGTTCTCCAGTGGCTGGTGATATCATTGATCCCGTAACATAAAAAAATACTTGAGGGATTTACTGCGGCAATCTGGTCCATATAATCGGAAATATTCTCAATAGTGGCACCGTTTTTTGCCATTACCTGGTTTTCCGGAAGAAACTGGTAGTAGGAGAAGCCCACAGCCCGTGAGTCTCCCAGAATCACGGAATCTTCAAACTGCTGCCAGATATCCGCGGTTCCGTTTTCCAGCGCTGCCCTCCGTTCTTCCCGGTTGCGCTCTTTGATTTGGGATTCGATTTGTGCGACGTCAGTCTCCTCCAGAGACTGAATATATGCGATACCTTCCGCCGTATCTTCCTGGGAAGGCTTTTGACTGGAAAAAACAACTGCGGCAATCAGTCCGGCTACAACCAGAACGGCCGCCGCTTCAGCGATTAATTTCCTGTTATGAGAGAGGGGGGGGGTAATACGATTAAAAAGATTGCGATTTCTCATTTTTCCATCTTCCTTCGATCTGTTGTGACATGGACACTTTTCATCTGAAAAGGTCTCATAAAGAATGGTTCCATTATAGCGCAATTCCATATGAATGGCAATATCCAACATTATTCGACAGGGGGTTTTCGCGGCAGTTCCACTTTCCCGATTCACCGCCGCCGCTTCGATGTGGTTGCACTTATTCTCAAACCCATGTAAACTGTAGATATCAGGCGTAAGCCTGCCGCATGGCACACGCCTGGCGAAATTCGCCTGCGGAAAATTGCAGAATCAGGAGGACATCAATGGAACAGAATGATATTCTGATGATTTACGGAACAAACTATAAAGAAATGACAAAACAGCTGCTCACAGAAGCAAAGCTCTGGGAGCGGATTCCGGATAAGCAGTCCAGAATCGGCATCAAGCCCAACCTGGTATCCCCCACGGAGGCGTCCTGGGGGGCCACCACCCATCCGGAAGTGGTGGAAGGGATTATCGAATACCTGAAAGAGAACGGTTTTGAAAATCTGGTGATGCTGGAGGGCTCCTGGGTGGGGGACCGGACGGCGGAAGCAGTGCAGGTATGCGGTTATGACCGGATTTCTGAAACATACGGCGTGCCGTTTCTGGATATGCAGAAGGATACGGCCACGGTTCACGACTGCGCCGGGATGGAGCTGTCCATCTGTGACCAGGCAAAACAGCTGGATTTTCTCATCAATGTGCCGGTGATGAAGGGACACTGTCAGACGAAAATCACCTGCGCGCTGAAAAACATGAAGGGGCTGATTCCCAACAGGGAAAAGCGCTGTTTCCATTCCCAGGGGCTTCACGGGCCCATCGCCCATCTGGCAGTGGGTATCCGCCAGGATTTCATTGTGGTGGATAATATCTGCGGAGACTGGGATTTTGAGGACGGGGGAAATCCGGTGGTCATGAATCGGCTGATGGCGGCCGCCGATCCGGTACTCTGCGACGCCTGGGTGTGCCATCTGATGGGCTATCCGGTGGAGGAGGTGCCTTATATTTCCATGGCCGCGGCCCTGGGGGCCGGAACGGATGACTGGAGGGCAGCCCGCGTCCGGGAACTGAATAGGCCCGAGCGGGAGGCACAGACGCCCCGGACGCGGAAGATTCTGGAGGTTCAGGACGCGGTGGAGGAAGTGGAATCCTGCAGTGCCTGCTATGGCTATCTGATTCCGGCTCTGGACCGGCTGAAAAGAGAAGGGCTCCTGAAAAAACTGGATACGAGAATCTGCATCGGCCAGGGCTTCCGGGGGAAAACGGGAGAACTGGGGATTGGCCAGTGTACCTCCCATTTCCGCTGTCATCTGAAGGGATGCCCGCCCACGGACACGGAGATCTATGAATTTCTGAAGAATTATCTGGAAGAGGCTTAGCCCCGGCGGCCGGCGGTCCACCCGTTCTCGTCCCTCTGGTCATGGATCAGGAAATGTTCCATTCCGGCGCGGATAAAGCCATCCAGCACCCGCTGGATCTGCCGCCAGTCGGGACAGTGGTTTTCCAGCATCATCCGGTTCACCGCCAGGCAGCCGTTCATCTGAAAACAGAAAATGGCCTCCGCCTCCTGAAAGGTCAGGAGACTGTGGGACATGAGGTACGTCACGTAGTCCTCCTTGTAGAGGGCGGAGGCCTTTTTCAGAATCTGCCCGGAGATATGGCCGTCCAGAAACAGAAGCCGGTACCTGGCGTCCCCGTGGACACTGGCGCACAGCGCGCAGGCCCTGTGATCTTCCGTTTCTTCCGGGTGAAAGAGATAGGAAAAAATACCGGCGGTATTCTGAAACATTTCCTCCAGAATATCGTCCAGCACATCCTCCAGGTCATAGTAATGCAGGTAAAAAGTTCCCCGGTTGATGCGGGCGCGGCTGCAGACCTCCGTCACGGTGATTTTCAGGAAGGGCGTATGTTCCAGCATGGCCAGGACAGCCTGGCGGATAGCGCCGCAGGTCTGCCGGGTGCGCTGGTTATTCCGGGTGGTTTTCTTTTGTTTCTCACGAATCATGGAAATCTCCTCTCATCCCTGGGCAGAAGCAAAATACCGGAGGTATTTTCCGGTTTCCGGCGGCAGATGCGGGGGGAAAGTATGGACATCTGCGCAGGAGGACTGCCTGCGGGAATAAAAAACGAAAAAATGAACAAAATAAGAAAATTGTTGATTGTAATTTCCGGTTCATATTATATAATCAATGACAGAACAAGTCAACAGAAGGCGGGCGCGTGCGCTGCCGGCTGCTGACAGAAAGAACCCTCCGGCATGAGCCGGAGAAAAAGGAGGAAAATCATTATGGGACATGTGATTGCTGTGGCAGGTAAAGGCGGAGTGGGAAAAACCACCCTGTGCGGCCTGCTGATTCAATATCTTTGCAAAACCGGGAAAGGACCGGTGCTGGCCGTGGACGCGGACGCCAATTCCAATCTGAACGAGGTGCTGGGCGTGGAGACGGGCCCTACGCTGGGAGAACTGCGGGAGGAGATTGAGCGCGCAGGCATGGACAGCAGCGTGAAGATCCCCGCGGGCATGAGCAAGGCAGATTATCTGGAGATGCGGATGCAGGACGCTGTGGTGGAAGAGGATGATTTTGACCTGATGGTGATGGGAAGATCCCAGGGACAGGGATGTTACTGCTTTGTCAATGGTCTGGTGCAGACTCAGATCCAGCGGCTGCAGAGCCATTACCCCTATGTGGTAGTGGATAATGAGGCCGGCATGGAGCATATCAGCCGCGGTATCCTGCCCTCCATGGAGGTGACGATTCTGGTCAGCGACTGCTCCAGAAGAGGCGTGCAGGCAGCCGGAAGAATCGCGAAGCTGATGGAGGAAATCAAGATGCACCCCAGAAAGGTGGGTCTGGTGGTGAACCGGGCGCCTCAGGGCAAGCTGGATGAGGGAACCATGGAAGAAGTGAAAAAGCAGGGTCTGGAGCTTCTGGGCGTAGTTCCCCATGACGATACCATTTATCAGTATGACTGCGACGGAAAGCCCATCGTGGATCTGCCGGAGGATTCCCCGGTGAGAGCGGCGCTGAAGGAAATTCTGGAAAAAGTGGGACTCGCATAACCCTTTGGTAAAAAGCAGAAAAGGAGAATGTGGGTATGAGTTATGAAAAACTGAATGAGAAGGTTCTCTCCATGCAGGAGGAAATCCTGGAAGCCATCCGGGGCTGCGTGGCCATCGACAGCGTAAAAGGAGAGGCACAGCCCGAAGCACCCTACGGGGAGGGCCCGAAGGCAGCGCTGGATTACGCGCTGAAGCTGGGCGAAAAGCTGGGATTTAAAACCGGAAACGTGGGAAACCGCGTGGGCTGGGCCGAATATGGCGAAGGCGAGGAGATGGTGGCCGTGCTGGGGCATCTGGACGTGGTGCCGCTGGGAGAAGGATGGACATACCCGCCCCTTGCCGGGGAGATTCACGACGGGAAGATGTACGGCCGCGGCGTGGCTGATGACAAGGGAGCCACCATCGGCGCCTTTTATGCCCTGAAAGCCATCCGTGATCTGGGACTTCCCATTGACCGGAGAATCCGGATTATGTTCGGCACCGACGAGGAGTGCGGTTCCTCCTGCGTGCAGTATTACATCGATCAGGGGGAGGAGCTTCCGGTGATGGGATTCACGCCGGACGCGGATTATCCCTGCATTTTCTGCGAAAAAGGCATGACCAATTATACCCTGGGGAAAACGGTGACAGATCCGGGAGATATTCCGGTGGTGAGTTTTCAGGGAGGTACGGCGGCCAACGTGGTGACGCCATACTGTAGACTGGTGGTGCAGGGAGATATTCCGGTGGCTCAGGGAGAAGGGATCACCGTGACGAAAAAGGACGGAATGACCATCGTTGAGGCGGAGGGCGTCAGTGCTCACGGAAGCACGCCTGCCCTGGGAGTAAACGCGGCCATCCGGCTTCTTCGGGCTGTGAAGGACGTGAAATTTGGCGGCGATTTCCAGCGGATGGCGGATTTCATCCTGGAAAAGCTGGGGGATGAGACCAACGGCCAGACATTGGGAATCCGTTATGTGGATGAGGAGACCGGCGAGACCACGGTCAATCTGGGCATCGTGCGGTATGACGGGAAGGAAATGAGCCTGACGCTGGATATCCGGTATCCCAAAAACGCGTCTCCGGATGAGGTGCAGAAAAATACGGAAGCCGCGGCAGCTGCCAGTGGTCTTTCGGTGCTCCACAAAACCTCCGCTCCCCTTCTGTACGTCCCCAAGGATTCAGAACTGGTGCAGAAGCTGATGAAGGTGTACCGGGAGGCCACCGGCAGAGACGATCAGCCGCTGGCCATCGGAGGCGGCACCTATGCGAAGGCATTTAAAAACATGGTGGCCTTCGGTCCCGGATTCCCGGGCGGCCCGGAAGTGGCACATCAGCCGGATGAGTATATCGAAGTGGAAGCGCTTATGAAATCGCTGCAGATCAGCGCGGCGGCCATGTATGAGATGGCCCGCAGATAGAGCGCGTATAACAAAAAGGGGGCTGCCCGGGATAATCTGTTTCCCGGCAGCCCCTTTTGAACGCTCACAGATTTTTCAGCATGGCGACGATTTCTTCCAGCGTGAACCGGCTGCTGTCGATGCAGAGGTCGTACTGCGTCATGTCCGTCCACTTGCAGTCTGTAAAATACTCATAATAAATCCGGCGTTCCTTATCCATTTTCTTTACCAGGGAACGGGCGCTCTTATTGCTCCGGCCCAGACGCTCCTCGATATTTTTCACTCGGACGTCGAAGGGGGCGAAGATAAATACGCTGCGGCATTGGTCTCCCAGGATATGGTTGGCGCAGCGGCCCACGATCACGCAGTCCTCCCGTTTGGCCAGCTCCGTGATGATTTCGCTCTGCGTGGCGAAAAGAACATCGTTCATGGGATAAAAATGGTACTGGGGCTGCATCTGGATTTCACTTTCCACCGGGTACCGCCACTGGCTGGCCCGTTTTTCATCCACCTTCAGAAGTTCTTCATAGGGAATCCCTTTCTGTTCGCTGGCAATCCGGATCAGCTCCTTGTCGTAAAAATGAATATTCAGCGCATCCGCCAGCAGTTTTCCGATTTTCCGCCCGTTGCTGCCGTACATGCGGTTGATGGTGATTATTTTTCTGCTCATAATGAACCTCCTTTCCAAATGCTTTTCGGCCCGCCGGTCACAGCGGGCTCCTGCCGGGCTCCCCTGCACGAGTCCGGCGGATGCAGAGAAAGTCCTGTCAGGATTCACGATATTTCTGGCTGTATCTATTATACGATATATTTCGGAAAATTTCCATATTATACAGCAAAATATCAGAAATTAAAGGGCGATTTATCTCTCCAGCCGGAAGGGCAGGATAAGCCTGCCTTGCGGGAATGTCCTTTGCCGGGGAAAGGGATGGAAAGAAAATAAAAGCTTTTTGTATACAAGAACGCCGCCAAAAGGTATAATAAAGGAAAAGATAACAGGTCAGCCGGAAGGATGAACTGTTGAGAAAAAAGATTGCAGGGAGGTACTGTTATGCTGAAAATTCTGTTTTATGACGCGAAAAGCTACGACAAAGATTCTTTCAACCGGGAGCTGGCCAATTTCCCGGAGATTCAGATCGATTATCTGAAATCCGAGCTGGGACCCAGCACCGCGAAGCTGGCTAAAGGCTATGACGCGGTGTGTGCCTTCGTCAGCTGTGATGTGGGAACGGAAACGGTGGAAATTCTTCACCAGAGCGGCGTGGGCCTGATCCTGATGCGCTGTGCCGGTTTCAACAACGTGGATATTGAGAAGGCAAAAGCGTGCGGTATCCGCGTGCTGCGGGTGCCGGGCTACTCCCCGGAGGCAGTGGCAGAGCACGCCATGGCTCTGGCTCTGGCTGCCAACAGAAAGATTCACAAGGCTTACGTGAGAGTCCGGGAAAATGATTTCAGCCTGGGCGGTATGCTGGGAAGGAATTTCTATCAGAAAACCGCCGGCATTGTGGGAACCGGAAAGATCGGAGCCGCCATGGCCCGGATCTGCCACGGCTTCGGCATGAAGGTGATCGCCTACGACCAGTACCAGAACCCGTCTCTGGATTTCGTCACTTATGTGACCATGGACGAGCTGCTGGCCCAGAGTGATCTGATTTCCCTGCACTGCCCGCTGACGGATGAGACTTATCACCTGATCAGCCGGGAAACCATTCAGAAAATGAAGGACGGCGTGATCCTGGTAAATACCTCCCGGGGTGGTCTGGTAAAAACCGACGATCTGATCGAGGGAATCCGCGCCAGAAAATTCTCCGCGGTGGGTCTGGACGTATATGAGGAAGAAAAGAAGAACGTGTTTGAGGACCGGTCTGACGAGATTCTGGAAAGCTCTGTCACCGCCCGGCTCCTTTCCTTCCCCAACGTGGTGATTACCTCCCATCAGGGATTCTTTACCCAGGAAGCGCTGGCGGCCATCAGCCAGACAACGCTGTCCAATGCCATGGCCTATGTAAATAAAGAAGCATCGGTAAATGAAGTAGAATAATTGCGACAGGCAAACCGTATGGCTATACAGAATCCGGGCCTGAAATGACAGGCGGCTGCCCGGCTTTGCCGGCCCGGATTCTGACGCGGTGAGGCAGAGATCCGTATCCTGCGGTGCCAGGCTGTGCGCGCAGATTGCAGACGTCCGCAGGCGATATTGCCCGGGCGTCTGTTTTTCAATGACAGGAACCTGTATTCCCTGTGAAAAGAAATGTACACAACAAATGAAACCGGAAATGGGGGAATGACTAATGCTGAAAAGTCAGAAAATCAGAGAAATCGCGCCGGAGCTGGATCCGCTCCGGCTGGGAACCGGCTGGAAGCCGGAGGATCTGGGAAAGCCGCAGATCCTTATTGAGAGTTCTTTTGGGGACAGCCATCCGGGCAGCGCCCACCTGCTGGAGCTATCCCAGGAAGCGAAGAAGGGAGCGGCCGCAGAAGGCGGATACGGGGCCAGGTATTTCTGCACGGACATCTGCGACGGGGAGGCCCAGGGCCACGACGGTATCAACTACTCCCTGGCCTCCCGGGATATGATGACCAACATGATGGAAATTCACGCGGGGGCCACACCCTTTGACGGCGGCGTGTTCATTGCCAGCTGTGACAAAAGCATGCCGGCCCATCTGATGGCCATGGGAAGAATCAATATCCCGTCGGTGGCGGTGCCGGGCGGGGTGATGGACGCCGGTCCCGACCTGCTGACGCTGGAGCAGATCGGGGCTTACAGCGCCATGTGTCAGCGGGGCGAGATCAGCCCGGAGAAGCTGGAGTATTACAAGCAGCATGCCTGTCCCTCCTGCGGCGCCTGCTCCTTTATGGGAACAGCCTCCACCATGCAGATTATGGCGGAAGCGCTGGGTCTGGCGCTGCCTGGAAGCGCCCTGCTTCCGGCCACCGGAGAAAAGCTGCGCCAGTACGCCTTTGAGGCGGGACGTCAGGCAGTACGGCTGGCCCGGAAAGGGCTGACGCCGGATAAGATTGTCACCATGGAATCCTTTGAAAATGCCATCATGGTTCACGCGGCCATCTCCGGCTCCACCAATTCCCTGCTGCATCTGCCGGCCATTGCCAGGGAGTTCGGGCTTTCCATCGACGGGGATACCTTTGACCTGCTCCACCGGGGAGCCCATTACCTGCTGGACATCCGGCCGGCGGGCAGGTGGCCGGCCCAGTATTTCTACTATGCAGGAGGCGTGCCCCGCATCATGGAGGAGATCCGCTCCATGCTGCACCTGGATGTGATGACAGTCACCGGAAAAACCCTCGGGGAAAATCTGGAGGAGCTGAAGAAAAACGGTTATTACCAGGAGGGAGAGGCACACCTGAAACAGCTGGGCCTGTGCCGGGAGGATGTGATCCGCCCCTTTGTGCGGCCTTTCGGTACGGACGGAAGCATCGCGGTTCTGAAAGGAAATCTGGCGCCGGAGGGAGCAGTGGTAAAACACACGGTGGTACCCCGGGCCATGTTCCAGGCCACCCTGCGGGCCCGGCCCTTTGACTGCGAGGAGGACGCCATCCACGCGGTGCTCACCCACGAAATCCGCCCCGGGGACGCGGTGATTATCCGCTATGAGGGGCCTGCCGGCAGCGGGATGCCGGAAATGTTTTATACCACCGAGGCCATCGCCTCCGACGAAGAGCTGGGCGCCTCCATCGCCCTGCTGACCGACGGGCGTTTTTCCGGGGCCTCCAAAGGCCCTGCGGTGGGACACATTTCCCCGGAAGCGGCCCAGGGCGGCCCCATTGCGCTGGTGGAGGAGGGCGATCTGATCCGGCTGGACATTCCCGGAAGGAGGCTGGATCTTGTGGGAGTGGACAACCGGGAAATGACGCCCGCCCAGGTGGAGGAGATTCTGGCAGAACGGCGCAGACACTGGAAGCCGCGTCCGTCCAGATACGAAAAGGGCGTGCTGAAGCTTTTCGCGGACCGGGCGGTATCCCCCATGAAAGGCGGTTACATGGAATAAATTCAGGGATTTCCCCAAAAGGCCCGGCGCGGTCAGATCCGCCGGCCTTTCGGCGGGAATTCCGAGAGAGGAGAATGGACAGATGAAAATTGTGACGGCGATTGATTCCATGAAAGGAAGCCTCTCCTCCCGGCAGGCGTCGGAGGCGGCGGCCGAAGGGATCCGGCGGGCAGACCCCGCGGCGCAGACGGAAGCCTGCCCGGTGGCGGACGGCGGCGAGGGAACGGTGGAGGCTATGACGGAGGCCATGGGAGGGCATTTCCGCACCGTCCGGGTGACGGGGCCCTTGGGGGACCCGGTGGAATGTACTTACGGAATCATTTCCGAAAAAAATACTGCCATCATCGAGATGGCCGGGGCGGCGGGACTGCCCCTGGTGCCGGAGGCACTGCGAAATCCCATGGAGACCACCACCTACGGGGTGGGCCAGGTGATCCGGGACGCCATCGCCTGCGGCTGCCGGAAGCTGATTATCGGTATCGGAGGCAGCGCCACCAACGACGGAGGGGCCGGGATGCTCCAGGCCCTGGGTTATCAGCTGCTGGACGATGCGGGAAATCCCATTCCCCAAAAAGGTTCCGGCCTGGCCGGGCTTTGTCGGATCCGCACGGAGAACCGGCTGCCGGAGATTTCCGGGTGCCAGTTTCTGGTGGCCTGCGACGTGACCAATCCCCTGTGCGGACCTTCCGGATGCAGTGCCGTATACGGCCCGCAGAAAGGAGCGGACCCGGAGACGGTCAGAAAGATGGATGACTGGCTGGGCCGGTTTGCCGCGCTGACCGAGGAAACCATTCCCACAGCCGACGCAAAAGCACCGGGGGCCGGGGCCGCCGGAGGTCTGGGATTTGCCTTCGCCTCTTTTCTGGGGGCTGCCCTGGAACCGGGTATTTCCATTGTGCTGCGGGAGACAGGGCTGGAGGAGAAGATCCGGACGGCGGATCTGGTGATCACAGGGGAAGGAAGGCTGGACGGCCAGACTGCCATGGGAAAAACGCCGGTGGGCGTGGCCCGGCTGGCGAAAAAGTACGGAAAGCCGGTGATTGCCCTGGGCGGAAGCGTGCTGCCGGAAGCGAGGGCCTGCCATGGGGAAGGAATCGACGCCATGTTCTCCATCCTGCCCGGTCCGTCCACACTGGAGGAAGCCATGGAACCCGGCAGGGCAAAGGAAAATCTGGCCGCCGCCGCGGAGCAGGTATACCGGCTGTGGAGACTGGGCCGGTGATTATGTCCGGGATGGCAAACAGGTGAAAAAAAGAATATAGTATAGCAGCGGGGAGTCCGGCGCCGGAAAGAACGGCGCCCGGATCCCTGCGAATCCGGAAAAATCCTGAAGGACAGCTTTGCGGTCATCCGGAAATCTTCCGTGGCCATCGGGCTGTGCCGGAGGCCCCCCCTTCGGGGATACCTTTGTGGCCATACGGCCAAATAATGAAAGGAGGAAGGATTTATGGAAATTCACCGGATGATTTCCAGCTATAACTATACGCCCGGGAGCACTTCCCGCATCAAATACATTGTGATTCATTATGTGGGAGCCCTGGGAGGGGCAAAAGCCAACTGCGAGTACTACGGAGGAGGAAACCGGGGAGCGTCTGCCCACTACTATGTGGATTTTGACGGCTCTGTGTGGCAGAGCGTGGAGGATAAAAACATTGCCTGGCACTGCGGCGCCAGCTCTTATGTGCACCCGGAATGTCGCAACGCCAATTCCCTGGGAATCGAGATGTGCGTGCGGAAGAGGGACACCTCGCATCTGAATGCCTCCGACAAGGACTGGTATTTTGAGGACGCCACCGTGAAAGCGGCAGCCCAGCTGGTGAAAATGCTGATGGAAAAATACGGGGTTGAGGCAGATCATGTGATCCGTCACCACGATGTGACAGGAAAAATCTGTCCCAATCCTTTTGTATACAATACGGGCTCCCATACCTGGACGGAATTTAAGCAGCTGATCGGGGCATCTTCGGGCCAGCCGTCGGGAGGCGGAAGCTCCCCGGGCGGCTCCACATCAGGCGGTTCTTCGTCAGGCGGCTCC
>HHCFR02800__coassemble_2880_pt1 | contig 10990 bp, 7 predicted proteins | sample HHCFR02800__metabat2_high_PE_078 | metagenome-assembled genome bin HHCFR02800
CGTACTCTGGCTTTTATGTTTCTGGGATTTCTGGCGGTATTCTGCCTGATCAATCTTTTCACCAAAGACCGGACCTATTCCGAATCGGAAAACCGTGTTCTCGCCAAAAAGCCGGAATTTTCTCTGACCACCCTGGCCAGCGGTCAGTTCATGACAGATATGGAAAGCTATGTGGCCGATCAGTTTTTCCTTCGGGATCAGTGGATCAGCCTGAAACTTCTGGAGGATATGTCCATTGGCAAAAAAGAAATCAACGGTGTATATATCGGAAAAAAAGATCATCTGATGGAGATCCTGGATACTCCGGATCAGACATCTCTGGATGAAAATCTGGCTGCCATCCGGGATTTTGCCGGCCGTCATTCGGATCTGAATCCGGTAATGACTCTGGTTCCCAATTCCGCATATATCCTGACCCAGTACGTCCCCACCAATGCACCGGTACGCGATCAGGCCGCTGACATCGCCTATGTGCAGGAGGCTGTGGGAGATTCTCTGAATTATGTGGATCTTACGGAAACCATGTCCTCACACAAGGAAGAAGAAATCTACTATAAAACCGACCATCATTGGACCAGCCTGGGCGCCCGCTACGCCTTTGAGGCATTGCAGGAGCCCCTGGGTATCAACGCCTCCGGCCAGGATTATACGGTTTATCCGGTGACGCATACCTTTTCCGGTACGCTGGCCTCCAAAAGCGGATACGACAAGGCCTATGACACCATCGACATCTACATCCCCAAAAACGGGAATACGGAATATGTGGTCAATTATGTGGAACAGCAGACCAAAAGCGCTTCGGTATACGTCAGCAGCGCGCTGGAGCAGAAGGATCAGTATGAAGTGTTTTTCGGAGGAAATTACTCCCGTATCGACATTTCCACCCCTTCCTCAGACAATACCAAAAACCTTCTGGTTTTTAAGGATTCCTACGCTAACTGCTTCGTTCCTTTTCTGATTCCTTATTACAGGAATATTATCATGGTGGATGCCAGATATTACTACGATGAAATTGACAGCCTGATTCAGGAGGAAGAAATCACTGATATCCTGTTCCTGTATAATGTGAATACTTTCATGACCGACAGTTCCCTTGCTGACGTTCTTGCGGTCAGCGAGGATACAGGAACCGATATTCCCGCTCCTTCTGTGGAAGCAGAAACTGCCGGCACTGGCGCGGAGCCGGCGGCAGATGCGCCGGTTGACAGTGCAGAAGAAACGCCGGCCGACAGCGGGGAGGAAACACCGGCCGATAGTGCGGAAGAGGGGCAGACCGGCACGGATACGGAGACAGAGACCTCCTCAGAAACGAATACAGAACCGGCGGCAGATACCTCCCCGGAAACGAATCCGGAAACAGCCGCCGGAACAGATGCTCCCGCGGACGCTGCGGAAGATACGGGTGCCGGAACAACGGCTGGAACAGATACTGCGTCACAAGCAGCTCCGTGAACTTCCGGAAACGTGCCGTGAACAGTATCAAGTAGCTTCACAGGCAGAAAGGTATGCCACCCTTGAGGCGGGAAAGTAAGATATCGGAGCTGTTTTTCAGGAAAGACTTCCTCCATGTCAACTGAATTTTGTTTGCAGGAAGTATAGAGGGGCCGGTGTAACTCAGGTAAGTTAAAGTTACATCGGCCCCTCTATATTTCCTGGAACTGATAATCCTGAAATAATCCGGATATATCCTATATGTATTCTGCGCTGTCAGGTGAATATCCCGCTCCCCGCAGCGATCAGCCCCAGCAGGATAACAATAAGTACTCCATACAATATTTTCCCCGTATACTTCACGTTTTTCCTCCTCCTCTACGCTTTCAGAAAGCGCCGGACGCAGATCTATCTGCGAATCTTATTTCCTCCCCAGACCACCAGACCTGCCGCAGACAAAACGGCTGTTATTTTAAGAATTGTTTTTACCATGATTCTTTCCTCCTTTGTCAATTTTCCTTTGCCTGTTGCGTTTACTATACTGGGGAAATATTTGTTTTCTGTTTCGGCAACGTTTCCGGATTATTAATTTCATCCGTGAAACCAACTGATACGCAGAACATCTGTTATCCAAAAAAGCGCGGTTTCCCCGGAAATCTATCCCTGGGAAACCACGCTTTTTCATGACATCGGAAAGTCCGCGCAGTATACTTTTCTATTGTTTACCTATAGTAAACGGAATTCCACCGCATCTCATTGCGAAGCTGGCGGATGGTGGTATTTTCATCGATGAATACCGCCTCAATTCCCATGGCGGCCGCCCAGTCACCCATCTGCTCTGCCGTCAGGTCGTAGGTGAAGGCCGTGTGGTGCGCCCCGCCCGCGTAGATCCAGGCCTCGGCTCCCACCTCCAGGCTGGGCTTCGGCGTCCAGAAGTTGGTGGCCACCGGCAGCTTCGGCATGGGCTTTTCCGTCTTTTTGCAGTCCACATCGTTGATGATCAGCCGGAAACGATTTCCCAGATCCACCAGAGAAGTGGCGATGCCCCTGCCCTCCTTGGCGGTAAATACCAGCCGGGCCGGATCCTCCCGGTCTCCCATGGTCAGCGGCTGGCACTTGATACTGATGGGGCCGTCAGCGATGGAAGGGCAAATCTCCAGCATATGCGCCTGGAGGATTCCCTCTTTTCCCGGCACCAGATTGTAGGTGTAATCCTCCAGCATGGAGGTACCTTTGGCATCCTTCATGCCGGCGGTCATCAGCTTCATGATCCGCACCATGGCGGCCACCTTCCAGTCGCCCTCAGCGCCGAAACCATAGCCTTTTTCCTCCAGCCGCTGGATGGCAAGCCCCGGCAGCTGCTTTAGGGAACCCAGATCCCCGAAATGGGTGACAATGGCCTGATAATTCTTCTCCTGAAGGAACCGCTCAAAGCCCAGCTCGATCTGCGCCTGCACCGCCACATGACGGCGGAATTCGGCGGGATCTCTTCCCTCCAGAAGAATGTCATATTTCTCATAATACTCATCCACAAGGGCGTTGACGTCTGAAGCAGACACGGCCTCCACGCTCTGGGCGATTTCGTTGACCGGATAGGCGTCCACCTCCCAGCCGAATTTCAGCTGCGCTTCCACCTTGTCGCCTTCGGTGACGGCCACATTCCGCATATTGTCGGCCACACGCATCACCCGCACATGGCTGCTCTCAATGATACCGATGGCTGTGCGCATCCAGGAAGCAATCTTCTTCTGCACCCGCTCATCACTCCAGTGGCCCACAACCACCTTCCGCTCGATTCCCATGCGGGTCACCATATGCCCCCACTCCCGGTCTCCGTGGGCCGCCTGATTTTCATTCATGAAATCCATGTCGATGGTGTCATAGGGAATTTCCTGATTAAACTGGGTGTGCAGATGCAGCAGCGGCTTCCGATACTCCTGCAGTCCCAGAATCCAGGACTTTGCCGGGGAAAAGGTGTGGCACCACACAATCACGCCGGCACAGTTTTCGTCCGTGTTGGCCTCGTTGAAAGTCCGGCGGATCACCTCGTTGGTGATCAGGGTGGGCTTTAACACCACCTCAAAGGGCAGAATCCCCGACTGATTCAGCCGGTCCACAATAATGGCCGAATGTTCTGCCACATGCTGCAGGCACTCCTCCCCGTACAGATCCTGGGATCCTGTGCAGAACCAGAATTTATAATCCTTCTGTAACAACATTGTCTCATCCTCCTTGCATATCCGCATTTTGTTTCTGCTGAACGGTTACCTGTTCTTATCTTAGAACTTGTACGAATGTAAAGACAAGTTGTTTTTTCTCATTCCAAAAAAGAATACTGCTTTGCGCGACTCACCGCAGGCGGCATCTTCCATTCCGCCGCAGTACCCCGCTTCGCCGGGGCAGACCCTGCGATCCTCGTGGATCGTCAGAAAACAAACTGTACCAGCGCCATATAAAACACGGTTCCCCCCGCAATGGACAGTAGCATCTGCCGTTTCCACATATGCAGCGCAATTACCAGCAGCACCGCCAGCAGTTCGGGAATCCCGTGGCTTCCGGAGAAAATGGTGACATTCCGCAGGGAATATACCACCAACATTCCGAAAATGGCCGGCGGCAGCGCTTTCCCCAGATACTGGACATATTTGGGTGTGGGTTTCCCCGCCGGAAATGCCAGAAACGGCAGAAACCGGGTGATGGCGGTTCCAAGAACCACCATGGCAATTGTAATAATTTCCTGTGTCAGCGTCACGGTTCCTCTCCTCCTTTCATTAATTACAGGCCGAATGGCCATAAAGGTATCCTTCAGGGTTTCATTATTACAAGCCGAATGGCCATAAAGGTATCCTTCAGGGTTTCATTATTTCAGGCCGAATGGCCATAGAGGTTATCCTTCAGGACTTCTGTCTCTCCCCTCCCCGCAGGAGCGTCAGAACTCCCAGCATGGCGATCATGGACGGGATAATAAAATTGTCCGCGCCAAACGCAATCAGGCACAGCAGAGAAATTCCGATCCCCAGAAGGGAACTGGTATGCCGCTCCTCCTTCAGCCACTGTTCCAGGAAAATCACCACGAACATGGCAGTCATGACAAAATCCAGCCCTTCTGTGCTGAAGGTAATCAAAGATCCGAAAATTCCTCCCAGAGTAGCCCCGAAAACCCAGTAAAAGTGATTCAGCAGCGTCACAAAAAACATGAACCATCCCCGGTCCACATCCTCCGGAATCTTTGCCGTATAGTTGATGGAAAAAGTCTCGTCACACATGCCGAAAATCAGATAAATCTTTTTCAGTCCCGTCCCCCGGAACCGGTCCAGCATGGAGATGCCGTAAAACAGGTGCCTGGCGTTGATCATCAGCGTCATGGCCAGCGCCTGCAGCGGATTGAACGCCCCCAGAAGCAGATTCACCGCCACAAATTCCACAGACCCCGCAAAGATCGTCAGACTCATGACCATGGGGTACCAGAAACTGAATCCGGACACATTCATATAAATCCCATAGGTCATTCCCAGAAACCAGAACCCGGCAAAAATCGGGATGGTGAAGGGAAACGCTGTCACAAAAGCCTTTTTCAGAACCTGCGGGGAAGCTTTTTTCGATGCCTTTTCTTCCACTTTCGTTTCCATTGTCCTATCTTCCTCTCTGAAAGATCCCGCGCCTGCCATTGGTATGGCAACCGGGGATCCTGATGTAAAATTCACGCTCTTCTACTTTACCATGGAAAACTGTTGTTGGCAACCGCGGATTCGTGAAACCGCTTTTAAGTTTGACGCAGCAGCGTAACTAAAAAATGGATATGCTTTCCGGCAAAATATCCGGAAGCATATCCATATACGGATGCTCATTTTCCCTTTCCCGATCCATCAGTACTCAGTTCTTCCGTCTTAAACACGTAGTAACCTTCATAGTAGTAACTGTGATCAATGCCTTTCATATAGATTTCCCGGTCATAAATATTGTCTGTCAGCGCATTTTTCAAAAGGAACTTAATTTCAATATCTTTGATTGGACTTCGCTCCATCGCAAGCAGATAATCTCCCTTATCAACTTTACTCCAGTCCACCACGCGGCCGATTTCTTTCTTCAGCATTAAGTCAAGCCATATCCTTGCGCTTCTTCCATTTCCTTCCCGGAACGGATGTGCAACGTTCATTTCTACATATTTTTCTATGATTTCATCAAAAGTTGACTGAGGCATTTTATCAATACTCTGTAAAGCCGCTTCCAGATACATCAGCGGCGCAAACCTGAAATTTCCTTTAGCGATATTTGCACTGCGAAGTTTACCGGCAAAATCATAAATTTCATCGAAAAGATATTTATGAATCTTCGCAAGGCTTTCATATGTTCCAGGCTCCAGGGTTTCCAGAAAACCATCTTCAAACATTTCTACAGCTTTTTTCTTGCTGATTTTTTCCTCTGCTCTTGCTAATTCCGCTGAATCTGTGATGCCTAATTTATTTTCAAGCATACCCTTCCCTCACTTTTTTCTGAAATCTCTGTTTTCTGCGCATTGGCTCCCCGTTTTAGCCCTTCACTCTGTCCCTTCCGGCCGCAGGCACTCCACCGCCGCCCGCTCGATGGCAAGCCCGGCCTTGTACCGTTCCATGAATTTCTCAAAGCCCTTCACATCCTCAGAATCCGGCTGCATCTCGGTGCCGGCATTTTCCCCGAAGACTTTCTTCTCCAGATATTCTTCCAGGGTTTCCTGGGGATCCTTTCGGATCATATAGGAAGCCAGAATGGCAATTCCCCAGGCACCGCCCTCGCCCGCCGTTTCCATAACGGACACGGGCGCGTTCACCGCCGCCGCCAGGATTCTCTGTCCCACGCCCTTCGTCTTAAACAGACCGCCGTGGCCCAGAATCCGGTCCACCTTTACATGCTCTTCCTTCATCAGGATATCCAGACCGATTTTCAATGCGCCCAGCGAGGTAAACAGGTGGGAACGCATGAAGTTGGCCAGGGTAAAACGGCTCTCCGGGGTTCTGACAAACAGCGGCCGTCCCTCTGTGAAATCCGTGATATGCTCCCCGGAAAAATAGCAGTAGGACAGCAGACCGCCGCAGTCGGAATCTCCCTCCAGGGCCTTGTTGTACAGAACACTGTAAAGCTGATTCTTATCCGCCGAAATCCCCATGGCTCCGGCAAATTCCCCGAACAGCTCCACCCAGGCATTCAGATCTGAGGTACAGTTCTGACAATGCACCATGGCCACCGGCTCTCCCGCCGGGGTGGTCACCATATCAATCTCCGGATACACCCGGGACAGTCCCTTCTCCAGCACCAGCATGGCAAATACGGAAGTTCCCGCGGAGACATTTCCCGTTCTTACGGTGACGCTGTTGGTGGCGGTCATGCCCGTTCCCGCATCCCCTTCCGGCGGACAAAGAGGAATGCCTGATTCCAGCGTGCCGGAGGGATCCAGCAGCTTCGCACCCTCCTCCGTCAGCCTGCCGGCCGTCTGTCCGGCCACCATCACCCGGGGGAAGATCTGACGGAATTTCCAGGAATATCCCATCTCTTCTGCCAGAACGTCGAACTTTTCCACCATATCCTGGCGGTAATCCTTCTGCTGGCTGTCAATGGGAAATACGCCGGAGGCTTCCCCGATTCCCAGCACCTTCTCCCCCGTAAGACGCCAGTGAATGTAACCGGCCAGTGTGGTCACGAAAGAGACATCCTTTACGTGCTCCTCTCCGTTGAGCATGGCCTGATACAGATGCGCCGCCGTCCACCGCTGGGGAATGTTGTACTGAAACAGCTCGGACAATTTCCGGGCGGCCTCTCCCGTAATGTTGTTTCTCCAGGTGCGGAACGGCACCAGCAGCTGTCCCTGGCTGTCAAAGGCCATGTAACCGTGCATCATGCCGCTGATTCCCAGAGCGCCCAGCCGGGTGAGGACGACGCCGTACTGTTCCTTTACATCGCGAACCAGATCCCGGAAGCAGTCCTGAAGGCCCGTCCAGATATCCTCCAGGGAATACGTCCAGATCCCGTTTTCCAGCCGGTTTTCCCAGTCGTGGCTGCCGGAAGCGATGGGATTGTTCTTTTCGTCGTTGAGCACCGCTTTGATTCTGGTGGAGCCCAGCTCAATCCCCAGAACCGTATTGCCCGCGGCAATCTGCTCTGCATAATACGCTTTCATTTCTGTCATGTAAAAACCTCCACAATTAAATATTATATCTTCATCATATAACTTGTCGGCAGGTAAGTACAAGTCGTTTTTATTGTTTTTTTTGGAGAATTATTGGCTGTCCGGAAAAGAAACCGGTGCCCGCGGATCCCGGCATAACGGAAAACTGAACCGGTACCTGCCAGCGTCTGAAACGCAAACTGAAAAGCACCGCATGAGCGGATATATCCGTACAGCAGTGCTTTCTATTTCCCTATTTTCATAAAACGCTGCCGGTCCCGATACCGGGTGCCGCCTCCCCGGGCCGCGCTCTGTTATCTCTGAAAGGAACGGAAATTCAAACTCTGAGATCCCATCAGCCCTTCCGGTAATACCGTACCGCGCCGATGCCCAGCGCCCCGGGGCCGGTATGACAGCCAATGCTCATGGTCAGCGGCAGATGAAACAGCTCCAGCCCCGGAAATTCCTGGCGCATTTCCTCCTTCCACATCGCAAGCTTCTCCGGCTCCATCAGGGTGGTGGCCATCCCCACCTTCAGGGTGCCTTCCCGAACCTGAGGTGCCAGCCGGGTGTCCAGATCCCTGTGCAGCGCCTTCACCATAGTCCGGAAGGCCGTCTTGAAGCCCCTGCTTTTGGAAAAAGCGTCCAGCTTGTCCCCCTGGATGGTCAGCACCGGTTTCAGGTTCAGCACCGTCCCGATGGCCGCTGCCGCCGGTGTGATTCTGCCGCCCTTCTTCAGATATTCCAGCGTATCCACCGTGATATAGATGGTAGCCTCCATCGCTTCCGCCTCCAGCCTGTCACGGATGGCTGCACCGCTCATACCGTCCTCAGCCATGGCCTTCGCGTCCAGCACCGACTGGGCCTGGGTGACAGAAATCCGGTGATTATCCACCACAAACACCCTTCCCGCGAACTCCTCATCCTGTGCCAGCGTCACCGCACTCTGACAGGTACTGCTCAGTCCGCTGGACATGGGAATACAGACCACCTCCCGGTGCTCCCGCAGCAAAACTCTCCAGGTATCCATCAGGTCCCCCGGCGACGGCTGGGAGGTGGTCACATGATCCCCCCGTGACAGCGCCTGATAAAATTCTTCCGTTGTGATATTTTTCCCTTCGTAGTAAACGTCACCATTGATCAGTACGGGCATGGGAATCACCGTAATCCCCATTTCCTCCCCTTCCCGGGGCATGAAGCCACAATTACTGTCCGTCATAATTGCAACGTCCGATGCCATAAATGTTTTTGCCTCCTCTGGTTTGCCGCCGCTCTGCCATTGGCTTTGCCGCAGCAGTTATGATTTCCCTTTACATATTGTTTGTTAGTTATACAGGTGGTAAAATTATAGCAAAGCAGCCATGGAATAACAAGGAACACTTCCGAAAAACTGTCAGATATTTATACAGTTTGGAGAATATGTAAATGGAAGATAAACGAATCAAGAAAACCAAAAAGAATCTGAAAGCCACCCTGATCGCGATGCTGAATCAGATGTCCTTTGAGCAGATCACCATCACGGAGCTCTGCCGCCAGTCGGACACCAGCCGGATCACCTTTTACAAACATTATAATGACAAGTATGCATTGGCCGATGAAATTTTTCAGGACTATCTGAAAGCCGGCATGGAGATCTATGAGCGGCGCCAGCAGCAGAATAATCACCGCAATGACATCGTCACAGGGTACTGTAATATGCTGGACTCCATTTTTGAGGTCTATTACGGAAATTATGACTTCTTCCGCCATACCAACCCGGAGGAAAATCCCCATCTGGCATTTTCCTTCTACAAACTTGTCCTGGATACTGTAGAAATGCACACGGACCGGATCCGCCGCAATCTGAATCTCCGGTATACCCCAAAACAGATCGCGGGGTTCCTGTGTTATGGGATTCTGGGGTTTATCAATGAGAGTCATAAAGAAAAGGTGCCCCGGGAGGAGATTCTACGGGGCGCCAGGGAGATTCTGGTGAGGGTGCTGCGGTCGGAGAGTGTGATTCGGTGAGTCAAAGCCGCAAACCGGCCGCCTGATCAGCTGTCGGTATTGCGATTGCCTGTTCTGCGCTTTCCATCAGTTCTCCCGCCGCCTTTGCGGATTTCACCCGGATCAGATTGTCCCAGACATCGGCTTTTCCCAGCAAATTCATTCCGCCGTGCCATACCAGCTCCCCGTCCATCACCGCAAAATGCTCCGCACACTCTTCGGTGGTTTTCACCTGGATCCCCGCCATCTGCATCTGGCGGATCAGGCTCCAGAGAAACCCTGTATTCCCATACCGGTCATTGTCCGGATGTCCTGTGATAACCGTGACACTTACCCCCATCTCCTGCCTGTCCTTTACCAGGAAAACCAGGCGGTCCACTTTCTCAGAGACAAGCTCCGGGCTGGAAATGACAATTTCCTTTCGTGCCTCCGCAATATCCTGTTCGAAAATTTCCTGATAGTTTCCGGCATCGTAAATGGCCCGTGCCTCCTGCTTTTCTCCTTCTGCCTCCGAGAAAATCCGGAAACCGATTTTCCGGTAAGTACGCAGCCTCTTCTGATACATACGGTCGAAAACAGGAATATGAAAATCAATATAATCGTAAATGATCACATCTTTTTTCCCTTCATAATCTCTGTTCAAACGACCCGCATACTGTTCCAGCCGTCCGGCAAAGGAAACCGGAGAAGCCAGCATCAGCGTATCCAGCCTGGGACAATCAAATCCCTCTCCAATCTTCTGACCAGTGGCCACCAGAATCATGGATTTTTCCCGTGGAATTTCCCGCATCTGCTGCCGGATCCGGGCATTTTCCTTTGCGGAATTTTCCCCATAAAGAAGAAATACATAATCTGCCATATGCTCTGCCTTTTCATATAGCATCCTGGCATGTTCCCTATAACGGGTAAGAACCACCGGCGTCCGCCCCTGCCGGATACACGCCTCCAAATCCTGGCAGATCTGCTCATTTCTTGACGGGCTGGCGCTCACCAGTTCATAGGCCGCATTGATGTCTCCTGACCTGCCCGCCAGATCTGTCACACGGGTATACCGGGGACACACCAGATGATCGATCCCCTGTTCCTCTGCCCGCTCCAGCGCAGTATATTGATGACGCACCGGTCCCAGCAGCATAAAATTGATTTTTTCCAGATTATCGCTGCGGATGGGTGTGGCGGAGACTCCGTATACAAATCTGGCATTTACCCTTTCCAGAATCTTCTGCGCAGTGGGGGAGGCGGCGTGATGACATTCATCCATAATTACCATGCCGTAGGAACGGAGGCGCCGGTGGAACGCTCCCTTTTTGTACAGAGAGCCCACCATGGCAATATCGATGATTCCCGTGGTAGTATCCTTTCCCGCATACAGCGTTCCGATAACACACAGCCGGCCGCGCCCGCTGTGGAGCTGGAGCCCTACATCCAGGAGGA
>HHCFR02800__coassemble_2881_pt1 | contig 10989 bp, 10 predicted proteins | sample HHCFR02800__metabat2_high_PE_078 | metagenome-assembled genome bin HHCFR02800
ATTATGTATTTATCGCCCCCAACTGCTGCTTCTCCACCGCCGGCCATCCGCTGGATGCCGAACAGCGGAACGAAGGTCTGGAAATCGCCCTTCCCATCACGGTGGGGAACAATGTCTGGATCGGGGCAAATGTTACCGTGCTTCCCGGTGTCACCATCGGAGACAACACGGTGATCGGCGCAGGCAGCACCGTCTCCAGGGACATCCCTTCCGGGGTGGTGGCTGTAGGCAGCCCCTGCCGTCCGGTTCGGAAAATCACCGAAGAGGACGCGCACAAATACCGCCGTTGAAACGGCAAAAAAAGAAAATCAGGAGGAAATGATCATGAAGGATTTTACAAAACAGGATTTATTCTGGATCCGCCAGCCCAAAGAGGCCAGGATTACGGAAACGGGAATCGAAATCATCACGGAGCCGGGTACGGATCTGTGGCAGCGCACTTACTACGGATTTCAGAATGACAATGCGCCGGTGCTGCAGACAAAAACCGCCGAGCAGTATTTTTCTTTCGTTGTAAAAACCGATTTTGAGAGCAAACACCGGTTTGATCAGTGCGGCATCGCCATGTATCTGGACAGCGAGAACTGGCTGAAAGGCTCCATCGAGTACGAAAACGAAAGTTACCAGCGGCTGGGAAGCGTGGTGACCAACCACGGCTACTCCGACTGGGCAACCACCGACATCGACGCTTCCGTAAAATCCATGTGGTATCGTCTGAGCCGCCGGGCTTCCGACTACTGCATCGAATGTTCCGAAGATGGGGTGAATTTCAGGCAGATGCGGATCTGCCATCTGCTGGACGGCACCGGAGAAATATCCTTCGGTATTTACGCCTGCAGTCCGGAGAACAGTTCTTTCAAGGCCACTTTCTCCCATATGCAGATTACGGAATGTATGTGGAAAGAACATAAATAATTTTTTCATCCTGTAAGGTTTAAAACCGTCTTTCTCACACCTGCGTGGTATGGGAAAGACGGTTTTTGTACGATACCGATATCAATTCATCCAGTTTTTCTCTGTAATTACTGCCTCATATCCATGAATCCGGATATGATCTCCCACATGGAGCTTATTCTTCCTGGCCAGTATGTAACCATTGCTGACTTCCCTGACATAAGAATATACCAGCTTGGAAACCCGTCCCACTTCCTCCTCTTCACCTTCTATATAGACCGGTTCGCCGGGCCCTCCGTACTGTTTGGAGCGGATATAGCAGTCCGGCTCCAGCACTTCAAATCCCACCATCTCTCTTTCCGGCCCATTCTCACGGATTTTCAGCAATGCTTCTTTTCCGATAAACTCTTTATCCCACTTGATATTCTTCTCCAGTCCCACTTCAAAGGGATTGGTATGAGCCAGATCACGCATATAATAGAAGTTCGCCTCCGTGGGAAGCGTCCAGGCCATCACCTGAAACTCAGTCACTTCTTTTCCCCCTGCCCGTTGCACCGCGGGATCCAGAAGGGCTTCCAGTGCTTCTCCCTGCTCAGGGTTTATATAAATCTCATATCCGAACTTTTCACCGCTGTAGCCGCCCCGGTTAATCAGACATGGTATCCCTCCGATTTTCGCCTCCCGATGGGCAAAAAACTTCAGATCCGCCACAGACTCCCCTGTCAGTTCCTCGATAATCTGAGGGGATTTGGGGCCTTGAACGGCATACATGGCCCATTCATCGGTAATCTCTGTCCAATCCACGTCATAATCTCCCTGATGGAAGTACCACCAGTCATCGGTTTTGGTGGCGTAAAGGGTGGAAACCCAGTACCGGTTTTCCTCCATGCGCATCACCACCACATCATCGATAATTTCCCCCTGCTCATTGAGCATGGTGGTATACCGGTCTCTTCCCACTGCCAGGGACGCGATATTGTTGGGGAAAATATAATCCAGAAACGCCGTCACATCCGGCCCGGTGATTTCCAGAAGCTGATGCGTCCAGAAATACCAACCCACTGCATTTCTCACTGCCATATGTTCAGAACGCTTCATATCATCGTATTTAAATATATTCTTGTACATTCTGCGTCCCCCTCCTACATGAATTTATCAATTTTCTTTGCAATTTTAACCCGCATCTTTCCTTCCGGCGAATCCTCCTCCCACAGAGACCACTCCGCGTTCACCAGAGTTTTCACCATGCCGCTCCACATCCAGAGATGTGCTTCGGGCACATCCTTCTGTCCGGTGATTTCCAGACCGCTCCGGCTGATCACCAGAATCACTTCATTTTTATTGAATGTTTCCACCTCATAATCACATACCAGCGACTGCAGCAGCATCTCAATGAGTCCGCCCATTACACGGCCGTCCTCACCCACCGTGGCAGGAACACCCAGCCAGTCCCGACAGGCTTTGATGGCATACCGTTCGCCAAACATGGCCTTCCCCGCAGCTTCCAGGACACATTTCAGGATATGGTCTGCCTGGGCTCTGGTCACATATCCGCGCTTAACCGTCTCCGCGATGGCCGGCAGGATATAAAGAGAGGCGCCGGTGGACATGTTCACCATCTGGTTGCTGGAATCCGTCTCGTTGTTGGTTCCGTTGACAAAATGGTAATCGCACTCTTCCCGGAACATCATGGATTCGCTGACACAATCTTCCTCTTCCGTATATTTTTTCATATCATCGGTGACTGCCGGGCCGAAACTTTCCCAGAGCTTATGAGGCGGCGCCGGATATTTTTCCCTGGATTCTGCGATAATTCTGCAGTGTCTGTCGCCGCAGCCGCGGGCTTCCACCATCATGTAATCCATATCCGGACCTTTTCTTCTGCGCTCCGCGGATGCCTTTGCCTGTCCCTGAAGGGACATGGTGGTAGTCCGGCACAGCTCTGAACCGCAGATGTCCCAGTCACAGACATCCAGTTCCTTTTCCGCCCGGTAGGTTCCAAAATCCTGACAGCGTCCGCACATCAGCAGCGCGTCATCACCCTTATCTCCAATCAGCGCCCCCGCAAACTGACCGCACATGAAGGGATGAATACCAAAACCATCGTCATCCCCGTAGTAAACCCCTGTATTGTAAAGTCTTGCGAATGCTTCTTCACACATCAGCTGTGCCCGTTCCTCATAATCGGGAACGATAATTCGCAGTGCCTGTGTGGCAGCCGCACTGAGTACCGCTTCAAACCGGCTGGCATAATGCAGCGCATCCTGATAGGAATAAATTCTGTTCCAGGGAGACTGTATCCCGTAATAATTTTTGAAATTGGCTCCCTCTCCGCTGCTTTGGGGTATTCTTTCATCTATTTTTCTGCTCATTTCCGTCCGCCTCCCTGTACTTATTCTCCGGACTCTTCCGGATACTGTTCTATGGCCGCCTGATACCTGACAATATTGTGGGACATTCCTCCGTCTGCCACCACGATCTCGCCTGTTATTCCGTCAGACATGGGGGTGCTCATGGCATAAGCCACAATGGCGACCATATCCACCGGCTGCGTACCATCTGTCTGCCATACCATCAGCTCCTCATAAAATTCATCCTGTTTCTCCTCCGGCAGCTCTTTCGCGCACATATTGCCGGATGCACCCGCTGTTACCATTCCACCCGGAGCCACTACATTTACCATGATTCCATAGCGTTTCAGTTCCTTGGCTGCCTCAATGGCCAGAGAATTCACCCCGCCTTTGGAAGCCGCGTAATGGGGATAACCGCCGAATACCGGATAGGGCATCCAGGCAGAATTTGAAGAAATCAGAGTTATTTTCCCCTTTACGCCGTGTTCGATCATATATTTACTCACATGCTTAATCCCGAGAAATGCTCCGCTGACATTCACATCAATGATTCTGCGGAACTCATCCGCCGGCATATCATAGATATGCGCGTAGCTCCATACGGCGGCGCTGTTCACAAAAATATCAACCGATCCGAATATTTCCGCCGCCGTTTTCACCAGATTTTCCACATCTGCCTCTTTTGTCACGTCTGTGCGGCAGAAAATTACCCGGTCTGCTCCAAATCCTGCTTCTTCCAGAATCGGCAGGGTATAGTCCCCCTTTGTCTGGGAACTTCCTGCCAGAACCACTTTTGCTCCCCCCTGCAGAAGCCGCAGCGCAATGTCGAATCCCAGTCCGGAAGTGGAGCCGGTGACAATGGCCACCTTATCCCTGACGGAAAACATCTCTTCCATGGGTCTCGCTGCCGAAACATACCCCTTCAGCATGGCAATATTTGCCGCATTCATATCAAAATCCATAAAAAGCCTCCCTTGTAAATACCATTTTGTTTCATCCCGGAAAGGCAATCGCTTTCCCTTATTATGGATAAACGGCTGCTGTTTTGAAATCCTCCACATCATATGTATTTTTCTTCCCTGAACCCGCAAAAATGAGGGGAATCGATTGATTCCTGCAAATTTTGCGCTATAATAAAGAAAAGTGAAAGAAAAAGGGAGGGAACAACAACTATGCTGATGAATGCCGCCATAATCTTTGAAAGGCTGAAACAGAAATACCCCGTTAAAATGTACGGTAACCCGGATCCGCGCCTGTCACTTCATTTTCCAGAGCTTTACATGGATAATACGCTGCACTTTTTTGAGAATCATATTTATCTGGCCACGGTAGAGCATCTCCCTCACCGCCCTCATATTGAAAAAAATGTGGTTCTGGTCTGCATAGGGGAGAATCCCCGGCTGTCTTATTACAAGGAACACGCCGTGGTGATCCTCATCGGGAAAAAGGCGGATTTCTTTCAGGTATACAAAACACTGCAGGAAATCTATGAGCTGTTTGGCAGCTGGGAAAGCCATCTTCTGAAACTTTTGGTGCAGTCTCCATCCGTACAGGATCTTCTGGACTGCTCCTGGCCTCTTTTTCGCCGCTCCATGTTCGTACTGAACGCTTCCTTTCAGTATGTAGCCTCCATCAGCAGTTCTGAGAGCAAAAATGCTCAGGCCTACATCAACCCGATTCGCGGCAATCTGGCGGCGGATGCCTTTCTCAGCTATCTGAAGGAAAAAGAGCTGAATATGGAAGAAAAGAGTGCTTTTTTTCTGAAAATGGAAACGGACAACTTTCTCTGTGTCAACCTTTTCAATCTGGAACAGGAATATATCGGCTGTCTTTACATCGAGCTGGAACAGAGTTCCTGCGTGGACGGAGAAGAACAGCTGGCTCAGTTTCTGGCAGAAATCATAGAGCGCGTGGCCGAAAATACCCCTATGCTTCTGAAAAATGAGCAGGGGTCTCTGAAAAAAGCACTGCTGACACTGATGAAAGAACTTCCGCTGAGCCAGAATCAGCGGCAATTGCTGAAATCCTCCAACCGCAGAAAAGATTACCATTGTGTCTCCTTTCACTATCTGAAACGATTTTCCGCTCTTCCGGTCTCATATGTCTGTGCCGTTCTGGAGGATCTGTTCCCCGACAGTCTGTTTTTTGAGTACGACAACACCATGCTGGGACTGATCTGTGCGGAGGATTCCAGTCAGCCGGATGCCCGCGACCTGCTGATCAGAAAACTGGCGCCATTTACGGGAGAAATAAATCTCTCCGTCGGCATCAGCAATGTTTTCCGGGATCTTTACCTGCTGCGTATCTATTACCAACAGGCAGAATCCGCCCTGGAAAACGGACAGTTATACCATCCAGATCAGCAGGTATATTTTTTCTCCGACTACATGCTGGATGAAATGATTGCCAACTCCTTCGGCGGTTTTCCCATGGAAACCTTTTTCCCCCTCGGTTTCCGAAGTCTTCTGGAACATGACCAGGTCTCGGAAACCTCCTATCTGGAAACACTGTCTGTCTATCTGGAAGAAAATATGTCCATTTCCAGGGCTTCCCGCAGGCTTTATATCCACAGAAGCACACTGCTGGAACGTCTTTCCCGAATCCGCCAGGATCTCTCCTGTGATCTGGAAAATCCTGATCAACGTCTTCAGCTTCAGATCATCCTGAAAGCCCTTCGGATAAACCGGAAAACAGAGGAACGGCAGACAGAAAAACAGGAACCCGGCTCATGAACAACCGCTCATGGGCCGGATCCCTGTCCCTTTATCTGATATTCCGTTTTTCTTTTTATCTGGAGCAGGCTTTCAGATCCGCATCAATTTCATCCGCATGTTTTGCCAGCTCCGCAGACTCCGGATAGCTGAGCAGCTTCCGATAAGTCAGAGCTCCCACCAGTTTCATTCTGGGATCCTTGGAGCTTCCGGGCGCCCATTTTTCCATAACCGCTTTTCCTTCCTCTGATCTGAAAATTTCCTTTACTTTGGAATCCAGTGACAATGCCATAACATACGTCCTCCTTTTTCTGAATAATTTTGCAAATTCTTTCCGGGAATTCATGGATTCATTATAAAAAGAAAAAGTCATTCCGGCACCCCGCAATTCTGAGTTTTTTTTCGGCTCTGCCCCACGGAAGCTGCGGGGGCAGAGTTTCCTGCCGCCCGGAAAATTACAGCATGGTTCTGAATTTCACTGAAATTCTCTTTTTTTCCGCCCTTTTCAGTTGCTCTATTCTCTTCTCCGTGATATACTTTCCTCAAGAATTCTTATATAAACAATTAGTTCTTATATAAGAACTTCAGGAGAATAAGAAAATGATCAAGAAACAATCAGATGAAAACCGTCATCACCGTTCCACCGCCCGGGTGCTGGATATTCTGGAGCTGGTGGCCACAAATCCTTCCGCCTTTTCCCAGACCGATATCTGCAGGATGCTGGAGGCGCCCAAAAGCAGCCTTTTCCCAATCCTGCACACACTGACTAACCGTCATTTTCTGGAGCTGGATGAGCGTTCCCGCTACCGGATAGGCTCTGCCGCCTGGGCGGTGGGAGCTTCCTGTCTGTCACAGCTGAATCTTATGGACGAAGCTGAAAAGATTCTCCGGAACATCACCGCCGGCTGTAAGGAAACCTCTCATTTTGCCGTCCTTTCCGGCGGTGACGTTCTCTATCTGAAAAAGGTAGATTCCCCGCAGCCCATCCGTATGACCTCCCAGGTTGGCGTGAGACTTCCCGCCTACGCCACGGCGCTGGGCAAGGCCCTGCTGATGGATTATGAGGTTTCTCAGCTGAAAGAGCTGTATCAAAACCATCTGGAAGCCCTGACCCCTCATACCATTACAGATTTTCAGGCCCTTGAAGTTCAGCTGCAGGAGGCACAGCGTCAGGGCTACACTTTTGAGGTGGAGGAATCCACCCCGTATATCCGGTGCTTTGCCGTTCCTGTAAGAAAAGCCGGACGGGTGGCCGCTGCCGTCAGCGTCGCCGTCCCCGTCTTCCGCTACACGGAGGATAAAGGCGCCCGGATCCTGGAACTGCTCTCTGAGGCCCGCACCCGGCTGGAGGAACTGCTGAATACCGGCGGTATGGATTTACCGTCTTTTGTCTCATGAAATCCAACAGGAGGTGACTGTATTGGGAGAACTGATTACTTTGGGAGAAACCATGGTTGCCCTGACAGCGCAGGCAAACCGGCCGCTGGCCTATGGCGGCGCCCTGGAGATGCGCATCGCCGGGGCGGAAAGCAACACGGCGATAGGGATGTGCAAGCTGGGGCATACGGCTTCCTTTATTTCCCGCCTGGGCGACGACAGCTTCGGGCAGTACGTTCTGCGGATGCTCCGGGCTGAAGGCGTGGATACCTCCGCCATCCGCCTCGATCCGGAGCATCCCACCGGCCTCATGGTGAAGGAAGCGCTGCCAGGCACCAGAACCGCTGTTCACTATTACCGGACTGGTTCCGCCGCCTCTCATATGACGCCTGATGATCTGCCGGAAGAGCGGATTCGCCGGGGAGCGATTCTTCATCTCACGGGAATCACTCCCGTTTTAAGCGAAAGCTGCCGCCGGACCGTATTTGCCGCAGCGGAAATTGCCGCAAGCGCAGAGGTTCCCATAAGCTTCGACCCCAATATCCGCAAAAAACTCTGGAAAAATGCGGATCACGCGCCCATGATCCGGGATCTGGCGGCCCGGTCACATTATCTTCTCATGGGCCTTGAGGAAGCAGAGGTACTGTATGGGAGCCGCGAAATCAGCCGGATCGCTTCCCGGGTATTTTCCGCTTCCTCCGTCCGCATCCTGGCCGTCAAAAACGGGGCCCAGGGAGCCTGGCTCTGCGACGGAAGACGCACGCTTTCCCTGCCCCCGGCGGACTGCTTTCCTGTAGATCCCACCGGCGCCGGCGATGCCTTCAACGCGGGGCTTTTGGCCGGGATTCTCGATGGGGAAAGCCTGGAAAACTGCGGCGCCCAGGCCGCCATTGCCGGCGCAAAGGCCACGGAAACCAGCGGCGATATCGAAAGCCTTATCACCAAAAGGGAGCTACACAATCTTCGCGGCAACATTTCCACAGTGGAGCGGTAAGGATATCTTTTTGACCATACTGCCAGGATTAAGGAAGCCCTGACAGATCACTTTATGGACATTCGTCCAGGGTTAAGGAAACCCTGATGGATATTCATGGCCGTTGGGTACAAAGTAAGTAGGAAAGGAGAATACGATGCACAATATCATTAAAAAGCACCCGGTGATCGCCATACTTCGGAATACTCCCCCGGAGGATCTGGGCAATTATGTACAGGCCCTTTATGACGGAGGGCTCCGCGCCTTTGAGGTCTCCTTCAGCGCTGAAGGCGCTGCCGGACAGCTGGCCTGGATCAAAGAACATCTTCCCGAAGATGCCTGTGTGGGAGCAGGCACCATCCTGACGGAGGATGACGCCCGCAGAGCCGTTCAGGCAGGGGCGGATTTTATGCTGTCTCCCTCCTCCGATCCTCCGGTGATGGAATACTGCCGTTCCCGGCAGATCCCTCTGCTGCCGGGGGTATTTTCCCCCACCGACGTTTCCCGCTGCCTCTCCTATGGCTACCGGACACTGAAACTGTTTCCCGCCTCGGATCTGCCGCTCCACTATATTAAAAGTCTGAAAGGCCCTTTTCCGCAGGCGGAATTTGTGGCGGTGGGCGGTATTTCCCCGGAAAACACCGCGGAATATCTGAACGCCGGTTATGTGGGGGTGGGAATCGGAAGCTCGCTGACGGACAAAACGCTGTTTGCCCGGAAGAACTGGGGGCAGATCACAGAGAATATCCGCCGGTTTCTGGGCGGAAAAATCTGCTGATCCCCCTTCGGGGATACCTCTATGGCCATTCGGCCTGGAACAATGAACCCCCTTCGGGGATACCTCTATGGCCATTCGGCCTGGAACAATGAAAGGAGGAACCTATGAAAATTACAAATATAACCGCCTGGCTGGTACGTCCCCGCTGGTGTTTTGTGGAAGTGGAAACCGACCAGGGGCTGACAGGATGGGGAGAGGCCGTCATCGAAGGAAAGGCCTCCACCGTCAAAGCCTGCGTGGAGGAAATGACTGAGTATCTGATCGGCCAGGATCCTCAGAATATCGAGGATATCTGGACCATGCTTTACCGCGCCGCCTTCTACCGGGGCGGCCCCATCCTGATGAGCGCCATTTCCGGCATTGACCAGGCCCTGTGGGATATCAAAGGACAATATTTTCAGGCCCCGGTCTATCAGCTGATGGGCGGAAAATGCAGAGACCGCATGAAAGTATATTCCTGGATCGGCGGTGACCGCCCCTCGGATGTGGCCCGGGCGGCAAAAGAGCGCCAGGAGGCCGGATTTACCGCCATCAAAATGAACGCCACGGAAGAGCTTCAGATGGTGGACAGCTACGACAAAATCGACGCGGTTCTGGAGCGGGTGGCGTCCATCCGGGAAAGCACGGGGAAGAATTTCGGCATCGCCATCGATTTTCATGGCCGTGTACACAAGCCCATGGCAAAAATCCTGGCCAAAAAGCTGGAAGAATTTGACCCCATGTTTATCGAGGAGCCGGTTCTGTGCGAGAATATGGAGGATTTCAAAGAAATCGCCGCCTGCTGCAACATTCCCATCGCCACCGGCGAGCGCCTGTTTTCCAGGTGGGACTTTAAACGGCTGCTTACCACGGGAGGCGTGGATATTATTCAGCCGGACCTCTCCCACGCCGGAGGAATCACCGAGGTGAAGAAGATTGCCGCAATGGCAGAGGCTTACGACGTGGCCCTGGCGCCCCACTGTCCCCTGGGCCCCATCGCCCTGGCCGCCTGCCTGCAGGTGGACGCCACCAGCTACAACGCTTTCATCCAGGAACAGAGCATCGGCATCCACTACAACGTGGGGAAAAGTGTGCTGGATTACATTAAAAATCCGGAGGATTTCGTCTTTACCGACGGCTTTGTGTCCCTTCCCCGGAAACCGGGATTGGGCGTTGAGATCAATAAAGAACTGGTGATGGAGGAAAACCGGACGCCTCATCACTGGAAAAACCCGGTATGGAGACACGCAGACGGCTCCATTGCAGAGTGGTAAACAGAAAAAGGCCCTGCGGCGGTCACTCAGGTGACATTATTCTGCGCCGCAGGGCGTATTCCATGGGCTTGCATTTTATTTACTTCCCTTTTTCTTACTTTCAGGTGATGAATCCTCACATTTTTCCGCCTTTTTTCGCAAATCCCTACTTACGCAGTAGAGAATCTTGAAGGACTGATGCAGGATCCACAAAATCTTCTTTTGTGCAGTAGGAAACTAGCAAACTCTACTGCAAGATCTACAAAATTCTTATTTGTGCAGTAGGAAACTGACAAACTCTACTGCAAGATCTGCAAAATCCTTATTTGTACAGTAGAAAACTGACAAACTCTACTGCAGGATCTGCAAAAAACATAAATCCTGCAGTTTCCATTCCATCTTTTCCTGCGTCACAGAAAAACTGCCGCCAAAGCAGGCAATCCGCCTTTTTTGACAACAGTCTCTCCGCATACAGGATTAGACTCCGAAAACAGAAAGCAAACTCCTTCCGTCTTCCTTTCACGCTCACTCAATTTCCCCATACAGAAATGCATTTAGAATATTCTGAGGCGCATCATAATAAAAGCTGCTGTTATAATCGTCAATCTTTTCGCTGACAAAAGAATTGTACGCTTCAAATAAAGCATCCATGACATCTGTCTGTTTCTCCCGG
>HHCFR02800__coassemble_2975_pt1 | contig 10682 bp, 8 predicted proteins | sample HHCFR02800__metabat2_high_PE_078 | metagenome-assembled genome bin HHCFR02800
AAATGCTGGATCATATCGTTATACGGTTTAAATGAATTGATAAATATCAATACCAGCGGCATCAGCCAGAAGATAGAGCAGAGAAATACAATAGCCGCCAGCGGATTGATCTTTCTGAGTTTTTTCATTACGCCTCTACCTCCTTGCTCTTGGTGACTTTAAGCTGGATGGCAGTCACAATCAGCACAAATACCACAAATACCAGGGATTTTGCTGTAGCCAGTCCGTAGTTACTGTTAACAAAAGCCTCTTTGTAAATGTTATAGGCCACAGTAACCGTAGAGTTCGCGGGACCACCTTTGGTGAATACCATGATAATGTCAAATAGTTTGAAGGCAAAGGTCAGTGAAGTCAGCATACAGATGGACACCGCAGGCATGATCATGGGTACCGTAACTTTACGGAACGCCTGAAACGCATTGGCACCGTCAATTTTTGCCGCCTCAATCAACTCCTTGGGAACCGCAATGATTCCGGCGATATAATTTACCATATAGAAACCCAGGTTCTGCCACACTGCCATAATGACCACCACATAAAATGCCAGTTTTGGAGTTCCTACCCAGCTCCAGTTGAAAAATTCCCAACCGGTAATACTATACAGCGCTTCAAATCCGGGTCCAAAGATAAATTTCCAGATCAAACTGATGGCTGTAAGGCTGATAATGTATGGAATATAATAGAATGCACGTCCGATACTGGATGTTTTCCGCTCTCTGGACATAACAACCGCCACAGTCAGTGACAGGATGTTCACAATAACAACGTAAAATACCGCAAACTTCAGAGTAAATGTAACACCTTTCCAGAACAGGGTGTCATTGGTAAAGATCTTGACATAGTTTGCCAGACCCACAAACTCCATGTCTTTTCCCACGCCGTTCCAGTCAAATACCGAGTAGTACAGGTTCATCACAAAGGGAATATCCGTGGCAAACAGTACAAAGGCAACTGCAGGAAATACGAACAGGGCAAACAGGAGAAACTCTCTTATCTTCTTCGATTTCATACTGTTTCCTCCACAAACATTTTTCGTGCGGAAAGACCGCAGCCGGCGGTCTTCCCGCTAAACAGGGCATATAAGATGCCCCGCAGCCTTGCGCGCTGCACATTACCAGGCAGCATGGCTGGCTGCGGGGCAAGAACCCGTTCCGGCAGCTGCCGGAAGTTTCCTGTTTAATGCTACACGCTTATCCAGCTGTATAGAATTCCTGGAACAGCTGTGTCACCTCGTCCTGGCTCATGTCACCGAGCATATAGGACTGCAGGTATGGTCCACAGGTGTCCGTATAGCTTGTAGGAGCGATGGTATGAATCCATCCGTTCGTTTTTCCTTCGTTGATATATGTTTTTGCATCGTTGGCCAGTGTTCCCTGTACCTCACGGTCTGTTTTTACACCTGGTACAGCGCCTACACCGTCACACATCCAGTACTGGCCCATCTCAGAAGTAAGAATATATTCGCAATATTCTTTTGCCAGTTCCAGATTTTCGGAATCTTTGTTTACAATGTATGTCCAGTTACAGGAAGACAGTACAGTGGCATCCTCAGCCGTATCACCCACCGGCACCGGAAGGAATGCCAGGTTCGCGTCCGGATTAAAGGAATCCAGAGTGGACTGGCACCAATCACCCATATGAATGATGGCGGCTTCGCCGTTAGCCAGCATGTTCTCAGAAGTTTCCCAGTCAATCTCCAACGGTTTGTCCGGTCCGTATTCTACGGCAAGATCCAGGAAACGGAACAGATTATCCCAGTGAGGAAGATCCGCGAACTGCAGTTCGCCGGACATCAGTGCCTCGTTGGTTCCCTCTGCATCCAGTTCCTTGTCCATCATAAAGTGTGTGGCCAGCTGACCCAGCACCCAGGTTTCTTTGGCAGGCAGCGCAATCGGAGTAATTCCTGCCGCCTCCAGTTTCTTGCAGGCTTCTTCCAGTTCATCCATGTTGGTGGGAAGTTCTGAGCTAAATCACAGTCCTTTCGTCACGCTTTCGTATGGGCTTTCACATACGCTTTCGCAGCTTCCCATTCTTTCAGCGCCACTTCCACAGATTTTACGCCCTCAGACAGAGGCGCCACTTCCACGGGTTTTCCATCCCGCACACATTCCGCGAAATATTTGATTTCCGTATAATAGGGTCCCAGATTGGAAACATTGATTCCTGCCGTATTATCCGACACGTTATACTCCGGATTCAGTTCCGGGTGCTCCACGGTTCCGTCTTTCTTATAAACCGTCAGGGAAGGATCCTGCTTTCCGTTGAACCAGATGGTAGCCTCCTCGAAGCAGGCACGGAAGCTGGCCTCAAACTGCAGCCCCGGACACTCGTCCCAGATTCCTTCCACAGAAGCAAATACATCTCCAAACTCATAAGTAGTCAGCACCTGATTGATCATGCCGCTTTTAAACGCCGTTGCCTTCACCTCAAAACTGTCCGGCTCTCCCAGCATATACCGGAGAAAATCCAGATCATGTACGTGAAGATCCAGAACAACAGACCCGCTTCTCTTCTCATCATGGAACCAGTCTTCAAATCCCCATTTCACATCGGCGCTGAGCCGCTGCATCACGATGGATTTCAATTTTCCAAAACGCCCGGTATCGTAGGCGTCCTTTAAGTAACGGTACTCATCAAAGGAACGTACCACCTGTCCCACCATAACTTTCACGCCGGTTCTCTTTTCCGCCTCCAGAAGTTTTTCACAATCCTCTTTCGTAAGGCATACCGGCTTTTCCACCAGGACGTTCATCCCCTTCTCCATGGCAGCCACCGCATGATCCGCATGCAGATAGCTGGGAAGACAGATATGTACGATATCCAGCTGTTCGCCGGCAATGAGATCCATCCCGTATGTATAAGTTCTGGCCTCCGGAAAATAACCCGCCGCCTTATCCAGAAATTCCTTTCTGCAATCCGCCAGCGCAACCACCTGTAAATCCATCTGTGCGGAAAGCGCCTTCAAAGACAGATAATGGGTAGTTCCCATGCCTCCGCATCCAATCACTCCAACTTTCATGTTCACACCTCACTTTTGTTTGTCCAGTGACTTAACTATTTGATTTTAAAGAAAAGACTGAACCAGTAACTTCTTTGTTTTTCTTTCTCTGTCCAGTCTTATGATCTGTTTATACCTTACCACTGAACTGAATTTCTGTCAATATTTTCTCTTATTCTTTTTCTTTCATGAGCCTATTTCACCATTTTATACAGTTTTTCAATGATTTTTTTTATGCATAAATCACAATGTATTATAACAACTTCCAAAATCACTCTTCTCTTTTTAACAGAAAGAAACTTTTTCACCGCAACCTGGCCAAAAAATTTTTTTATGATTTCTTCCGGCAGTTGATTTCCATATCCTTTTATGATACTATGCAATTAATCAGATGGGTTAACTAATTATTGAGGAGGTGTCTGTTATTGGATTTATTTAATTTAAAAGGGAAAAAAGCCATCGTAACCGGAGGTACCCGGGGGCTGGGCCTTAAAATGGCTGAAGGCTATCTGGTAAAATAAGCAATCCGCACCGTATGGAAAGGAGGGGAACCTATGCGGCCCGTTACCCAGCAGCTTATCAAAAATTCCAATATGAAACGGCTTTACGCTTCCGTTTACAACCATCCCGGTATTTCCAGGGCGGCCCTGGCCAAGCGTACCAGGCTCAGCAAAACCACGGTGTCCACCCTGATCGATGAGCTGATTGAGCGGGAATTTCTCATCGACAGCGGCGTTTCGGAAACCGAATCCGTGGGCAGACGGCCCAACACCCTTTATGTACGCTCCGGCCGTTATTATGTGGCGGTTCTTCACTGGATGGAGGATACGGTGCAGCTGTATCTCATCGATCTGGCCGGTGTCTCCGTCTGCCAGTTTTCCGAAAAGGTCACCGGCACTGATACGTATCTTACGGTATCCCGTAAATGCTTTTATGATTCCCTGCTGTCCCGGTATGACAGCAGGCAGATCCTGGGTATCTGCGTGGTGGTTTCCGCCATGATCGACGCCGCCCGGGAGGAAATCTACTCCACCACCCTCAGTCTTCCCGCATTGGGTGAAGAAAAAATCTTTCCTCTTCTGCCCGCGGCTTTCCCGGAATATCCCGTGGCATTTCTGGAGGATACTGCCTGCTTTGCTTATGCGGAGAAAGTGTATACCAGCCTGAAGGAAAACAATTTCGCCTTCATCAATTTCAACCGCGGCATCGGTGCCACCCTGTTCATTGAAGGGAATATGCTTGGAAAGGCCAGCGGTTCCTTTACCCAGTTCGGCCACTATTCCGTGGATCCGGAGGGGCCCTTATGTGTCTGCGGAAATCATGGCTGTCTGGAAGCTCTGATTTCTGAGCATAACATCGGCCGCCGGGCAGCGGCCTTCGGGGAAAGCCCCTTTCTCACTCCGCCGGACCGGGTCACCTTCGCGGATCTGGGCCGTGCCGCTCTCTACCGGGATCCCACGGCCATGAAACTGCTGGCCCAGATGGCCAGGGAGCTGGCCCTGGCGCTGGGGAACCTGATCTGCATCGTCAACCCGTCCCTGATTATCCTGGGAGGAAAGATCCCCGCCCTGGGCGATTATTTCCTGGAGCAGGTACGCAAGGATCTGAAATCCATCGGATTCCGGAAAATGGTGGATAACGTGACCGTCCGCTACTCCACGCTGCACAGCGACTCGTTCTTAAGCGGCGCCATGCGGTACTACTTTGACATTCATTACAGCTTCACTCAGGAAAATCCATCCGGTTTTTATGTTGGATAAATGCCTCTCCTGCGATATAATGAAAGAAATGTAACAGGGAAGCCGGACGGCTGAACAGTTACAAAGAAATATCTGACAGCATTTGCCAGATGAAGGAGCGAGGACATTTGCATGAAACTGATTAATCAGCAGTTGATTAAAAATACCAACCTGAAACAGATCTACAATCTGGTGCATCAGGAACAGGGGATCTCCCGGGCGGAGCTGGCAAAACGGACAAAGCTCAGCAAGACCACCGTATCCGCTCTGGTGGATGAGCTTCTGGAGAGGGATTTTCTCATGGACACCGGAACTTCCGACAGCAAAACTGTGGGAAGAAAGCCCAATTCTCTTCAGCTGAAGCCGGAACGGCATTATGTGGCAGTACTCTGCTGGGAGGAGGAGCAGGTGCTGGGGTATCTGACGGATATCTGCGGAAGCGTCGCCGTCACCTGCCGGATTGCCGTAAAAGAGACCGATTCCTATGTGGAACGGTCCCGGGCTCTTTTTGATCTGGAACTTCTCCCGGCCATTTCACCGGAAAAGCTTCTGGGCATCTGTATTGTGGTCCCTGCCATGATCGATCCGGATACCAGAGAAATTTTTTCCACCTCCTTCCACCTGCCGGACCGGACGGAATCCGATATCGTGGGGGAACTGGCAGCCACGTTTCGGGAATATCCCGTGGCACTTCTGAATGACACGGCCTGCACCGCCTATGCGGAGAAGGTATACACCGGTATCCGGGAAAAGGATTTTGCCTTCATCAATTTCAGCCGGGGCATCGGCGCCACCCTGTTTATCCAGGATACCATGCTGGGAAAAGCAACCGCCTCTTATACCCAGTTCGGCCACTACTCCATCGATCCCGCCGGCCCCTTATGTTCCTGCGGCAGGCGGGGATGTCTGGAGCGGATGATCGGGGAAGATTCCCTCCCCGGCCGACTGGCAAAGACAGCCGGCAGCAGTCCGCTGAAGCGGAAGGACGCGGTCACCTACGAAGAGCTGGGGCATGCCGCCATCTACGGGGACGGGGCGGCCCGCAGCGTGATCCGGGATATCGCCTCAGATTTTTCCCTGGCGCTGGGAAATCTGGTATGCACCGTCCATCCGAAGCTGATCATCATCGGCGGAAAGGGGCGGGATCTGGGTCCGCTGTTTCTGGAGGATGTCACTGAATTTCTCCATACCACCGGTTTTCGCCGGATGCTGGATTCTGTCAGAATCCGCTACGGACTTCTGGATCAGAACGCCTGCTGCAACGGCGCCATGAAGTATTTTTTTGATATTCACTACAATTTCACACAGGATTTAAGCGGCCAGTTTTTCATCGGCTGAACTGACAGGAAACTCTGGCCATATGGAAAGGAGATTTTTTTATGATTAACAAACCATTAAAAGCGGCAATCGCAGGCTGCGGACGGATTTCTGTCTGCTATGAAGATGCTTTCCGGCGTCTGCCGGATCTGGTCACCCCGGTTCTGGCGGTGGACAAGGATCCCGAAAAGGCCAAAGCCTTCGCTGAAAAATTCGGCTGCCGCTGGAGTACCGATTTTGATGATATTCTTGATGCCGGAGTGGATGTGGTGCATCTGTGCCTGCCCCACGATCTTCACCCGGTGATGGCCATAAAAGCCATGAAGGCCGGCATCCATGTACTGACGGAAAAGCCGGTGGCCACCACCCTCCAGGATGCGGACGCCATGATCCGCACCCAGCAGGAAACCGGTGTGAAGCTGGGCGTGATCTTCCAGACCCGGTACACCAAAAGCGTGGAGAAGCTGAAGGAAATGATCAGCCGGGGGGATTTCGGCAAAATCCTGGCCGCCCGGTCCATTCTCACCTGGAACCGCCCCAGGGATTATTATAAGGGCAGCGACTGGAAGGGCACCTGGGCCCACGAGGGCGGCGGCGTGCTCATCGATCAGGCCATCCACAGCATCGACCGGGTACGATACATGCTGGGCAGCGATGTGGAATGGATTGAAGGAAGTGTCCACAACTACTACCATGATTTCGTGAAGGTAGAGGATTCTGCCAATGCGGCAATTCAGTTTGAAAATGGCTGCATCTATAATTTGTACGCCTGCAACATTTACGCTGCCGACTCTCCCATCCAGATCGAGCTGATCGGGGAGAAAGGACGCTGTGGCCTTCTCCAGGACATGGGATTTTACGAGCTGGACGGCTGCTATACAGAGATCCGCAATACCTACGAGACCACCAATGTGGGGCCGGACTACTGGGGAAGCAGCCATCACCTGCAGCTGCGGGATTTCTACGAATCCGTGCTGGCGGACCGCCCTGTGGCGGTAGACGGGCTGGAAGGCCGGAAAACGCTGGAAATCATCAAGGGCATTTATCTGTCCTCCCTGCGCAGGGAACGGGTGTATCTGCCCTTTGAGGATGTGGCTTACTGTGATCTGAATACAGAGGCCGTCCGGCAGTAGGTACAGAAAGCGCCGGAGAGACGAAAGGATTTCTTCCGTTTCTCCGGCGCTTTTTTCTATTCCTGTTTCTTCTCTTTTTCCAACTCTTCCCGTTTTTTCTGAGCCTCCGCCTTCTCAGCCAGTTCTTCCTCGATGGCCTGTCGGATATAATCCTGGCTGCCTGTCTTGCGGGTGGGAACCAGCTGCCGGATCAGGCCGCCTTTTCCCCGGTTCTTTATGTAAAAATAACCAATCACGGAAAATACCACAGCCCCGATAAAATTAACCAGCAGATCCTCCATGGTATCAAACAGCCCCACATCCAGATAACCGTCTATGGGAAGCACCTGCCCGTTCACCGCTGTCTCTGTAATACCGCTGATGTTCACGGTCACATTATGGCCCTCGGTATTAAGCGCCACAGAGCGGATCGTTTGGATCACCGTGTCCTTCTGCATATCAAATCCCGCCAGCTGATCCATTCCAAATTCAAAGAATTCCCACAAGACTCCGATGGTCATGGAAAAACACAGAGAGACGATAGCCACAAACACAGGAGAAAGGCTCATCCCCACCTTTTTGTTCCGGTTCAGCAGATCCACCAGGGAAAAACCGATGGCTGCCGCCAAAAAACCGTTCATGGTATGCAGCACTGTATCCCAGTAAGGAAACTTCAGATAAAATTCATTGATCTCACCTAAGATCTCCGCCGAAAAAATGAACACAAGAATAATAATTTCCAACACCTTAGGCAGCTCAATCCGGAACGTCATCTGAAGAAATCCCGGCAATACCAGCAAAAGCAGGGTCAGAAGGCAAAGAAATACATTTTCGTAATTTCGGTTAAGGAACTGCAGAACCATGGTCACGATCACCGCAATCCGCAACACCGAATACACCAGAAAGGTGCTTCTGTGCTCCGTCAGTTCCAGATGAAGGGCTCTGCCCATGGTCCGCATGATTTCCCCGATTTTCTTCATGTGCTAGTCCTCCAGCGGCCCATTCAGCTCCTCTGTGCCCGGAAGCACAAACCGGCCGTTCTCGATGATGGAAATCTCCGATCCGTCCTTTCGCACCGCCCGGATATACGCCAGTTCCTCATAGGGAATGGTGATATCCGTATGACAGCCGAAATACGCCTTCGCCGGATCTTCCTTTCTGTTCAGTGAAATCTCGTTATCTCTGGCAATGATCTCCTTCCCGTCCGGGTTGAACACCGCCGTATCCTCTGCCCAGCTGTAGCAGGTATCGCCCACCGCGAAATGGGGGCCCATTTTCTCGGCAATGAGAATGGGCAGCCGGTCCCCGATGCCGTAAGTCTTCGCCATCCGGTAAGCAGTGGTGTTGGTTCCGATGGCAAACTCGCCCAGGGGCAGCGTGGGATGATGGGCCAGAATATTTTCCAGAATATACGCCTTTCCATCCCTGGGATCCTCAAAATTTCCGCAACCGTATCCGGTGATTTTTCCCTCTTCAAAATTCATCCACAGATCCCGGTAATGGAGACCTTCCAGAAATACGCCGGTCACATGCAGCGTTCCGCAGGTACCCGCAAGCTGCGGCGAAGTGAACACCTCTCCCACGGGAATATTCACATCCGCAACACAGTTTTCAAAATTCGTCTGACGGGCAGGATCTGTCAGGGTATGGAGCATCACCGTCATATCCGTCCGGTTCTCTCCCCTGCCCCGGATCTGCACCTTCACCCCCTGATCCAGCGCGTCGATGATCCGTTGCTGAATCCGCTGATAAAGGTTGTAGTCCAGGGTATTGATTTTCACCGTCTCCCGGAAAATATCCTCAAACTGTTCCCCGATCTGGGGCGTGGGGTAGGCAATGATGGTGAAGCTGCGCTCCTCTCCCCGGATATACCGGTTGGTGATCTGCCCTGTCTCATTGTTCAGGTGTACCTGCAGCTTCTGCTGTTTTTCGTCCAGCGCGATGGCATCTTCGCAGGAAGCCGGCGCAAAGGGCGTCTCCCCGAAGATCTCCACCACCGCCGGTCCGCCGTGAACCGCGGCCAGCTCCTTCATTTTCTCGTAACTGTTCCGGATGCAGCGAAGCTTTCTTCCCACAAAATCCTCATCCAGAAACAGTCCCGCGTCATTTCTGTGATCGTATTCGAACTGCTGATTGGGAATCGCCCCGTAATAACCGATCCGAAGATGCTGCCGCCGGTTCACCGCGTGAACCGCAGACCGGTAAATCACCGGTTTCAGCCCCATGGCTGCAAACTGCCACACCGCCTCCCGGATCATCCGCTCAAATCCCAGACAGTAACGGATATTCACCGTCTTCTTTTTGCTGATATCCTTCCCGGTCACCTGAAAGCCGATCCGATAGCCCTCCGTGTAGGTGGAAGCCATGCTGCGGATCTCTTCTTCGGAAAGGGTATTGAGAAACGCGGCTGTCCGCTCCTCATCCTCCGTCACATACTCGCCGAACCGGTACAGATACCGAAGATCCGTCAGATCCTCATCCATGATGATCCGCGCCGCAAAATCCAGCCGGGGATCCAGCTGCTCCCGGATCCGGTATTCTGCCATATCGGCACAGTAATCGTTGACATACCAGTAAAGCACCTGGCGCACCTGCTCCCTTTCCGGAACCGTGCCGTCCTCAAACTCACCATATATCTGCAGAAACAGCTCCAGGCATACCAGAAAATCCCAGTCCCGGCCCTCATAGGCGAAGACAATCATGCCGCGAAGCTCCGTATACAGAAAGCTCAGCAGCTGTCCCATGTCCCGGCCCAGCTTTGCCGCCGCGTAAGCAGGATTTCCCCAGGAGAAAGCATAATGCTCCGGCAGAATATCCTGATACAGCCTGTGATTCCGCTCCCGCAGTTCTTCAAGGGTTCTGCCGTTTTCCTCCGTTTTTCTCTGCAGCTCCTCCCTGAGAGTGATCATCTCCAGAAGAAATCCGGCCACCTGCCGGAAGTATTCCCCAAAAGGCTCCACCGCGCTGTGTTCCCGGGCCACTTCCTCCACCCGGCCGCAGGCCAGTTCCAGCCGTTCCTTTAACAATTCATCCATTCCCATTCCCTGCTCCAATACTCACTCGTCAATGATATTGCCTTTTTCTATGTTCTCCTGAATCATCTCTTCCATACAGCTCCAGATTTCCCGGGAGCCGGAGGATGTCTTCTCATTCCGCTTCAGAATCTGAGACTTCTTCACCTGATGTTGCTTCCAGTCACCGCCGCCATTGTCATCGTTCAGCGTCATCGGCTGAAAATTGTCCATCACATGGGCAAACCGGGCCTCCGGCGTCTCATAGGCCTCAAATTCCTCCCAGAGCTGCCGGAGCATCTTTCCCTGATCCTCCGGAAGAATACCGAAAATCCGGTCCGCCGCGGCTTCTTCCCTCTGCCTTTTGGTGGCATTTCCCGCAGTATCGTAGGCATAGGTATCCCCCGCGTCCACCTCCACCAGATCGTGGATCAGCACCATCTTCATCACTCTGGTGATATCCACCGGCTCATTGGCATATTCCTCCAGAAGAAATGCCATCAGC
>HHCFR02800__coassemble_2989_pt1 | contig 10637 bp, 10 predicted proteins | sample HHCFR02800__metabat2_high_PE_078 | metagenome-assembled genome bin HHCFR02800
AATAATAAAAATACCATTCTGCCACAATGGACACTTAAAACATTCTTGTGGTTTAATACTCACTTTTTAAAATTTGTGTATTAAAATCCGTCAACGGAAATCATACTCGACAAATTTTCCACCGGCAGAAATAAAGAGGAGCAAAACAAGATGAATCAAACGCCAAAACAGGATCTGCGCTTTATAAAAAACGAACGGGAAATCCGGAAAATATTCCGCGAGATGATGGCGGAAACTGACTATTCCCACATCACCATCAAAGAGCTGACCGCCAGGGCGCAGATCAACCGGAAAACCTTTTATCTGCATTATCCTTCCCTGGATCATCTGCTGGCTTCTCTCCAGTTTGAGATCATGGATCCCACCTTCCGGATGATTTCCGAAACCACCTTCCCGGACGATGTGGAAAAAATCATCCAGCACAGCTTCCGGCTGATGGCCGCCCTGGATCCGGTGGACAAGAAAATCCTCTCCGCCAAAGGACATTTTCTCGACAAGAAGACCCCTTCAGATCTGATCCGCGAACACTATTTCCGGAAGTATGACCATTTCGCGGGCTACGACCGGTTTGAAAGCAATATGATCATCACCTATTTTTCGGTGTGCCTGGGAGTGATTTACCGGCAATGGGAAGTGGATGGCCAGCGGGTTCCCCTGGAAGAGATGGTTCCCCTGGCCACCCGGCTGATTCTCCACGGCCTGTCCGGAACGAGGCTGGATATACCGGAGGCGGCAGATAATTCTCCCCAAACATCCTGAGTCCTGCTGCCAGGTATGGCATGCTGAGAATAAGAAAGAGGCCATTTACAAAAAGACAGCCCGCCGCGCGGAAATCTCTTTCCTGCGCGGCGGGCTGCCTGCTCTTTCACTTTCGGACTTCGCAGTCCGCTTTTTCTTTTTCCTGAAAGCCGCATCAGCCTTCAATGGAAATATACTTTTTCTGCTCCACTTCTTTTGCGTCTTTCTTCGGGATCGACAGCTTCAGAATACCATTCTCATATTTCGCGTGAATGTCATCCTGCTCCACACCTTCACCCACATAGAAGCTTCTGCTCATAGTTCCCGCATAACGCTCCCGGCGGATGTACTTGCCGTCTTTCTCTTTCTCATCCTTATCCAGACCCTTGGCTGCCGAAATGGTCAGATACCCGTCCTTCAGCTGAGCGGAAATCTCATCCTTCTTAAATCCCGGAAGATCAATATCCAGCTCATATCCGTTGTCCGTCTCCCTCACATCCGTCTTCATCATGTTCTTTGCATGCTTACCATACAGCGGATTCTTTCTTCCAAAAAAGTCATCGTCAAACGGGAAATCCATCCAATCATCAAATAAGTTTTCTCCAAAAATACTGGGCATCATCATAAGTCATCTCTCCTTTTCTTTCTTTGATTAACTTTTATGAGCACTGTCGGAGAAATCCGAGGTGTTGTCATTTTCAGTAGAACATGGGGAAGAACTTTCTTTTTTCTCTCTTCCTTTGTTCTAGTTGTAATATAACACTTATTGTTAGCCGTGTCAAGGGCCGAGTGCTAATTATTTTGTGAAAAATTTGTGAACCTGAGCCGCCTGTTCAAAATCAAGGGATCCTCTTGTTCCCTGCTGACAGATATGCTATATTGAGAACAGAAGAGGGGAAGCCGCCCGGCTCTATGGTTTTCCGTATTCCCATACTATCATGCAGCCGTTATTTTCCCAATCTCTTTTCTATGTTTTCGCATAATTATATTTGTCATAGTAATTGTGAATTTTATCATCCTTCAGTGAAAGAAGTCCCGATTATGGAAACATTATCTTCAGAACAGATCCGTTATTTTCGTCTCAATTCCCATCATCTCGACCGGTTTTATAAGAGCAGCGATATTCTTGCCCTGGCGGGTGCCTGTGGATTTCAGAACAGTCCGCCGGGTGCCTGGGAGTCTGCTCTTCATTTCCGCGCTCCCGGCCTCTCTTCCGATGGCATGAACCGGCTGTTATACCAGGAGCGGACGCTGCTGCAGGCCTGGAGCTTCCGGGGCGCTCCGGTGGTATTTCCTTCCTGTGAAAGCGGCGCATTTCTCCTGGCGCTGGCGGCCTGTCCGGGGGAATCCTGGATTTACACCAAGGGCATTACGCTGGCCCTGGACTATCTGGAAATGGACGAAGAAGAACTGCTGAAACTTCTGAAGGAAGTTATGCCGGGATTGGACGATACGGTTCTGGTCAGCAAAAGTACGCTGGATCAGACACTTGCCCGGTGGATGCTCCCCCTGCTTCCCCCTGACCGCCGGGATCGCTGGATGGCTCCTTCCATGTACGGGGATCCCGGCCGTCAGACAGTGGGCGGTGCTGTGGTCTCCTTTTTGCTTCGGCCCTGCTCTTTTCTGGGGCTGGTGGTATTTGGGGAACGGCAGAATCAGTTTCCCACTTTCACATCTCTGAAGCGCTGGACAGGATCCGGACTGTCTCCGCAACCGGACGCGGCAAAACAGCTGGTCCGAAAATATCTGCACTGCTACGGTCCCTCCACGCCCGGAGATTTCGCCGCCTGGCTGGGAGCCTCCGGTCAGCAGGCCCGGCGAATGTGGCAGGAAGTCCGCCCGGAGATGGAACCGGCTAAAATTTCCGGAAAAACCGTCTGGTATCTTTCCGATGACCGGGAAGCTCTGTTTGCGCCGGCAGACCCTTCCCGGAATTTGCTGCTGACGGACGGCCACGACCCCTATCTGGATCAGCGGGACCGGTGGATTCTGCAGCCCGACAAGACCCTTCACCGGAAAATCTGGCGAACCGTGGCCAATCCGGGCACTGTCATCTGGCAGGGAGAAATTATCGGCATCTGGAATGGCCGCCGCAGTTCCAGGGGGCTGAATATCCATATGGACATCTGGAAAAATCCTTTCGACACGGAAGAGGAACTTCGCCGGATGCTGGAGGATCACGTTGCAGAATATGCCGCGTTCCGGCAGCTTTCCCTTTCCGATTTTTCCATAAGTCTTTAACTCCAAAATCCTGCCGCTTCCTTCACTGAAAAACGGAGAAACCGCGCCACCGGCAGTTTCTCCGTTTTTCATGTACCTGCTTATTTCTTTTTCTGTACCGGTTCATCCCGATAGGGCACCGGCGTATCATCTTTCGCATCCAGGTTGTTGATGTATTTTTTTGTCTCCGCCACAACTACAGGCGACAACAGCAATACCGCCACCAGGTTGGGGATGGCCATCAGGGCATTCAGTATATCCGCAATCAGCCAGATCAGATTCAGAGACAGAATGGGGGCGATCACCGCCACCGCAATATACAGGATTCTGTAGGGAATAAGCACCTTTTTCCCCGCAAAATACTCGATACAGCGTTCCCCGTAATAAGCCCAGCCCAGAACGGTGGAAAAAGCGAAGGAAATGATTCCCGCCACCAGGATAAAGGGTCCGATCACCGGAATCTGGTCAAATGCCAGAGTGGTCAGAACGCCGCCGTCCGAAATACTTCCCATATCGATGGAGGGATTCTTCATAATGCTGCTGACCAGCACGATACCGGTCATGGCGCATACCACCACCGTATCCCAGAAAGTACCGGTACTGGACACCAGTGCCTGGCGAACCGGATTTCTGGTCTGGGCGGCAGCAGCGGCGATGGGCGCCGATCCCATACCAGATTCGTTGGAAAACAATCCTCTGGCAACTCCGTATTGCATAGCCTGCATCAGACCCCCTCCGATCAGGCCGCCCGCAGCTGCTCCTGGCTTGAAGGCCAATGTGAGGATGGTTTTCAGTGCCGGAAGGATAAAGTCACGGTTAAATCCTAAAATCACAATACATCCGGCCACATAAAGAATAGCCATAAACGGTACCAGTTTCTCACAGACACTGGCAATGGACTGAATTCCGCCGAAAATTACCAGCGCAATCAGAATTCCCACAGCTACTCCTACGATCCATCCGGGAATATTCATATTCTCCTTACATACAGTAGCGATGGCGTTCACCTGCGTGGCACAGCCGATTCCAAAGGAAGCGAATCCTCCGAAAATGGCAAACAGAAGGCCCAGCCATTTCATATTCAGCCCTCTCTCCAGGGCATACATGGCGCCTCCCTGCATCCGTCCATCCCTGGTTTTCACCCGGTATTTGACAGAAATCAGTGACTCACTGTATTTGGTGGCAATGCCAAACACGCCGGTGAGCCAACACCAGAACACTGCGCCCGGGCCGCCCAGCGCAATGGCAGTTCCCACGCCGATAATATTTCCAGTTCCGATTGTAGCCGCCAGTGCGGTGGTCAGCGCGCCAAACTGACTGACTTCCCCTTCTGCTTCTTCATCCTTGGATACAGAAAGCCGGATGCCGGTTCCCAGCTTTCTCTGTATTCCCCGCGTGCGGATCGTCATAAACACATGCGTACCCAGCAGCAGCAAAATCATTCCCCAGCCCCAGACTGCACCGTCGATGGCATCCACCACGGAGTATATCTTCTCATACATACTTTTTCCTCCCTTTTTTAATCGGTTACCTTACTACTTTATCACATCACCTTGCTTCTTGCAAACAGAAATTGTCTTTTAAGGCAAGACATTTGTTTTTTCTTTAGCGACACCAAAGGAAATACCATTTTCGTTTTTCCTTTCCATTTTTTTATCATTCTGGTAAAATAGAGACAGGAATGATAAAACGCAAAGGAGGATATCATATGCAGTATCAGATTCAGGGAGATACGCTCCCCATAGTGATTTGTCAGCTGGATAACGGGGAGAAGATGATTACAGAGAAGGGATCCATGGCCTGGATGTCCCCGAATATGCAGATGGAAACCAGTACCAACGGAGGAATCGGAAAAGCATTTGGAAGGTTTTTTTCCGGTGAATCCATTTTTCAGAATATCTACACTTCTCAGGGCGGTCCCGGAATGATTGCCTTTGCTTCCAGCTTTCCCGGTTCTATCCGGCCTTTCCAGGTAAGCGCCGGACAGGAATACATTTTCCAGAAAAGCGCTTTTCTGGCTTCAGAGGCCAGTGTGGAACTCTCCACTTTCTTCCAGAAAAAATTTGCTTCCGGCCTTTTTGGCGGCGAAGGTTTTATCATGCAAAAGGTATCCGGAGAGGGCATTGTTTTTGCGGAGTTTGACGGCCACATTGTAGAATACGATCTTGCGCCTGGCCAGCAAATGGTAATCGATACCGGTTACCTGGCCGCCATGACCGCGTCCTGCTCCATTGAAATTGTCAGCGTACCCGGGGTAAAGAATATGCTGTTCGGCGGGGAAGGCATTTTCAACACACTGATCACCGGTCCCGGCCATATCTGGCTGCAGACCATGCCGATTTCGGCGGTGGCGGGTGTGCTGCGGCCTTATTTCCCGGCAAGCAGTCGGTAAAAGGATTCCGAAAAGCGGAAAAGAAGCATCCTCCCATGAGAGGGTGCTTCTTTTCGCCTTCCGTATGCCGCTCTTATATATTATTTCTTTCTGCTCATCATTTTTGCAATCACAAATACCAACGCCCCTAATGCCACCAGCAGCGCCCCTGCCGCTCCTGCCCAGAACCACAGGTTCTGCACGCCACCCGCAAGATACAGGCCGATACCATCCGGGCTCAGCCAGCCCAGGATTCCGCCGCCCAGCGCTGTCGCAACGGCCAGTACGGCCAGAATCAGGGCCGCAGCGTTTCTGCGTTTTTGCCCCGCCGCCAGGCAGACGGCGCCGCAGGCGAGGAATACGGCCAACAGCAGCAGGATCACCTTCCATGGTTCCGTCCAATTTTCGCCAATCCGTCCCGCCAGATAGATGGAGGTAGGGCCGTCGGCGCCTCCAATGACAGATATGGATGTGGCGCTGTCAGTTCCTCCGATGATGGCTGCCGAATCCCCGTTTGCCCCCGCCATGCCGGGCAATAACTGCCCGGCCAGCAGGCTCCACAGTACAAAGATCACCAGAGCCGCGGCCGACAGCAGCAGGCCCGCCCTGGGCAGCCAGATCCAGGACGGCTTCCGATCCGTCCCCAGTTCCTCCGAAAATCGCTTTCCGATTTCTTCCGGTGTTCCCATTCTGTCACGGATTTTCTCCATTGTTTCCCCCTGCTCCAGACCCGCCCGGATATCATTTTCCAGATCGCTGAGAATCCGCTCCCGGAGGGCACCGGTCACTTCCAGCTGTCTTCCGATCTGCCGCAGATATTGCCGCATCTGTTTTTCTTCCCTTGTCATTGCATTTCCTCCCCGCAGATTTCATTTACTGTCTGAACAAACTGTTCCCATACGCTCCGGTATTCCTGAAAGACCTCCCGGCCCTGGTCCGTGGCCGTATAATATTTTTTCGGCGTGTTTCTTCCCTCCTGAAGCTTCCACTCCGAGCGGATCAGTCCGCCGTCCTCCAGACGGTAAAGCACGGGGTACAGGGTTCCCTCCTTCAGCTGGAAAAAATCCTTTCCCCGCTGTTCCAGTTCCTGAATAATTTCATATCCGTAGGTGGGTTTCTCTGCCACCAGCCGCAGGACAATCATATCCAGAACGCCTTTCTTGATCTGCTGCCTGAATTTTTCTTCCATTTCTTTCTCCATTTTTAATTATTTAGTATTACTAAATATTATAAAATAAGTGTATCATATTATATGCCGGACTACAAGACACAAAAAGAAAACATATAATAAACATCCCCAGACTGCTACCCAGCATCATTCAGCGGAATTGTACCTGGCATAAACGGAGAAGGCCCGAAAAAGACGGTACCACACCGGCTAATGCCGGCATTACGTCTCTCCGAACCTTCCCTGTCATCATTTTTTATCTTACGGCCAACTGGAGTCTATGCCAGTCAACCGCTGAATTTCTGTAAAACCATGACTCCTGTTATGCATGCACAATATCCGTATACTCACTGATCTCCCTGCTGACCGTACACAAATCCTCCACGCAAAGATCATGAAGCCGCTCATGTCCCGTAATCCTGGCGAACATCTTCAGTTCCTCCAGCGTCACGTTCAGGAAATTCGCCACCCGGGCAGCCGCCGTATCCACCTTCAGCCGTTCTCTCAGATCCGGGTCCTGGGTGGCCACGCCCACGGGACACATGCCGGTGCCGCAGATCCGGTACTGCTGGCAGGCCATGGCAATCAGAGGAGCCGAGGCCATGGCCACCGCGTCCGCGCCCATGGCAATGGCCTTCGCCGCGTCCGCCGACACCCGCAGGCCGCCGGTGATCACAAGACTGATATCCGATCCTGCCGCGTCCAGATATTTTCTGGCCCGGTGCAGGGCATACACCGTGGGCACACTGGAGGCGTCCCTGAGAAGCTTCGGCGAAGAACCGGTGGCTCCGCCCCTGCCGTCAATGGTGATGAAATCCGGCTGGGCATAGACACAGAAGGCCAGATCCCGCTCAATTCTTCCCGCCGCAATCTTGATGCCGATGGGCCGTCCGCCGGAGGCCATCCGCAGCTGGGACACCAGTTCCTTCATATCCTGTTTCGTCCGGATCCCCGGAAAACGGGAAGGCGCGATGATATCCTCCCCCACCGGCTTGTTACGGATCCTGGCGATCTCCGGTGTCACCTTCTCCCCGGGCAGGTGGCCGCCCATGCCGGGTTTGGTTCCCTGGCCGATCTTGATCTCGATGGCATCCACGCTCTGAAGAATTTCCGGAGAGACGCTGTACATATTTGCCACATATTCAAAAATGTAGGCCCCTGCCGCCTCCATCTCCTCCGGAAGAATCCCGCCCTCCCCGGAGCACATGGCCGATTTTGCCAGGGCGCTGCCCTTTGCCAGGGAAATCTTTGCCTCTCTGGACAGGGCCCCGAAGGACATGTGGGACACATACACCGGATTTTCCAGCACCAGCGGCTTCTTTGCCCGGGGACCGATCACCGTGGTGGTGTCCACCGGGGCGTCCTCCTCCAGCGGCATGGGATCCAGCTGGGCCCCCAGAATCAGAATATCATCCCAGGAGGGCATGGGAAGCTGCGTCCCCATGGCCGCCGAGACGGATTTCCCGCTGACCGCCATTTGGTGAATCTCCTCCATATACCGGCAGCTCTCATCCATCCGGTAATATTCCTTCGCGTAGTCCAGCTTCCGCTCCGGCTTCCTCTCCTGCCCGGTATCCGACACATCCTCATACAGCTGAAAGGCACTGGCCGGCTGATGACAGACCGGACACTCGGAAAGCGTGGAAAACGGCGCGCCCTCTTTTTCCTCATCATAGATATAACCACAAACACTGCAGCGATACTTTGCCATACAAAAACCTCCTTCCCGTACGGTTATTTTCTTAATCGTATCACAGAAGGAGGCATTTCGCCATAAGAATTTAAAGCAGAGACATAGAGCCAACCGGCAGCCATTCCTCCGGGGTCAGGTGATTTCTCCGGGCCATTTCCACTGCCAGCTGTTCGATGTCCGGCCTCCAGGCATTCTCCGGAAGATGGGCGTCGCAGCCGATCACCGCCCGGCAGCCTTCTTCCCCGGCGATCTTCCAGAAATCCTCTCTGGGATATGGGCGGTGATCCCACAGTCCCAGCATATTGATTTCCAGAGGGATGTCCAGCTCCCTGGCCTTCCGGCAGAGCCGCCGGTATTCCCGGTCAAAAACTTCCGCGTCTCCGGTAAAATTCAGCAGATCCGGATGGGCCACATACAGAAACCGCCCGGTTTCCATCGCCTCTGTACACTGATCCACATACTGTTTCAAACGGGCACCGTCGGACGTCTCCTGACCGCTGCTGATGTTGCTGTCCACTTCATTTCCCAGAAAATGCTGCCCAAGGAGCATATACTCCACGGGATAATCCGAAAGGAAATCCAGAAGCTGCTCCCAGTAAGCGGGATAATATTCCGTCTCCAGGCCCAGATGAATCTCGATATCCGCCTGATATTCCTTCTTCAGGGAGAGAACCGTATCCACATAGCCATCCATCTTATCCATCTCCATCCGGTTGGGCGAATGATATCCCGCCGGTAAGGGATACGGTGTGTGGTCAGAAAAGCCCAGAATCTTCAGGCCGCCTTCGATGGCGCGCTCCACGTACTCCCGTTCCGTTCCTTTGGCGTGATGGCATCTCCAGGTATGTGTATGGTAATTGGCAATCATGATGGTTCCTCCCTGTCATTTGCATTTTTGTCAGCGGCACAGGCGGCATCTCCGGTCACAGTTCGATTTTCATTCCATCGTACGCCGGTGTAATGGGCGTATCTTTGAGAATCTCTTCCAGATCTGTCTGGGGCGGCGTCCGGTGGGGGCTCATATGGGTCCAGTAAATCCTGGGCTCCTTTTTCCACACACCGGCCGTTTCAAAAAACTTTCTTTCATCCATTGCCGCTTCCCAGTACATATGATTGCCGCTGTTCTCCAGAGCGTACCCGCGGGTTTCTTCCATGATGATGGCATCATACCGGAAACGGGCGATCCAGCTGCGGGTTTCTTCATTATAGGTACCGGAATCTGTGGCATAGAGAAAAGTTTTTCCCTGCGTGCTGACCACATAAATCAGTCCCTTCTGGTCTCCCCGGTCCACATGCGAAGCCACCAGAGGGACAAACGTCACATTTTCGCACTGATATTCTCTGTAAGGCTCCACCACCGTAAAGTCCATGGCAAAGTCCTCCATGGGTCTTCCTTCCAGGGAAGCCTCCAGCATATCTAATGTACACTGATTTCCGAAAATATGCAACATGGGAAGTTCCTGCTGGCGGGCATAACCCTGTCTGTGAATCTCATCCAGAGACAATGAGGGCGCATCCTTTGGCCGGTACCGCCAGGTGAGCAGCTGAGGATAAAAATGATCCTCATGGGAATGTGTCACCAGCAGCAGCCGGGAGGCCATCAGATCCACGCCGAACCGGTCTGCCTGGGAGAAAACCTCCGGCGGAAAATCAATCAGACAGTTTCCGGCAAAATGAATGGAACTGGTTTTGCGGATATTTTTTCCGCCCAGCTGTCTCGCCCTTGTACAATAATCGCAGGTACACCAGATGCCGGGATACTGTTCCGCGGCAGCCGTTCCTAAAAATGTAAGTTCCATGGCAGTTCCTCCTGTTATTCAGCCTTTGACCGCTTCTGTTATTCTTCCATTATACTCGTTTGTCTCAGCATTTAAAAGCATGCTTCCTTCGTTATGCGAAATTTCCGTTATCGCTCCACCGGATACATGCCAGAAAACAGGCGCAGCCCTCCCCCGGACTGCGCCCTTTCATTAGTAGCATTACTGTATAATTTTCACCAGCACCCGATTCTCCAGATCGGACCCTTCATTAAACTGCAGATAACTGTTTCCCAGCTCATCCTCCGGAATGGCGAACCACAGATGGACGGTACTGGTCTCTCCGGCATCCAGCGCCATATTATAAAAATGGGTGCTTCCCCCATAGGCAGAGGAATCAAAATAGTACGCAAAGTTATCGGCCTGGATATCGTATCTGCTGCCTCCCCGGGACGCCCCGGTCTCCTCATAGCCCGGAATGCTCTCGTCCAGAACAAAGGCCCCGTCCTGGCCGGCCGTATATCTGGCCCACCGGGGCTGCATATTCACATCGTCCAGGTTCTCGTCCCCGCTGTTGGTCACCTCCACCGTGACTTCCACGTTTTTCACATCCACGGTGTCAAGAACTCTCTCCACCAGTTTTTTGTCCTTCCATTCACTGACCGTGCGCTGGTAGGGTTTCAGGGTGGT
>HHCFR02800__coassemble_2992_pt1 | contig 10626 bp, 8 predicted proteins | sample HHCFR02800__metabat2_high_PE_078 | metagenome-assembled genome bin HHCFR02800
GGCGCTTTTCTCTGAAAAGGATGCTTTTTCCCTGCCTGAGGGCATCTTTTCCGGCGCTTTCTTCTGAAAAAGATGCTTTCCATCTACCCGCAGGCATCTTTTCCGGCGCTTTTCTCTGAAAAGGATGCTTTCCACCTACCCGAGGGCATCTTTTCCGGAGCTTCCCTCTGAAAAAGATGCTTTTCACCTCGCCCGAAAGCCTCTTTCTCCCAATTTTCTGTCAAAAAAAGCAACGTGATACAAATTTCTCTCTATCACATTGCTTTTCCTGACATCCAGGCGCGGCAGCCTGCCGGATTTTCATCCGGCCCTGGCCGCTGCCTGCTGTCTGATCATGGCCAATACGGTTCCGCCGGTATCCCTCCCCGGAACAGTTTCCGCCGGAACCGTCCGCAGCCATGATTCAGTTTACATAAAGGATCTCCAGTATCCTACTTTTCTCTCATTGATCTCCTTGATCACTTCCGGCTCCACTTTGAAGTTCCGGTCAATATCCATCAGTCCGTTGATCTCCTGCTGTACGTCGGAAACCTGAGTGTAGCAGAAGCCGCACACATAAGGAAGCTCCTTCACTGCCGTGGTGATGTTGTCAAAACGGCGGATGAAGTCCTCTTTGGTATTTACCTTGTTTCCATAGCCCCATCCGGAATCATCGTTGTTGAAGGCGATTCCGCCGTACTCACTGATGATCACCGGCTGTCCCTTGTAGGCGTAGCCATTGGCAAAAGCGGACTTATGGTTGCTGTGGTATACCTCGGTGGTCATGATCTCGTCCTTGAACTCGGTGTAGCGCTGTTTCAGGATTTCACCCACTTCCTCGTAGTCATGCAGGGTGATGATATCGGACACCGTATGCTCCCATCCGTCGTTGACAATTACCGGGCGGTGCTTGTCAAAGCTCTTGGTGAGATGGTAAATGGCCTCGGTGAAATGCTGCTCCATCCGTTTCGTCTCCACCTTGCTGATGCCCCAGGATTCATTGAAGGGCGTCCAGGTGATGATGCAGGGATGGTTGTAGTTCTGGCGCACAATCTCCATCCACTCTCTGGTGAACTCCTCCACCGCGTAGTCGGAATACTGATACGCTGCCGGAACCTCGCTCCACACCAGCATACCCTTCACGTCACACCAGTACAGGAATCTCTCGTCCTCTGTCTTCTGATGTTTTCTCAGGCCATTGTAGCCCAGGGCGTGGATCTTATCGATATCTTCGATCAATGCTTCCTCGCTGGGCGGAGTCAGGTGAGACGGTCCCCAGTAACCCTGATCCAGAATCAGTCTCTGATACAGCGGACGACCATTCAGCAGGATGTTAGGTCCATCAATACGGATTTCTCTCATTGCAAAGTAGGAACCCACTTCATCCAGAACCTCTCCCTTATTCACCAGGCGGAACTCAATATCGTACAGATTCGGCTCCTCCGGGCTCCAGGTCTGTACCGTCCACTCCAGGCAGTCTGCTTTTTTCACATCCAGATCAATTTTGGTCTGCATATGACCAGCCATCATGGCGGTATAGGTATGGTTGATCACCTGATCTTTGAAGGAAACCACTGCTTCCACCATCAGATCACCATTCATCATACACTCAGGAGCATTCACGTCATACTCCAGTTCCAGGCTGTAATCCTCCAGATTCGGTGTCATCTTTACGGAAGCCAGGCTCACCTTCGGTACATACTCGGTCCATACGGTTTTCCAGATACCGGTGGTCTGTACATACCAGCATCCGAAATTGCTGTTGATCCAACGCTGTTTTCCTCGGGGCTGCTGCATATCAAAGGAATCTTCCACCTTCACCACCAGTTCATTTTCTCCGTCATGCACCAGGTTGGTGATGTCGAAGGTAAAACGGGCATAACCGCCTCTGTGGCATCCGGCATACTGACCATTCACCCACAGTTTGGTGATAAAATCGCTTCCCTCAAAATGAATGATATAGTTATCTTTTTCCAGCCGGCTTCCATCCACCTGTACCGTTCTCCGGTACCAGATATTGTCGTGACGGGTTTCATCCTGAATACCGCTCAGTTCCGTTTCATAAGTAAAAGGAACCTGAATCTTCTTGTCACCTTTGAAATTTTCAAACCATTTTTCCCGCTCGCCACAGTTGCTGTCATCAAATCCAAAATCCCAGGTTCCATTCAGGTTTTCCCAGTTACCTCTTACAAACTGCGGTCTCGGATAATCCTTCACATAGCACTTCATCGTGTTATTCCTCCATGAATTCAATCACTTTTTGCGGCAGTCCTTGTCTTTACTTCCCGGATGCACTGCCGCCGGCTCCGGTGGATATTGCCGGATCTGTCTCCGGTCTCTCGTTGTTTTTCTTCCCTTCATTTCTCAGCTGATGCAGGTAAGAGATCAGCAGAAGAATCACCGCAAATGCTCCGAAAGCATATGCTCCCGAACGGAAACTGAAAGAGGATCCGTCCAGCGCAAAAATCAGAAGATTGCTTAGGAGCAGATAATGAAGAGACGCCCTTCCGCATCTCTCCAGACAGCCGGACACCGCTTCCAATATCCGTGTCTTTTCCCGCAGCCTCTCCAGTCCGCCGGCAATCAGGTAATCCAGATATACGAACAGACTTCCTCCCGCGATATAGAAGATGGAGGGCGGGAATCGTTCAGGGAGATAACCATCCCTGATAAACTGTATGATACAAGGCAGGCTTATTACCAGAACCACTGCCAGAATCTGCGGTTTCCACCAGATCCTTTTTCTGGATATCCACGCCCCTGCAGCAAAGAATACCATATACTGCAGAATCGGAAAGGTGGTGAAATCTCTGGATCCGGCAAAGAGCGCCAGCCAGGAATTGTGAATACTGGCATAAGGCAGAAAGCAGGCTGCACCGCTGATGACAGCCACCGCTGCCACCACCCAGCCGTTTACCCGCTTCAATACGGGATACAACAGGATCCCTGCCAGCATCATGGCCGCAAAGGAAGCCAGAAATTCTGACCAGCCGGGATATCGTTTCAGCAGAAGAATTTCTGTGATAAAATCCCACCGGAAAATCTTATCCTCCACAAAGGCCATATAGGCAATACCGGACACATAGAAAGCGACCAGCAGACGTACCGCATTTTTTGCCAGCTTTACCGCGCTGGTCTTAAAGTTTCTGTTCTCATAATAGGCCAGATTGCTGACGAATCCGAAGCAGAACAGAAACCCGGAAAACGTGGTGAGATTGATGACATTCACAAGGATTTTCTGCACACCCTGTTCCTCAAATCCAAAGAACTGAATACAGTGGCAGAGGATCATGGTTACTGTCAGAATGCCCTTGCAGATGTCAATCTCTCTGTTTCTCCCCCTCGTCATCACATACCTCAGCCTTTTACAGCTCCGGAAGTAATTCCGGCAACGATCTGTTTTTCAAAGATAATGTAAATGATAATCATAGGCAGGGATGCTACCATACTTGCAGTCAATGGTACTACATAGTCCACCGTATACGTTCCTGCCAAAGTCGGAATACCGATGGGAAGGGTGAACAGGTTCTCGCTCATTGCACACAGCAACGGCCACAGGTAGTTATTCCAGCTTCCTACGAATGCAAAAATACATACAGTTGAAATGATGGTTTTTGAGAGTGGAAGAGCTACCTGGAAGAAGATACGAACTTCTCCGGCACCGTCAATTTTGGCAGCTTCCAGAAGCTCATCCGGAAGCCCCCGGAAGAAGGTTACCATGATAATCAGATTCATGGAACCAGCAATGGACGGGAGAATCATACCGGCATAGCTGTCAATCAGATGCAGGTTGTTTACCGTAATAAACAGTGGAACAATCGTAGCCTCTCCGGGAACCAGAATACCCAGAAGGAAGTACAGAAAGAAAGCATTGCTTCCTTTGAATTTCAGTTTCGCCAGTGCATAAGCTGCCATCGCAGAAAAAATAACCGTCAAACAGGTTACCAGCACCGCAATAATCAAGCTGTTAATCAGCCATGTGGGAACTCCGGAATTGGCGATAATATCCGGATAATTCTGTAATGTGTAGGGCGGAGTAAACCAGTCCAACACAGATTTGATCTGTTTTCCTTCATGCTGAAGGGAAACGAATAACGCCCATACCAACGGACCGAGACAAATAACTGCCAGGAGGATGGATACTACGTTCAGCGCCCAGTAACCAGGTGTTTTCTTTTTCATTATTTATCTTCCCCCCTTCTCTGCAGCAGCTGCTGTCCCAGAGAAAAAACCAGCAGGATGCCGAACAGTACGTATGACATGGATGCTGCATAGCCCATGTTATTTTTCTCAAATGCATTCTCATAAATATACTGAATCAACGGCCTTGTGCTGGAAGCGGGGCCGCCTCCGGTGATCAAATAGATCTGTCCGAATACCTTAAAGCATCCGATCATCTGCAGAAGAAATACCAGCCAGGTGGTAGGCTTCAGCAGCGGAAGTACGATGCGGAACAGCTGCTGCGTCTTGGTAGCACCGTCAATAGAAGCCGCCTCATAGATATCCGTAGAGATGTCCTGCAGAGCAGACAGATACAACAACATGGGAAAACCGATTGTCCACCATACCGTCATCAGTGAGATAGTAAACCATACCAGATTGGGATCCTGCATCCACTGCAGCTCTGCATCTTGGGGCAAAATCCCCAGAGAATGAAGCACACCATTCAGCAGACCCGTATACGGCGCAAATGTATATTTTGCAATAAAAGACGCCACAGATACGGAAAGTATACTGGGCAGATAATAAATAACACGAAGGCCTCTCTTTATCTTTGTAGCACGGTTGGCCAGCATTGCCAGTACCATTGCAGTGACCACCAGCATGGGTGTGGTAATCAGGGTAAAGAATGTAGTATGCCACAGGGCACCCCAGAAGTTCTTGTCCCCGATGAACTTGGCATAGTTGTCAAAACCTATGAAATCTTGTTTGCCCATCAGTCCCCACTTGTGAAGGCTGACATAAAATCCCTGGATAACCGGCCAGATGGTAAATACCGTATAGAGAATAAAAAACGGAAGAATAAAGGCCAGCGCCACCAGGAACGTTTTTCTTCGTCTTGCTTTGCTCATGATCCTCCTCCTTACTAATCCTGTACCGCGGCGAGACACCGCAGAACATTTCGTCTATTGGGAAGTCCCGTATGAAAAGGGGGAAGCCTTCCGGCTCCCCCTAATATCAGCCACACTGTGTATCTTACTGCAGGTTGGACTCCAACTCACCATACAGAGCATCAATAGATGCAGCTGCATCTGCTGTACCAGTCCACAGAGTATCCAGGCTTTCAATCATACCGGCTTTCATAGCATAGAAATTCGGGTTCTTGGAAGGCAGCACTGCCGTCTCAAGAGCAGCAGCATAACCGGATCTGTACGGCATGTCCAGATATTCCTGACTCTCACGAACAGCGTTTGAGGACGGAATCTGTCCAGAACCGGCCCATGTCAGACCACCCTCATTGGAAGCGCCTACCATGAACTCAACAGCTGCTTTGGTTTCTTCCTCGCTTCTGTCAGGATTAACCGGAAGAATCAGGGTATGGGAATCAGCCCAGCAGGAATCATTTCCAAACAGGTTCGGCCAGGGCTGTGCAACAAAGTTCAGATTCTCTGTTTTCTCAAATGCTCCTGTTGCCCAGGTTCCTCCGAAGAAGAATGCTGACTTTCCGCTCTGGAAGAACTTCTGGTGATCATCGATACCAGCTGCAATATATCCGTCATCATACAGAGATTTCACAAACTCGGCTGCTTTTACAGCAATATCCTTGTCCATGGTTACTTCTGTTCCATCTTCGTTTACAAGAGGAGTTCCTCCCATCTGGAAGTAGGTTGCCCACCAGATGCGGTACGGGTCATCACCGTTGTTAGGCAGAGAAATTACAGACTCACCATCTCCCATAACCGCTTTGCATTTATCCAGCATAGCTTTAAATTCATCCCAACTTCCGATATCCAGCTTGCCTTCGGCATTCAGCTCAACACCAGCCTCTTTCAGGATGTCGGTGTTATAATAAAGAATCTCAGCATGGGTATCCAGAGGAACTGCATAAATCTCACCATCAAAGGTTACAGATTCCAGAGAATTCTCGGAATACATGGTACTCAGATCAACACCCAGTTCTTCCAGGTATCCGTCGATGGGCTCTACAACACCCTGATCAACCAGCTCCGGAAGTTTGGAGGCATGAGAAACACCGACGTCCGGTCCTTTTCCTGCTGCAACTGCAGTCTGCAGTTTTGTATAATAGTCGCCCCAAACCAGCATGATGGACTGTACCTGTTTGGTAGGATCACCGGAATTGTACTCTTCAATGATCTTGTCCATGAATTCACCGTCACCACCGGAGAACAGAGACCAGAACACCAGCTTGTTCTCATCTACCTTAACGGCTTCCGGGTTGTTAACAGTACCATCTTCGTTTACGTCTGCCTCAGCCTCTCCGCCTTCTTCTGAAGCATCCGCACTTCCTTCTTCTTTCGCTGCACCGCCCTCGGACGTGCTTCCGGAATTGCTTCCACCACAACCAGCTAACATACCAACTGCCATACACGCTGTCAAAAAGGTAGCTAATACTTTACGTTTCATCTTTCTCCTCCTTGTTTCCATATTACTTTCGCTCGGCCAAGCTATGTAACAAAGCTGCTGTTGTTTTCATACCTGATCGGATGATATCACCGGCATTTACCAACAGCATCTCTGTTTCATTTGCTCTTATAATACCACTTTCTATAGTTTTGTCAACATGTTTTTCACGATTTTCCGTCATTTTCACCATTAATTATCACCTGTTTCATTTATTCCAACACTATTACTGTTATATTTTTCTTCAAAACAGGGCAGGCAATTATCACTTCTGTTGGTAATTGTATTTTTGCACAAAAGAGGGCTTCCCTTTTTAGTAATTAATTCGTAAGACATTTATCCGCCAAAAAAAGGAACTCCACAGCCCGGAATTCCTTTTTCTTTTTCCGCTTTTCTTCAGCCGGAAAATTAATATTCTATTGTCATCACCAGATCCTGGTCATAATCTCCGAAATGTTTTCCGAAAAGGTTAAATCCTCCCACGTATCTGGCATCTTTTCTGTTGCCCAGGCGTACTTTTATAAAGGGTTCTTCCATCAAAAGCAGCTGATCGATGGTGGTGTCTCCCACACGTTCCTCGCCGATCCAGCATCCCCCCCGGTCTACCACCCAGGTAATCCAGAATCCATACTGGGTACTCCCGTCAGGAAGACTGGGCGGATTCAGCCGGCCCCGGCGCGCTCCCATATCTCCCGGGCTGGTCCAGGTTCCACATTCCTTTCCGTTTATCCACAGGGTAATATCCGACTTCCAGTCCTCTCTATAACCGGGAGCCTCCGAACAGATTTCCCCGGAAAATGCCAGCCGTTTTGGCGTCCGTTTTTTGGGAACCTTATTGGGGAATTTGTATTCCACATAACCGGAGGATGTCCAGAGTACCCCTGCGCGTATCCGTTCCGGATAGTAAAAGCATTGTTCCATATCCTCATTTCCCAGAACACCTTCCTCCGCCCACAGACCACAGGTCGGCGATACCCGGCAGCCGGTATAGGCGCCTACAGGCATTTCCATATTCACCAGCTCGTTGACCTCCGCATTTTTCTTCACCAGATTAATATGCAGGAAATCCACCTTCCGGGTACACAATTTTGTGGTGCCGCGGGTCCCCGGCTGTTCTTCCATACGGATCAGCCCTGCCTTTTCCATAATCTTCAGATGGAACGCTGTACTGGAAGCCGGAAGATTCATCTCTTTTGCAATTTCACCGATAATAAGACTTTTGTCATACAGCAGCTTCAGCATCTCCAGCCGTACCGGGGACGCCAGCGCTTTCCCCAGATCGTACAGTTCCTCCATTTCTTCAATGTCGTACTCTTTTACCTTTGCCATAGTATTCGTATTCCCCCGTCATCCGCGCAGTCCGAGAATCTGCGCCAGTTTTCGTATATAATCCGGTGTGGTACCGCAACAGCCGCCCACAATACCCGCTCCCGCTTCCACCAGGATTTTTGTATATCTGGCAAAATCATCCTCATTCATACTGTAAACAGCCTCTCCCTTTTCATTAATGGAGGGCATTCCGGCGTTCGGTTTGGCGATCACCGGAACCGTGGCGGCCTCTTTCATGTTCCGAACCACGGATTCCAGCTGATCCGGTCCCACGGAACAGTTCAGGCCCACGGCAGCCGCCCCCATTTCCTGCAGGGAAACAACCGCTTCCACTGCGCTTCCGCCGTACATGGCGGTTCCGTCCGCCTCCAGAGAAAGGGTACACATCACCGGAAGCTGGCAGACGGACTGAGCCGCGTCCAGGGCCACTATGGTCTCCTCCACGCTCAGCATGGTTTCCGCCACCAGAAGGTCGGCCCCCGCATCCGCCAGCGCCCGCACCTGCTCCTGGTAGGCATGGTACAGTTTCTCGTAAGTCATATCTCCTTTGGGTTCCATCAACTGACCGGTGGTGGTCAGGTCTCCGGCCACAAACGCCCGGCCCTCCACCGCCTCTCTGGAAATCTTCACCAGCCGGGTGTTCAGCTGCTCCACCTGGCTTTCCAGCCCAAAATTGGCCAGGCTGATCCGGTTGGCCGCGAAGGTGGGGGCATAGACGATTTTGCTGCCCGCCTCCACATAGGCCCGCTGCAGCTCCTGCAGCACATCGGGATGCTCCGTCACCCACTGCTCCGCGGACACGCCCCGGGGCAGTCCGGCTTTCATCAGATTGGATCCGGTGGCCCCGTCCAGAAGAACCACCCCCTCCTGTGTCATTTTGTCAAATTCCTGTCGTGTCATAGATATTCCTTTCTCTTTGTGGCTTTACGGCGGATACACAACGGCGCCTGATCCTGCCGAATCAGGCGCCATCGCGTATCCGCCCACTTTCCATGCCGTTTTCTTCCGGCCCGCAAGTGATCCGTTCTTATTCTTCCGCTGTTTCTTCGGCAGTTCCGTCTGTCTGAGTATCCTCGCCGTCTTCCGCGGCCTGGCCGGCATCCGTGCTGTCTGTGCTCTCCGCGCCGTCCGCAGCTTCCGCGCTTCCGGCCTCTTCCGTGCTGTCAGCCGCATCCCCGGTGCCGTCCGTACTTCCGGTACTGTCTGTTGTTCCGGTATCCTCTGTTTCCGCCTGTTTCAATTCATAAGGCTGGGTATCCGTCACCTTCACCTTATTCCAGACGCTATTTTCCACTTCCATCTCAGCAGCGTCCGTCCACTCCTGCACCAGGTTTTCGTACTGGGTGTCCTCTCTGTCGCTGATAATCAGTTCTTTCTCATTTTCCGTGGCTTCTTCGTCAAACTGCTGCTCCAGACGAACCACATAGTAAGCGGTTTCTCCTTCTACTACCTGGGAAACCACCTGGCCGTCCTCCAGATCTGCCACCGCGTCCTTGATGGCCTGGTCTGTGGTTTCATCGCCCTCTCCGCTGGAGCTGAAAGTCCGCTCCACTGCGGACAGATTCTCGTCCACTTCCTTGGCCAGGGCATCCATATCCGCCGAAGCCGGATCCTCCGCAGCTTCCACCTTGTCCAGAATCTGCTGCGCCTGATCCATCTTCTCCGCTTTCTCCTCATCGGTCAGATCCACCGTATTGCCGTCCTCATCCGTCTCCGTTCCTTCCGTGGACACTTCCACAAAAGTCACGCGGGTCTGAGCCGCTTCCTCGTCAGAAACCTCCCGGTCCACATCGGCAACCATGGGCTCCCGCATCTTCTGGCGGATGGTGTACAGCTCCATATAAGTTTTCACATCCTCCTCGGATACTGCCAGCTCCTCCAGCACCTCCGCGTCGTTACTATCCATGAAGGTCTGGGCCGCCTCATCGATGGATGCCTGTTCCTCCTCTGTGATGCTTACACCGTAATCCTTCGCATGCGCCCGCATAACATACAGCTCTTTGATGGTATCCATCACATTATTCTTGAGATCCTCTCCGTAGGTTATCCCATCTTCGGTCTCTGTACTCCAGTACTCTCCTCCGTCCATGCCATAGCTTTCCGCCAGCATACGGTAATAGCTCTCCATCTCTGCCTGGTTCATACGAAGCATATAATTTGCCAGTCCCAGCGTCACTCCCTCGCTGTCCACGGTGGCCACCGTCTGGGTTCCATCTAAGCTTCCGCATCCGGCCAGCCCGCCGGCGCCCAGCGCCGCCGCCAGCATACCGCATGCCAGTTTTGTACTTAACTTACTCATGTTTTCCTCCAGATTTTATGTCAACTTACGCTGTCCGGTTCCCTTTTCTACAGCGTCACTGTTACTTATTATATTCCATTTTGAGTGCGCGGGCAACCTATTTCATATTTTTTTCACAGGTGCCAGTTACAGCAGTACCGATTGCAACTCACCCTCCCGGAGAAACGGCAATGGGATAGCACTGAAGAAATGCGATGCTTCACACCACGCTTCTCCAGGAGCGCTGCGCCTGTAATATGCTCTGGCATACGGCGCCATGGCAGAACTTATAGAAAAGGATCTCAAAAAGGCTGCAGCAGCGAGAAATAATGGTTGTCTACGGCGGAAAATAAAGAAACGCAAATTGTGCAGCAGAAAATCACCATGGGATTCGGCTGGATATCAAAAATCTCCTGTTTCACCGTAGATTTCAGCGTATGACTACAGTAGGATTTGCG
>HHCFR02800__coassemble_3012_pt1 | contig 10563 bp, 8 predicted proteins | sample HHCFR02800__metabat2_high_PE_078 | metagenome-assembled genome bin HHCFR02800
GCGTTTCCCGCAGCCTGGCGCCCGCAGGTCTCGGGATCCCGCTGCAAAAGCAGCGGGACACCTCGCGGGACAGTGGACGACTGAACTGTAACCTCAGATTTCTTTTCCTTTCGTGGCAATGGCATGGATCACAAACGGGATGAACAGCGTGATAAACGCCGCGTAACCCAGGTATGCGTATCCTTTGCTCACCACCGCCATCAGTCCGAACTGGGCGATGCCGAAAGCCAGGAAGGTGAAAATAAGGGTAAATACCGCATTGCGGGCCAGATGCCCCTTTTTCCGCTTTTCCGGGGAATCCATCCGGCGCTCCACCGCGTTGACGCAGCGGGTCACGATACCGGAAATCATATTTACTGCTGTGGAAATCGCTCCCAGGATAATCAGCAGTGAGATAATGGGTGTCAGAACCGTGGATCCCACACCGTTCTGCACCAGCACCAGCATGGGTACGGACGCGGTGGCCAGCTCCGCCACATAGGCAACCGCCAGCAGGCCCACAATGGACAGCTCCATAGCAAAGAAATTGCACACAAACATTCCGATGGCCGCCCGGTTGATCTGTTTCACATCGGTCACCGGCTCCATGTGCTGATACATCACGGAGACAGAAGCCAGCTGGAAGAAGAAATACAGCACCGCCGACCACAGCGCCGGTCCGAAGGCACCGCTTTCACCGGACAGCACCGTCATCTCCCCGCTGCTCATTCTTGCCACAGACTCCACAATGCTGTCCCACTGGGCGATGATGTTGGGCACCAGAACCAGCACCAGGCCGATGATGATCAGCACGCTGAGGGTGGAAGCGCATTTGCGGACCACGCTGGTGCCGAAAAGAGCCACAAAGAAGATGAAAGCAGCCACCAGCACCGTGCATACCCAATAAGGAAGCCCGAACAGAGACTCCAGGGTGGAGCCGCCGGTGGCAAAGGCCGCCGCCGATGCCGTGCCGATCATGATCAGATAACAGATCTCATAGAGGTTGGACATCACGTGGCGGGTTTTCCCGTACAGGCTGTCGGAAAAGCTCCGGTAATCATAGGTTTTGTGTTTGTAGGCATAGCGCATGCCATACCAGAAAAACAGGGCGTACAGTCCCTGGGTCAGCAGCGGCAGCACCAGGCACCAGATGCCGTAATTGATAAAATACTGATAGATCTGCGCGCCGGAGGCAAATCCGCCTCCGAACTGGGTGGTAAATGCCACGAAGGCGATTCCCATGGCCAGCGGCATTCTGCTTTTGTCCACCAGCAGCGATTTTTTATTGCTCATTGTATTTTCCCCTTTTGCCTCTTCTTATTTGTTAAATTCCACTACTTTTCCCGGATTCAGGATCAGCCGGTCATCGAAGGCCAGCTTGATGGCCTTGTAAAGCTGAATCATCCGGGGCCCCACAAATTCCTCCAGGAACTCCAGACGGCCGTTTCCGATGCCGTGCTCTCCCGAAAGCTGGCCGCCCAGCTCTTTGGACAGGGCATACAGTTCCTTCAGGCAGGCGTGGGTGGCACTCTTCCACTCCTCGTCGCTCATGCCCTTATCCCGCAGCATTTCCGTATGGATATTTCCGTCGCCGCAGTGGCCGCAGGGTTCCACACGGATTCCCTTGGACAGGGCAATCCGTTTCGCCGCCTTCACATACTCGGCGATCCGGGAACGGGGTACCACCACGTCACACTCCTCCTGGGAAACGGAGTCCGCCTTCATGCCCTCCAGGATCGCTCCCCGCACATCCCAGACAGTACCAGCCCGCTCCGGGGTGTCCGCGATGTAACAGTCGCTGGCGCCGTTGGCAAGGGCCGCCTCGGCGGCAGCCTCCACGGCGCTGTCCAGTTCCTGACGGCTGGAAGCATCGTACATGACAATCAGCACCGCCTCCCCGTCCGTCACCGGAAAATGCTTGTTCAGGTTCCGCTCCACAATCTCGATCAGCTCCCGCTCCAGAAATTCAATGGCCGTGGGCACAAAGGGCAGCTCCAGCACCTTCGGCACCATATCCGCACAGTCCTCCAGGCTGCCAAAGGGCATCACCAGGGTGCTGGAACAGGTGGGCGCCGGAAGCAGTTTCAGCGTCACCTGTGTGAGGATGCACAGGGTTCCCTCGGAACCGATCACCAGATCCTTCACCGCGTAGCCGGTGGTATTTTTCACCACATTGGAGGAAAAATTCATGATGGAGCCGTCCGGCAGCACCGCCTCGATGCAGCGGACAAAATCCCTGGTCAGTCCGTAGCGGACCGCCTTCATGCCTCCGGCGTTGGTGATGACATTTCCGCCGATGGAGGCTGTTTTTTCTCCGGGATCCGGCGGATAAAACAGTCCTTCCGCAGCAGCAGCCTGCTGGATATCCAGAAGCAGCGCTCCCGGCTCAGCCGTGATGGTCTGGTTCTTGTGATCCACCGGGAAAATCCGGTTCATCCGCATCACGGAAAGCATGATGCCGCCGTACTTGCAGGTGGCCCCTCCGGCCAGTCCCGTACCGCCTCCCCGGCAGACCACCGGGATATTATTCTCATAGGCGTAGGCCATGATGGCGGAAATTTCTTCCTTATTAATGACCTCCACATAAAGCTCCGGGGGAAATACGCCGTATTCCGGCATCTCGTCCCGGTAATATTCCCGGGCAATTTCATCCCCCACCCAGACCCGGTCGCAGGCAGTGACCGAGCGGATATACGCAAAATCGTCCTCATCCATTTTCTTATAAGGATATGCCATCTTCTCAGTCCTCCTTCCGGTTTTCAATCAGTTCTGTCAGTCTGGGCACCACCGCAAACAGGTCATCCACGATACAGTAATGGGCCGTTTTGAAAATCTGCGCCTCCGGGTCCTGGTTGATGGCCACGATGCAGTCGGAATGATTCATGCAGGAAGTAAACTGAATGGCTCCCGATACTCCGCAGGTGATGATCAGTCTGGGCCGCACCGTTCTTCCGGAAAGTCCGATCTGGTGCGCCGTGTCGCCGAAGCCGTCCTCCACCATGGGACGGGTAAATGCCAGCTGGCCTCCCAGGGCCTTTGCCAGCCTGCCGCACAGGGCCACACCGGCTTCCGTGCGGGCTCCCCGGCCTGCCACCACGATCACATCCTCTTCTTCCAGCGACTTCTTCTTTTCCACCACCTGGGCAGAAAGAATTTCAATCCGGGAGGATACCATTTCCTCCGTCACCCGGCATGAGATCACCTCTCCTGCGGGCCGCGCTACCTTCATGGCCTGATCCATCACCCGGTAACGGACTGTGGCAAACTGGGGCCGGGATTTGGCGATGGCGATCTGCGCCATGATATTTCCGCCGAAAGCGGGACGAATCTGGATCATATCCGTATTTTCCTTGATATCCAGCCTGGTACAGTCCGCCGTAAGCCCGGTGTGGAACCGGGTGGCCAGCCGGGGCGCCAGGGAACGGCCCAGCTCGGTGGCTCCGATCAGCACTGCCGACGGCTTCGTGGCCGCGATGCAGTCCGCCGCCACATCCGTGTAATTGTCCGCCCGGAAATACGTGAGGGCCTCATTCTCATAGGCAAATACCTTCGACACTCCATACTCCAGAAGTTTCTTTCCGTTCTCCTCTGTTCCTTCACCCCCGATGATCAGGCAGTTTACCTGAAATCCCACTTTGGGGGCCATCTTCAGGGCCTCTCCGATCAGCTCCAGGGTCACCGGATGGATTTCTCCCCGCTCCTGCTCTGCCACAACCAGGAAATCCTTCCAGTCCTCCTTGTTCACTTCATTGGCCCGCTGTTCAAAACGGATGGCCTGTACCGGACACTGACGGACACACAGCCCGCACATACGGCAGCCGTCGCCCACCACGATTCCTTCCTTCTCCATGGTCAGCGCTCCGAAGGGACATGCGTCCACGCACCGGCCGCAGAGGGTACAGGTTTCCGCGTCAAATGTTAAAAATTCCATCTCTCGCTGCTCCTCAGATAATTTTTCTTTCAGTAAGAACCGCAAACAGACGCTCTGTTTTTTCAGCGGTATTTCCTTCCAGGTACACCTGCCTCTTTTCCTCGGGCGGAGCAAACATCCGCTCCACGGTGGTGGGGGATCCGATCAGCCCGTAACGGCTCATGTCCTGATCCGGCAGATCGCTGTATCCCACCATCCGCACCTCTTTTCTCGCCGTCTTCTTTTTCAGAAGGTAGGAAGGCAGCCGGGGCACACAGATATCCTTGTCCACAGTGATCAGACAGGGATACGGGATCCTGGATTCCTGCGTCACACTGGCCAGCTTCTGCTTCACGCAGATACATTTCTCATCCGCCTCCATAATCTCCGTCACCCAGGCGGCATGGGGGATGTGCAGGTGCTCTGCCAGCGCCGGCCCCACCTGCGCGGTATCTCCGTCCGTGGTCTGCTTCCCGCAGATAATCAGATCCGCTCCGCCCAGAAGCTGTACCCCCTGAGACAGGGTGTAGGAGGTGCTCAGCACATCCGCTCCGGCAAACTTTCTGTCCGAAAGGATCACCGCGTCATCAGCTCCCATGGTATAGGCGTCCCGCATCATGGACTCCGCCTGCGCCGGGCCCATGGTCAGTGCGGTGACAGTTCCCCCCAGCTTTTCCTTCAGCTGCAGGGCACATTCCAGAGCAAAGAGATCATAGGGATTTGTGCGGGTATCGCTGGAAAGCCTCTTCATGGCCCCCGTTTCCGGGTCGATATCCACTTTGGTGCCCGCGGGCACCTGTTTCATACAGACAATAATCTTCATGTTCTTTCCCTCTCCGCTTCAATACTTTGTCGCTTTAAACAAACAAATTATAGCACTTTAACTGAAAATTGTCTATAATTACATGATTTTCATGTTCTTTCTCTTTTCTGAAAATTAACAGAACGTTTACTTTCCCCCACTCCGGTGGTATACTGAAAAGAACATAGCCGCGGCAGCATTTTCGGGCGGCCGCGGGGACTACGGACGGAGGGTATTTGCCATGAGAGCAATGGATTTAACGTTACTGACAGATCTGTATGAGCTGACCATGATGCAGGGATATTTCAAAAATCCCACGGAACAGGTGGTGGTTTTTGACGCGTTTTACAGGAAGAATCCCTGCGACGGCGGCTTTGCCATAGCGGCGGGTCTGCAGCAGGTAATTGAATATGTGCGGGATCTGCATTTCTCCCCCGATGACGTGGAGTATCTGCGGAGCCTGGGCCTTTTTGAGGATGATTTTCTGGAATATCTGAGAGGATTCCATTTCACGGGAGATATCTATGCTATCCCGGAGGGAACAGTGGTATTTCCCAGGGAGCCACTTCTGAAGGTGATCGCTCCGGTGATGGAGGCGCAGCTGGTGGAGACTGCGATTCTGAATATCATCAACCATCAGAGCCTGATCGCCACCAAGGCGGCCCGGGTGGTTTATGCCGCCAGAGGGGACGGCATTATGGAGTTTGGCCTTCGCCGGGCCCAGGGACCGGATGCGGGTATCTACGGGGCCCGGGCGGCGGTGATCGGCGGCTGTATCGGCACCTCCAACGTCCTGACGGGAAAAATGTTCGACGTTCCCGTGAAGGGCACCCACGCCCACAGCTGGATTATGAGTTTCCCGGATGAATATACTGCCTTCAAAACTTACGCTGAGCTTTATCCTCACGCCTGCATCCTGCTGGTGGATACCTACGACGTGCTGGATTCCGGCGTTCCCAACGCCATCCGGGTATTTAAAGAGATGAAGGAGAAGGATCCGGAGTTTAAGAATTACGGTATCCGCATCGACAGCGGCGACCTGGCCTATCTGTCCAAAGAGGCTTACAAGATGCTGGACGCCGCCGGTTTCGGCGACGCGATAATTTCCGCCTCCAGCGACCTGGACGAGTACCTGATCGATTCCCTGAAAGCCCAGGGGGCAAAAATCAATTCCTGGGGCGTGGGAACCAACCTGATCACCTCCAAGGATTGTCCGGCCTTCGGCGGCGTGTACAAGCTGGCGGCCATCAAGGACCGGGAGGACGCGGAGTTCATCCCCAAGATCAAGCTTTCCGAGAATTCCGAGAAGGTGACCAACCCCGGAAACAAGACCATCTTCCGGATCTACGACAAGGCCACCGGAAAGATCCGGGCGGATCTGATCTGCCTGGCAGATGAGGTGTTTGACGAGTCCAAAGACATGATTATCTTTGATCCCATCGAGACCTGGAAGAAGACAAAGATCAAGGGCGGCACCTACACCCTACGGGAGCTGCTGGTTCCCATTTTCCACAAGGGCCTGTGCGTGTACGAATCCCCGTCCGTGATGGAGATGCAGGAAATCTGTAAAAAAGAGCAGGAGACCCTCTGGCCGGAGACCCGCCGTCTGGTGAATCCCCAGGAGGTATATGTGGATCTCTCCGACAAGCTGTACAAGATCAAAAGCGAACTGCTGGAAGAGATGAGCATGAAGGCGCTGCAGCTGAAATGATGCCGCGCGGCGGGCTTGCCGTTGTGCATAAAAGGGAAATCCGTATAGCGGGCTTTTCATTGTTCATGGCAACGGAAAGTTCACATAACATACTTTCTATTGTTTACAATTTCATAGAAAAAAAGTTTCAGGGTCCGGTGTCATTCGCAGGAATTACACCGGACCCTGTTTTCTGTTGTCTGTTTTCCAGCAGACTCCCTTTCAGTCCTCCACCGGATAAATGCGGGATTCCACAATTTCCCCGTTCTCCCACCGGATATCCACAGCCCGCCCATTCTTGATCCGAAGCCCCCGCACGGATCCGTTTTTCCACTCTTTGGGGATGGCCGGCAGCAGCGTAACCTTCCCGTTCCGGTCCTGCGCCAGCATATTGGCGATGCCGGCCGCTCCTCCGAAGTTTCCGTCGATCTGGAAGGGCGGACAGTCGTCCCACAGATTGGGATAGGTGGAGCGCTTCAGCATTACCTTCAGGTATTCGTAAGCCTTCTCCCCTTCGCCCAGAATGGCGTACAGATTGATGATCCATCCGCAGCTCCAGCCTGTGTGGCCTCCTCCGTGGCGCAGGCGTATTTCCAGGGATTTTCTGGCAGGTGCCTTCCACTGGGGCATTTCCTCAAACAGCTCCGAGGGGAACAGGCCGTAAAGGTGGGACAGATGGCGGTGTCCCGGTTCCCTCTCCGGAAATTCCCGGCACCATTCCAGAAGCTGCCCCTGGGATCCGGTCTGATAGGGAAGCAGCGCCGGTTCCTTTTTGGCGATTTCATCCAGAAGCGCATCCGGAAGATTCAGGATTTCGCAGGTCTTCCGGAAATCCCTGAATACTTCCCGGATCAGCGTCATATCCATGGTGCCGCCGTAAGCGGTAAAGCAGGGACGGCCGTCCTCATCCAGGAAGCAGTTTTCCGGGGAGGTGGAGGGGCAGGTCACATAGTATCCCTCATGCTCCGTCAGCCAGTCCACCGCGAAAAGCGCCGCCTTTCTCAGCACCGGATACGCCCGGTTCCGCAGAAATTCCTCATCGCCGGTATATTCATAGTACCGGAAGTATTCCTGACACATCCACAGCCCTGCCAGCGGGAAAAATGCGTAGCAGACGGTATCCTCCCCTGCCTTGGGCTCTCCCATGGCCTGTCCCACCGGATTGGTCACGCCCCAGAAATCCGTATTGTGGTTCACACAGAAGCCCCGGCAGCCGAAGGTTTCCCCGGCGGTTTTCTCCCCATTGGGAATGATTCTCTCAATGAAGGAAAAATAAGGCTCCAGACATTCGGAAAGGCCGCCGGAAAGAGCCGGCCAGTAATTCATTTCCACGTTGATGTTGGTGGTGTAGTTGCTGCTCCAGGGGGCCCGCAGCATCCAGTTCCAGATTCCCTGCAGGTTAGCAGGCATCCCCTGGCCCCGGGAGGAGCTGATGAGCAGATAACGGCCGTACTGATAGTACAGGGCAAACAGCGCCGGATCATCGCCGCCATCTTTCAGCCGCTGAAGCCGCATATCGGTGGGAAGATCCACATCCTCTCCCAGAGAAAGCTCCACCCGCCGGTACAGCCGCTGATAATCCTCCAGATGCTCCCGCTCCAGGGTCTCCCGGTCAGGCAAGGGCCCATCCGGCTGCCATCTCATCTGCCGGCCGGAAGGGCCCGCAGCCGCTTCTCGCTCCGGCTTCTCCCACATTTCCAGTTCCTCTCCCACCTGGCTTTGGAAAATCAGAACCATGCGCGTGGCGCCGGATATCCGCAGGCTCTCTCCCGCCTCCTCCACGGATCCGTCACATTCCGTCACCGTGCAGATTCCCTGAAAATGCATGCCCCGTTCTCCCTGGATCACCGTATTCTCCCGGTGCACATATTCCGGATCCACATGTTCCGGACACTGGCCGTGCATCACAATCCGGTGGTTTTTGGCCTCCATGCGGCACTGCAGCTGGCTTTCCAGGGAAATCTGAAGATCCATGGTTCCGCCTTCAGACTCCCAGATCAGTGCCAGCGCTTTTGCCGGATAACTGGCAAATACCTTTCTCCGGTACAAAACTCCATCCCGCAAGAACCGCGCGGACACCATGCCCTCATCCAGCGACAGCTCCCGCTCATAGCCGCTGCAGCCTTCCGGGAGGCCTCCTTCTGCCTGCGCATCCGGCCAGTTTGTGTGGCAAATCTTCAGGTCACCCAGGGGAAGATAGCTTTCCGTAAATTCCCCCAGGAGGTTCTTCTCCAGGTCTCTTCCGGCCTGCCGGTACTCTCCCCGGAAAATTTTTTCGCGGACTTCCTCCAGGCAGGCGCCTCCATGGAGCCTGTTTTTATCCCGGGGATACCCGGACCAGAGATTTTCATCGTTAAGGCCGATCCTCTCCTCCGGTACCGTTCCCCAGACCATTCCTCCCTGTTTTCCATTTCCCACCGGCAAGGTCTCCTCCCATCTCCCAGCCGGCTGTCTGTAAAATAATCGCATATTGAAATACCTCCTCAAAGATTTTCCCCGCTGTATTTCGCTGCTGTATGCGGCATCGGAAAATCTGCTGTGATTCCTCTACAATATATCAGCAAACACTATAAATTTCCATGCATCATTTCCGTTTTTTTAGACAATCTTCTTTTTTCTCTTCCCCCTTCATCATTCCGGACATCCACGCATATAGTATACTCATGGCAGAATATTCCGCGAAGGCTTTCTGCGGAGGAATTCCGAAAACAAGGGAAAATCCCCCTGCCAGTTTTCCATTGTCATAAATAAGGAGTTGAATCCATGGAATTTTTCACAATTCTCGTCAACCGCTCTCACCCGCTGCCGCCGGATTTTGTGCCTGCAGATCTGGTGGAGGCAGACATTCCCTTCGACGCCCCCGCCGGGCATGAAAAACGGATGCTGAAAACAGCCGCGGCCCGGGCGGCAAAAGAACTGTTTAGCGCCGCCCGGCAGCAGCGGCTGTGCCTGTGGGGCGTCTCCGGCTACCGCTCCTATGCCCGCCAGGAAGCGATTTACCGGCAGCGTCTGGCGGAAACGTCGAAATCTTATGTAAACTCATACATTGCCCGGCCCGGAACCAGTGAGCATCAGACCGGACTGGCTCTGGATGTGTCCTGCCCGGCGGTCCGTTGCCAGCTGACAGAAGCATTTGCGGACACAGCGGAAGGACGGTGGCTGGCGAGAAACGCGCCCCTTTACGGATTTATTCTGCGCTATCCCCGGGGGAAGGATGAGGTCACCGGCTACGCCTGGGAGCCCTGGCATATCCGGTATGTGACGCGTTCCCTGGCCCTGTACCTGGCTCTCACCGGCATGACGCTGGAGGAATACACACAGCTGCATGCGGGGGAAGAATGTGCGCAGACGCATACGGGGGAGGATACAGATCCCGGACAGTTTTCGGGATAACAATGGAAAGCAGCCGCCATATTGCCGGAATTTCATTCCTGCTCCTGGCGGCTGTCTGCCCTTCTTACTCTTCCATCTGTTTTCCCAGAAATCCGGCAGCCACCGCCACCAGCTTTTTCTCTGTTTCTCCCGGCTTTACGCCCTCTTTTTTTCCGATCATCACCACCGCACCGATGGCGTCCCCGGCAGCCAGAATGGGCTGGGACACCACGGAATAATATTCCTCCGGATCATTCTCCACCACCCTGGGAAGCTTTCTGCCGCTGCCGTCCTCACAGACGCTCTGCCGCTGGGCGATCGCCTGTTCCAGATCCCGGCTGATGGTTTTCCCCATATAATCCTTCTGATCCGGCCCGCTGGCCGCCACAATCTGATCGTGATCAGAAATACAGGCCAGGTATCCGGTATTCTGCGCCAGCGCCTCCGCATACTCTCTGGCAAAAGCGCTCAGCTCCCCGATGGGGGAATATTTTTTCAGGACGATCTCCCCCTCCCGGCCGGTAAAAATTTCCATGGGTTCTCCCTCCCGGATCCGCAGCGTCCGCCGGATCTCCTTGGGAACCACCACACGGCCCAGATCATCTATCCTTCTTACAATACCCGTCGCTTTCATGTTCTGTTCCTCCGTTTTACAGTACTTTCATTATCTTCATGTTCTGGATAAATGTAGTATCTGTAGAATGGAGGAATTTATACCCCAACCTCAAATCCTTCTTACAGCAAATTCAACCTGATTTATTAAAAAAATTAGAGCCATGTCTTTCGACACAGCCCTTATAAAACATTTCT
>HHCFR02800__coassemble_3130_pt1 | contig 10147 bp, 10 predicted proteins | sample HHCFR02800__metabat2_high_PE_078 | metagenome-assembled genome bin HHCFR02800
GCCATGACAGGGCTTCTGCGCTTCTCATGGCGGCGGAGGGAAATGGATTTGCGGATGCGGTGCTGTATTACGATCATCTGATGGAGCATCTGCGCTGGAAAAATCTCGGCCACGTTCTCGCCGGCGGAAATATGAACGTGGGAGATGTGGAGGGCAAGCCGCAGATCCGGGAGGCTTATGAACTGGGGAGATCGATTCAGTAAGCATATTTGCCTGCATCTTAACCTTTCCTTAGTACTTTTTTTGCGATTTATTTGTACCTTTCCGCTATCATACATTACAGAAAATCAAACCAGGCCCCCGGAAGAACTTCGTCGGAACGCTTCCGGGGCCGGTTTATGCGGAAAGGAAAAATATCATGAACAGAAAATTATCCACCCCCAAAACCATATCCGGAATCGTGGCCGCCCTTCTGGTGCTGATCGCGGCCCAGAGCCTGGCGCTGGCCGCCGGAGAAATACTGCTGCGTCAGGGTATCCCTGGCGCCATCTGCAACGTGATCATTGGTGTTATTTACGCGGCACTGGTCTGTGGGCTGGCGGCCCTGGTGTGCGGAAAACTTCTGAAGGTTTCCATGCGCAAAATGCGTCTGCCCGGATTTTCCGTCAGGCCCATCTGGCTGGCCGCGGCGGTTCTCATGCCGCTGCTTCTGCTGGGATGCTGCAGGATCGCCGGCGGGCATTGGGAAAGGAATTTCCCGGCCGCCGGGGAAGCCTGGGCCATCGTCACCGGGGCGGTGGTTTTCTATGGATTTGCCGCGGGGCTGGCGGAGGAGATCGTTTTCCGTGGACTGATCATGGGCTGCCTGGAAAAAAGGCTGGGCGTCCCAACGGCTGTGCTGCTGCCCTCCCTGCTGTTTGGGGCGGTTCATATCATCGGAAATGATCTGGATCCGGTCAGCGCTCTGCAGGTGCTGGCGGCGGGGAGCATTGTGGGAATTCTGTTTTCCCTGATTGCCCTGGAGAGTGGTTCGGTCTGGAACAGCGCTCTCGTCCACGGCGTCTGGAATCTGGCGGTGGTGGGAGGAATCTGGCAGATCGGAACCGCAGCGAATCCGGAGGCCCTCTTAAGTTTTGTGCTGGACAATACATCCTTCTGGATTTCCGGAGGGGAGTTCGGCATCGAGGCGTCGGTGCTGTCGGTGGGCATATACCTGGCGTTCAGTGTTCTGGCAGCGCTGCGGATGAAAAAGAAAGCGGCAGTTTAGCCATCAGATTCCGAGAACAGAAAAAACAGCGCCGCCGGAAGTCTTTTGACAGTCCGGGGCGCTGTCTGTCCCTGTCAGGAACGGGATTCTTCCTGCTGGAAATCCCGCAGCTGCCTTGTGAGAAAGGTGCTGGTGATATCATAGATGGAATACCGGGGAGGCCGGATCCGGGCCATCTCCATGGCTTCCTTCTGCTTTGGGGTGGCAGAGGTATAGGGATAGATCCCAAAAAGAAACGGAAAAAGCATATACAGGAATTCCTGTCTGTCGGCGGCGGTCATCCGCGGGAAAAATTTTTCCAGGCAGCGCGTCACGGCCTGCAGAGTTTCCGCATATGCTTTTTTAAATGCCACCAGATTCTCCATGCGGCTGCCGCCCTCCAGATCGTAAAGATTCATGGCCATCAGCTTCAGCATACATTCCCGCTTTTCCAGTGAACGCGCCACCGCATCCGCGAATCCGGCGGCAGTGAGCGCGTCATTTTTTTGATAAATATCCTCCAGATCCGAGGCCCACGCCTCATGCTCCCGCTGGAGCAGAGCCAGAAAGATTTCCTCCTTTGTCTGAAAATAATTGTAGATGGAGGTACGGGTAAAAGAAGTTTTTTCTCCGATATCCCCGAGGGTAATCTCCCGAAATCCCATGGTCTCGTAAAGGGAGGCGCAGGCGTTGATGATCTCTTCTTTTCTTGAGGATACAAATTCCTCTGAACATTTGGGCATCTGTTTTGTCACCCGTTCAATATATCTTTTGCCCATCCGGCGGCGCTGGATCCGTTCAGAAGCTGCCCCTGCTTCCAGTTGGCTACAGGGCAGTGCTCCTGCAGGCTTTTCTGGGCTTTGGAAATGCCGCTGCCGCCGGAGGTGGCAAAGGGAATCAGGGTTTTCCCGGAGAAATCATAGCTGTCCAGGAAAGTGTCCACAATCCGGGGCTCCACATACCACCAGATGGGGAATCCGATCAGAATCGTATCATACTGCTCCATCCCGTTTACCTGGCCTTCAATGGCCGGCCGGCAGGCGGGATCGTTCATTTCCAGGGTGCTGCGGCTTTTTTTGTCCATCCAGTCCAGATCCCCGGGGGAATAGAGCTGTGCGGGGCGGATTTCATACAGGTCAGCGCCTGCGGCATCCGCCACCTCCTTTGCCACGCGGGCAGTGACGCCGCTGGCAGAAAAATAAGCAACCAGTGTCTTACTCATCACGTTCACTCCTTCAATTTTACAGTTCAATCAGTTCATATTCCCGGCTTCCGTATCCCAGGTCAGCGGCCGCCTCAATGGTATGGATACCGTTGCGGCTGTTTACCCGCTCCATAAAATGCTCTTTGCCCGGATCGTCAGAGTTGACCACCAGGTCGATGCAGGCCTGATCGATGGCCACCGGATCCAGGGATGCCAGAATACCGATGTCTTTCATGCAGGGATCCTCCGCCACCGCACAGCAGTCGCAGTCCACGGAAAGATTCTTCATCACATTGATAAAGGCGATCTTGCCCTGGAAATGTGCCACCACGCTGGAAGCGGCATCTGCCATGGCCTCCGGGAAGACCACGCTGCTGGCATGCTTCTGCCAGGTCTCGAACCGGTCATCGGTGGCTCCCGCGGAATGGATCAGCGCTTTGCCCGCCCGGGAAGCGCAGCCGATGGAGAGCTGCTTGAGGGCTCCGCCGTAGCCGCCCATGGGATGGCCTTTGAAATGGGCCAGCACCAGCATGGAATCATAGTTGACAATATTTTTGCCCAGATGATTTTCTTTCAGAACTTTGCTGTTGGGAATGGGCCAGATCACATCCGGACCCTCTGCGTCCATCAGATCCACCGGGAAATACTTTGTCCAGCCGTGCTCCTCCAGAAGCTTCCGATGGGAATCCGTGTTATCGCGGACGCCGGTGGTGGCGTCTCCGTAGGCCGTGTTGCACTCTACGATGGTGCCCTGTACCTCATCCACCATGGGCTTCCAGAACTCCGGATGCAGGAAATTCTGATTGCCCTTCTCGCCGGAATGTACCTTCACCGCCACTTTTCCGGGAAGCGAAACGCCCAGTGCATGATAAAGCTTCACCACAGCCTCCGGGGTGATTTCCCGTGTAAAATAAACCTTTGATTTCATAGATGGCCCTCCTTTTTGAACTTTCTGACATTGTGTCAGCGTTTATGATATTACCATAAAACAAAACTGACATTGTGTCAATTTGGTTCGCATAATGGAAAAATGCAGCAGTTTCGGCAGGCGCCAGGCTGCGGGAAGCGCAGCTTGTGTGTATGTTTTCGTGACAGCGAAGCCGGAAGGCTAAAATGTTACGAAAATTGTCGATTTCTCAGTCCCGCGATTGACAAGGCATTGCCCGTGTGATATAATGCCGTCAATTAAAGATGATAGAGGTGCAGAACTCATGAGTATTCCTGCGGAGGCGCTCAACCGTCCGCGAAACAGGGAGAAAGGGAGTTTTGCCGAAATGGAACACTGGATTGAGAAGCGTTCTGTTGGTCGGCAGGAGAAGATGTTGCCGACTGTCACGGTATGTGGAGCGCTATCGTCCTTCCCAATGTGTTTTTCGGATGGAAAACGGCTATGGCGTTGTGCGCTGTGGCCGTTTTTAATTTTTGACAATGAAAAGTTCGCACGGCGTGCTTTTTATTGTCTCATACCAGGGAAAAGTCAGTGAAATATGCTTTCTCCCGGATTTATACAAAGGCATAAAGCCTGAGGATGTTTATTAAAAAGGAAAGGGGAACTTATTATGAAGAAAAAAATGATTGCGCTGCTTTTAATGCTGGCACTGACGGCGTCCATGGGCGGATGTGGAAGTGCAGATGGTTCAGGTACTTCCGGCACTTCAGAGGCTTCCGAGGCTTCTGATGCCGCAGAGGGAGAAGGAACTTCCGGTGTGGAAGACGGTGTACTCACCATTGCCATGGAGTGCGCTTATGCTCCTTATAACTGGACGCAGACAGATGATTCCAACGGAGCAGTGCCCATCAAAGATTCTAATGAATACGCCAATGGCTACGATGTGATGATGGCAAAGAAAATCTGCGAGGCCAACGGCTGGGATCTGGAGATTGTCCGCACCGACTGGGATTCCCTGGTACCCGGTGTGCAGACCGGAATTTATGACGCGGTTATCGCCGGACAGTCCATGACCGAAGAGCGTATGCAGCAGGTGGATTTCGCCGGACCGTATTTCTATGCCTCCATCGTTTGCGTCACCAAAGCGGACAGCCCTTATGCCACGGCGACCGGACTGAGCGATCTGTCCGGCGGAACCTGCACGGCGCAGATTGCCACCATCTGGTATGATTCCATGCTGCCCCAGATCAAGGACGCGAAGATTCAGACCGCCGCGGAGACCGCGCCTGCCATGCTGACCGCGCTGGAGACCGGCGTCGTTGATTATATCTGTACCGATATGCCCACTGCCATGGGCGCGGTGGCCGCTTACCCTGACATGGTGATTCTGGACTTCTCCGACAGCGATGACGGATTCCAGGTGGACGAGGGGGAAGTCAATATCGGAATTTCCATGCGAAAAGGAAATACAGAACTGAAGGAAGCCATCGACGGTGTGCTTGCCGATATGACAGAAGATGACTTCACCGAGATCATGAACGAGGCGATTGCCGTTCAGCCACTGAGTGAAGAATAAATGAAATTCCCCTGCGGGGATACCTTTATGGCCATTCGGCCAGTAATAATGAAGCCCCCAGCGGGGATACCTCTATGGCCATTCGGCCAGTAATAATGAAAGGAGCGAATCCTCATGAATCGACTGACTCAATTGGGCGCGGATATGGTCAGCCTCTGGGGTACATACTGGGAAAGCTACCTGAACGGTATCAAAAATACGCTGATCCTGGCCCTGGTGGCGACTCTGATCGGATGCCTGATCGGATTTATCTGCGGAATCCTGCAGACGATTCCGTATGCGAAGACGGATTCTCTGGTGAAACGGTTTTTCCTGAAGCTGATCCGGGTGATTATCCGGATCTATGTGGAGGTTTTCCGGGGAACTCCCATGGTACTGCAGGCAGTATTTGTATATTACGGACTTCCGTATTTTACCAACAATACTCTGATGTTCAACAACATCTGGGCGGCCGCGATTCTGGTGGTGTCCATCAATACAGGAGCTTACATGGCTGAGACTGTCCGGGGCGGCATCATGTCGGTGGACAGCGGACAGACAGAGGGAGCCAAGGCAATCGGAATGAATCATTTTCAGACGATGGTGTATGTGATTTTTCCTCAGGCCTTAAGGAATATTACCCCCCAGATCGGAAACAATTTCATTATCAATGTGAAGGATACCTCTGTGATGTTCATTATCTCCTTCACGGAGTTTTTCGCGGTTCACAGAGCGGCGGTGGGAGCCACCTATCAGTATTTCCCCTCCGCAACCATCGAGATGATCGGTTATCTGTGCATGACACTGATTGCATCCTTCCTGCTGCGGAGGATGGAGAAATGGCTGGAGGGCTCTGACAGCTATGAGCTGGCGCAGGCGGATCAGCTGGTAATGTCGGCGGGTACTTACAGTTATCCTGACCGGGGAACACCCTTTGATGAGAAAAGCAAAGAATACAAAGATCAGGGGAACGGAAAGCCCGGGCGGGATGGACACGGCAGAAACAGGAGGAAAAAGTGATGAGCGACGCGATTTTAGAGGTGCGGCATTTATCTAAGGCCTTTGGGAATAATACGGTTCTCAGGGATATTGATTTTACGGTGCGCCCGGGAGATGTGACCAGTATCATCGGCGCTTCCGGATCCGGCAAATCCACCTTGCTGCGGTGTATCAACCTGCTGGAGACGCCCACCGGCGGAGAGATTCTTTTTCACGGGAAAAATGTTACCGGAAAGGGTGTGAATGCATCCGGCTACCGGGCAAAGGTAGGCATGGTATTCCAGTCCTTTAACCTGTTCAACAACATGACGGTACTGGAAAATTGTGTGATCGGCCAGGTAAAGGTGCTGAAAAAGGACAAAGAGACCGCCAGAAAAAATGCCCTTAAATATCTGGACCGGGTGGGGATGACACCCTATATCAACGCGAGACCGCGGCAGATTTCCGGTGGACAGAAACAGAGGGTTGCTATTGCCCGCGCGCTGGCCATGGAGCCGGAGGTGCTGCTGTTTGACGAGCCCACCTCCGCGCTGGATCCGGAGATGGTGGGCGAGGTGCTGGACGTAATGCAGAGCCTGGCATCGGATGGAATGACCATGCTGGTGGTGACCCATGAAATGGCATTTGCAAGGGATGTGTCCAACCATGTGGTATTCATGTCGGAGGGTGTGATTTGCGAGGAAGGAGATCCAGGACAGGTCTTTTCCAACCCTGTACAGCAGCGTACAAAAGAATTTCTGGCCCGCTTTGCCAAGGGATAAAAACAAAATAACGATATAAACGAAACCCGGCCCGGAGGCGAAAAGTCCCATTGAAACGGCCGGGTTTCTATGCTATAGTGGCCATAGAGAAAATATCTGTTGCGCCGCGGGCAGTACGCTCTGCCATGGTCGGAAAAAACGGCAGAGCCTGAAATTTCGGATGCGCAAAAACGGCAGAAGAACCAGGAGGAAAAGGAATATGAAACTCTCACGAGACGGAATCAGAGAAAAAACAAAATGGAATGACGCAGGCATAGCGCTGCCCGGCTACGATGTGGACGCGGCCGCCAAAAAGGCCAAAGAGGCACCTCGCTGGGCGCATTTCGGAATCGGAAATATTTTCCGTATTTTCATCGGGGGAATTGCCGACGGGATGCTGGAAAGCAAAGATCTGGATACGGCGCTTACCTGCGTGGAAACCTTTGATTACGATGTGGTGGACAAAATCTACCGCCCCTATGACAACCTGGGACTCAGCGTCATTCTCCGTGAGACCGGAAAAAGAGATTATAAGGTGCTGGGATGCTTTGGCGAGGCGGTTCGCGCGCAGGCGGATGATCCGCAGCAGTGGGACCGGCTGAAGGAGATTTTCGCATCCCCCTCTCTGCAGCTGGTATCCTTTACTATCACGGAGAAGGGCTACGCGCTGACCAATGCTGCCGGAAAGTATTTCCCCTTTGTACAGGCGGATATCGACAACGGCCCGGACAAAGTCACCGGCGCCATGGGTGTGCTGACCGCCATGCTGCTGGAGAGGTACCGTCACGGGAAGACTCCTCTGGCGCTGGTTTCCATGGACAACTGTTCTCAGAACGGAAGTCTGCTGCGCCGCTCCGTTCTGACCATGACAGAGGAATGGCAGAAAAAAGGGTATGTGGACGAAGGATTTGCCGCTTATGTGGCGGATGAAGCGGTCATCGCTTTTCCCTGGACCATGATCGACAAAATCACCCCCCGGCCCAATCCCGATATTGCCGCGGATCTGGAAGCGCTGGGTGTGGAGAATATGCAGCCAATTGAAACCTCCAGGCGTACTTATATCGCTCCATTTATCAACGGAGAGGATCCCCAGTATCTGGTTATCGAGGACCGGTTCCCCAACGGCCGTCCGGCGCTGGAAAAGGGCAAGGGTGTTTATCTGGGTGACCGGGAAACTGTGAACAAGTCGGAGCGGATGAAGGTTACCGCGTTGTTGAACCCGGTACATTCCGCGGTGGCGCCGCTGGGCGTTCTTCTGGGCGAAGAGTATTTCGCCCATATGATCAACCATGATCCGAAGCTGATGAAGCTGGCGAAGATGGTGGCTTACACGGAGAGCATGCCCATGATTTCGGATCCCGGGATTATTAATCCGAAAGACTTTGCCGATGAATTGTTCCAGGTGCGTTTCGTCAATGAGTACCTTCTGGATACCAACCTGCGTATAGTCACCGATGAGTCTCAGGGGCTGGGTGTCCGTTTCGGAGAAACCATCAAGGCATATACGGCCAGATACGGCAGCGCCGGTGAGCTGACGGCCATTCCGCTGGGAATCGCCGGGTGGCTGCGCTATATGATGGCGGTGGACGATGAGGGAAATTCCTATGTGCTGGCTCCGGACCCCATGGCCGGGGAGATGACGGAGGCGCTGAAGGACGTGGTGATCGGAAATCCGGAAAGCCTGACGGATCAGTTGAGACCCATCCTTTCCAACGAGAAGATTTTCTTCACGGATCTGTACGCGAATGGTCTGGGGGAGAAAATCGAGGAGATGTTCCGGGAAATGATCGCGGGAAAAGGCGCTGTGCGGGCAACGGTTTACAAATATATGTGATACCGGGCCGGGGAGTGCCGGAGTTTTCGCATACAAATATGAAAAAGCAGCGGGAAAAGCCGAAACACGGATCCGGGCAGGTGTCTGGATTCGTGTTCCGGCTTTTTCGCTGTGCGGGTTTCCCGCGGAGCTTTCTTATACGGGGCTTTCTGCTCTGCTGTGCAGGACGAAGTGGTTTTTCCGCACGGTCAGAATTCTTTCCTTCTGCATCTTCCCCAGCTCTTTGGATAAGGCGCTCCGGTCCACGTTCAGGTAATCGGCCAGCTGCTGCCGGTCGAAGGGAATATCAAATTCCTGTGAACGGTTTTGCAGGGACACGGAGTTCAGATAGGCCATTACCCGTCCGCGGATAGTTTTGGGGGCGGTGTGGAAATTTCTGCCGGAAAGCAGCAGATTTTTCCGGGAGGAGATTACCAGAAGATTGGCAATCATTTTCACAGCCCAGGTGTGGCGGCTGTTCCGAAGCTGGCGGATGCTGCCGATCCGGAAGAAGAGAATCCGGCAGTCTTCCTTGGCGACCACATCTACCAGCAGTGGTTCCTCTTCCAGAAGCGCATAGGTTTCCGCAAAAAGCTGTCCGCTTTCCGCATGGCTCAAAATGGTGCGGTTGCCCCACAAATCGTTGTTTTCAATGGTGACGCTGCCGGAAAGCACCAGTCCCAGGCTCTGGGTGACGCTGCCCGCATGGAGGATCGTCTCCCCTTTCCGGAAGAATTTTTCTGCCGCTTCCAGGGCGGTCAGCGCCAGGGAAACCTCCTCTTTGCTCATTCCCTGAAACAAGCCTGTTGTCTGAAGCATTTTTATATCCATAAGCGAACTCCGATTTCCTGTAAAATGTGTCTGTAACCACAGAATTTCTGCTTTCAATGTAATAGGATGGAGGCATAAAGTCAAGGAGGGAATAAAAATGATCAGAAAAATTATTCATATCGATGAGGAAAAATGCAACGGATGCGGGATCTGCGCCGCGGCCTGCCATGAGGGGGCGATCGCTATGGTGGACGGCAAGGCCAAGCTGACGAGGGAGGATTTCTGCGACGGCTTTGGTGATTGCCTGCCCGGCTGCCCCACCGGAGCCATCCGGTTTGAGGAGCGGGAAGCGCCGGCCTATGACGAGGCGGCGGTGAAAGCGATGCAGAGCAGGAAAAAGGCGGAGGCCCGGGAAATGCAGGCCCGGGAAACGCAGGCCGGAGAGCGGATGCCCGCGGACCAGGCGGTCCGGTCCCGGCTGAATCAGTGGCCCTGCCAGCTTCGGCTGGTATCTGCCCGGTCTTCTTTTTTTGAAAGGGCCGATCTTCTGATCGCGGCAGACTGCACCGCCTACGCTTATGCAGGATTCCATGAGGAATTTATGAAGGGAAAAATTACGCTGATTGGCTGCCCCAAACTGGATGACGCGGATTATGCGGACAAACTGACCGCAATCATCCGGGACAACGGGATCCGAAGCGTCACCATCGTCCGCATGGAAGTGCCCTGCTGCGGAGGCCTTGAGCGTGCCGCCCGGAAGGCACTTCAAAACAGCGGAAAATCCCTTCCCTGTCAGGTGGTGACCGTGTCGAGGGATGGAAAGCTTCTGGAATAAAGTCCGGGGAAGAGATGGCGCCTGCGGGCGCCGGATTTGTCTGCCAAATTTCTGCTCCGGAACAGAGACAGTGTGGGGAGGGGTATGATATAATAGCCGCAGAGTGCGAGCTGTGAAATCAGCGTAGCTGATTTCCCCTGGCGAACGGAGGAAAC
>HHCFR02800__coassemble_3228_pt1 | contig 9889 bp, 8 predicted proteins | sample HHCFR02800__metabat2_high_PE_078 | metagenome-assembled genome bin HHCFR02800
GATTCTCTGAAGGAGCTTTGCCAGTTTGATCCGTCTTATATCCCATATCTTGAAAAACTGATTCACGAGGAGGAATAACCCCTTTCCTTCCGATGAGGATCCTGCCAGACAGGATCCTTTTTTTGTCGTCTTTCGTCGACTTTTCCGTATTTTCACGAATTTCTGCTATTCTGGTTTTGTCAAAAAACGAAAACAAATAGAAAGGAAGGAAGAATTATGAACTATTTGCTGGAATTACCCTTATCATTGGGTATTCATGGTACCTACAAAGGGTATCGTTACCTGGTCTTTGCCCTGGAGCTGGCTCTGTCCGATGAAAATCAGCTGCTCTATGTGACCAAAAATCTCTATCCCTCGGTGGCGCGCCGCTACCACACCACGCCCAGCTGCGTGGACCGGGATCTCCGGACTGTCATCAGCCGCTGCTGGAATTCCTGCGGCAGAACGCACCTGCAGAAGATTGCCTCCTACACGCTGGACAAATGTCCTACCGTGTCCGAGTTTCTTGACATTCTTTACTGGCATCTGAAAAAGACCGGTCTTTAAAATTTATTAATTTTTTTCTGCTGCCGCGACATATTTGGATATTAAAAACGTTAGAAAAGATGATGGAGAATTTTCCTCGAAAGGAGAAATATGAAATGGACAAGTTACAATCGCTGCCGGCCCTCCTGCAGATCCGCAGGAGTTATAAGGGAGTTTCCTACCTGCTGGCTTCACTGGAACTGGCTTTGGAAAATGAAGATCTGCTCCTGTTTCCGGGCCAGAAAATTTTTCCTGCAGTGGCCAAACGTTACCACGTAAACCTCTGCTGTATCGAACGAGACATCCGCACAGTCATCGATCACTGCTGGCATCCCGAATCCCGTCAGGCCCTTCGGAACCTGGCGCCTTATCCCCTGGACCGAAAGCCCACCGTATGTGAATTTCTCGATATTCTGTACTGGTATCTGCTCTGCGGCTGATCAGCGGCAGGATTTTCGCGGACATATCGGTTTTTTCACAAATGATTAGCCGGAAAATTCTCCACAAACAAGGGAAGCACGCTTCGCGAACTTTCCCTTGTCATGAACAGAGGACCGGAATCTGCGTTATCGGACTGCAGATTCCGGTCCTCTGTTTTTCCAGGCCAAAGCACAGGGCTCCGCCATTTTTTTATAGATGTTTCCGCATAAAATCCGCCACCCGGCCGCAAATCTCTTCGGTCCAGTACTCCGCGCCCCCGTGATCTGCCCCTTCCAGCAGAATCAGGGACGCTTCCTTCCCACAGTCCTGCAGCGCGCGATACAGCTTTACGCTCTGCCGCACACTGACCGTCCGGTCCTTTGTGCCATGAATAATCAGCACCGGCGGCAGCTTTCTCTCAGGCGTAATCCAGGAGGTCACCGTCGCTTTTCTTGCCAGCTCGGGATGCTCTCTGAGATTGACGCCGCCCATCAGCAGCCCTTCCGGGCTGTCCGCCAACTGATGATTCACCGTGCTGGGATATCCCTCCGGGTCCGTAAGATCCACAGATCCGTAATAATTGATAATCCCGCTGACCCTGGCGCTGACCTGGGGATAACAGTTCTCTTTCTCCCATTCCCCCGCATCCCCGGTCATGCCGGCAAACATGGCCGTATGTCCTCCGGAAGAACAGCCGGCAAGAAACATCTGTTCCGGATTCACGTGATACCGTTCTCCCTGGCAGCGCAGGAAGCGGACTGCGTTCAGCGCATCCTGAATCTGGGCCGGAAACGGAGCGATTCCGGAATGACGGTACTGCACCACCGCCGTCACAAATCCCAGGGATGCCATTCGCGCCATCATGGCACAGGGACGGTAAACATCCTGCTCCTTCCAGGCCGATCCCTGCACAAATACCATGCACGGATACCTTCTGTCCGGAACATTTCTCTGAAATGGCTCCAGAATCTGAAGCACCAGAGATACCCCGCCTGCGCGGGCATATTCCACATCTCTCCGCAGATGAACCCCCATCTCCTCACCGGTGGTGGCCATCCTCTCCGCTCCCAAAACCTCCTCCGTAAAATCCGGAAATTCTTCGTAGCTCCATGCTTTGATCTCCATAAAATCCCTCCCTGTCCTCTTTTTCCGGTCAGCGCAGCACCATCAGGGCTTCCGGCGGAAAATACAGAGCCTCCGGCAGCTTATCCCCGTTCTTCTCCGAAAAACTGTTCCTGGGCCGCATCCACCACAAGGGTTTTTCATCGCCGCCCTGCGCATTTCTCAGCAGAAAAATATCCTCAAAGGGCGCCTCCTGCATATCTTCCAGAACCGGCCGGTAGAGATTCCAGGCCTCCGTACCTTCACCGGCATCCGTATCGCTGGCGGCAAGAATATGATGGCCGCGGATCCCGATAAATCCCTGCTCCGGCAGTTCTCCCGCCGCGGCGTCAGTCAGTCCCGTTCCGCCATCCTCCCTTCCATCCGTTTTTCGCGGATCTTCCGGCGGCAGCTGAAGTTTGACGTTCCAGTCCATGGCAAGCACCTGCCGGTGGCCGATTTTCCGGTACGGGGATATATTTTTCAGTCCGGTGAGCCGGGCAGCGGATACCAGGCCGGGGGAAGCGAACAGCTCCCTCGTCCCCCTGGTCATCAGGGTCCGCCCCTGCTCCATAACCGTAACCGTATCACAGAATTTGTAAATTTCCTCCCTGCTGTGGGAAACCAGCAGCGTTTTTCCCGAAAATTCCCGGAGAATCTCCATCAGTTCCCGGTGCATCTGATCCCTGAGAAAAGAGTCCAGCGCGGAGAAAGGCTCGTCAAGGAGGATAATCCCCGGTCTGCCCGCCAGCATCCTGGCCAGGGCTGTCCGCTGCTGCTGGCCGCCGGAAAGCTGAGAGGGCCTGAGCTTTTCCAGCCCCTGCAGCTGAAACCGCTGGATCTGTTCCCGGACAATCTGTTTCCTTAAACTTCTGTCCCGGACGCCGCAGCCAATGTTCTCCTCCACCGTCATGGTGGGAAACAGCGCGTAATTCTGAAACAGGAATCCCACCTGCCGCTTCTGGGGCTTCTGATTGATTTTCTTTTCACTGTCAAACAGCACCTGCCCGTCCAGACAGATCCTCCCCGAATCCGGCGTCTCGATGCCGGCGATACATTTGAGCGTCATGCTTTTGCCGCAGCCGGAAGCGCCCAGGATTCCCATACAGCCCTCTTCCTGCTCAAAATCCGCTTCCAGCACGAAATCTCCCAGTTTTTTTCTGATATGTACCTGAAGACTCATTTACCGACGCCATCCCCTTCCCCGGCTTCCGATGCCGGTAAACAGATTGATAAGAAATACCACCGCAAAGGACAGCAGCACAATCACCGCCACCCAGAAGCCGGCAATATCGTAGTTGCCTGCAGCGGTCTCCGAAGCGATGGCCACGGAAATGGTCCTGGTCTTCCCCAGGATATTTCCCGCCAGCATGGAAGTCGCCCCATATTCCCCCATGGCCCTGGCAAAAGCCAGCACGGTTCCCGAGGCCAGCCCCGGCGCGGCGGCGGGAACCACCACCTTCCGGAAAATCTCCCCCTCCGTCATTCCCAGGGTTCTTCCCGCGTAAATCAGGTTCACGTCCACCTGCTCAAAGGCTCCCCGGGCATTCCGGTACATCAACGGGAAGGCAATAACGCAGGCCGCCACCACGCATCCCGGCCATGTCTGAACAAACTTCAGATTGAAATTCACCATAAGGAACTGTCCCACCGGCCGTCGGAGGCTGAACAGCAGCAGCAGGAAAAAGCCCGCCACCGTGGGCGGCAGCACCAGCGGCAGCGTCAGCAGACCGTCCAGAATCCATTTTACCGTTTTATTCACCCGCATCACCAGACGGGCAGCCGCCACACCGGCAAAAAAAGCGATCACTGTGGCCACGGCCCCCGTTTTTATGGACAGATACAGCGGGCTCCAGTTGATTTCCCGCAGCCATTCCATCTCCGTTATTCCTCGTAAGCGGAAAATCCGTAGGTTTCAAACACTGTCATTGCTTCCGGAGAAGACAGATACTCCAGAAATTCCTCCGCCGCCTGCGTGGCCGCCTCGCCTCCCTGGTCGTCCTTCACCACGCCAGCCGGGTAGAGCACCGGCGTCTGAAGACTGCCTGCCGGAGCCTGGGCGATCACTTCCACGGAATCCGCCACAGACTGGGCGTCGGTGGCGTATACCACACCCACTTCATTGGCAGCCTCGCTGACAGCCGCCAGCACCGCTGTCACATTGGCGCCCTCGTTGATCTCCATGGCCATCACCTGGTCATAATTCCCCAGGTTCTGGAAAATTTCCCGGGCATACTGTCCCACCGGCACATCCTCGCCGGCCAGCGCCAGATTGGCCGCCTCCGTGATATTCTCAAAACCGGTCACAGCGGTCTCGCCTCCCTTGGGCTTGATGAGCACCACCTTGTTTTCCAGCAGATTCTTCACGGTTCCGTCCACCAGATACCCGCCTTCCTGAAGGGCGTCCATCTGTTTTGTGGCCGCGGAGAAAAACAGGTCACACTGCGCGCCCTCCTCGATCTGGGTCTGCAGCGTACCGGAACTGTCCGCGTTGTAAATGATATTGATTTCCGGATGCAGCTCCTCATAATCCACCTTGATCTCCTCCATGGCATTGGAGAGACTGGCGGCAATAAATACATAAAGATCCTGGGAATCCTCCTCCGCTTCCCCGGAGGACTCCCCGCTCTCTTCCGCATTTTCCCCATTATCTGCCGCTTCTGCGCCATCGCCGTCCGCGGTATTTTCCGTATCTGCTCCTCCGGATGACGCCGCCTGTCCCTCTTCCTTCTGCGCTCCGCCGCAGCCAGCAAAAGACGCAGCCAGCAGCCCTGCGGCCAGCAAAACAGCCCATTTCTTCTTCATAAAATTCCTCCTGGTATCTAAGCATCCATTGCTTACCAATATGATTCTATGTGATTTCCTGGCGCCTGTCAACGCGGCTTTTCTGTTTATCTTTCCCTTTTATAACAGTTCAAAATTTTCAAACTCCCGGACACTGCTGTCCTGTCCGATGAATACCTGAAACCTTCCTTTTTCACTTCCAAACGTGCCGTCCGCTCTCCAGAATCTCAGCTGTTCCTCCCGGATCTCAAAGGTCACCTCCCTGCTCTCTCCCGGAAGAAGGGTCACTTTTCTGAAATCCCGCAATTCCTTTACCGGCCGGACTACGCTGGCAGATACATCCCGGATATAGAGCTGGAGGGTTTCCGTTCCCTGGCGGGAGCCGGTATTTTCCAGTATCACAGAGGCTTTCAGGGTTTCTCCCGGGTACAGCACACTGCTGTCAAGCTGTACTGGCGAGACCCGAAACCGGGTGTATGTCAGTCCGAATCCAAAGGGATAAAGTGCCCCATTGGGCGCGTCCAGATATCTTGACCGGAACCTGTCCTCCTTTTTTTCTTCCAGATCCGGACGTCCGGTGGGATCCTCGTTGTAATATACTGGGATCTGACCGGTATCCCAGGGAAAACTCATGGAAAGCTTTCCTTCCGGCGTCCGTTCTCCCATCAGGGTTTCCAGTATCGCCCGGGCGCCCTCCGTCCCCGGAAGCCACACCACCAGCACTGCTTTCGCTTTCTCACTGATTTCTCTGATTTCCAGCGGCCGTCCGGAGAAAATCACCACCACCAGGTTGGAATTGACACGGCTGACCCTTCGGAACAACTCCATCTGGATCTTGGGAACCACAGGTTTTGTCCGGCTGGAAGCCTCCCCCGACTGCATGGGATGCTCGCCCAGAAACAGAACCACCGTTTCCGCCTTCTTTGCGCAGCTTTCCGCCTCCCGCATCATACGCTCCCGTTCCGCCAGAGAGGGAAACTCCATCTGTTTCTCCGTCAGCGTGCGCAGATCCTTCTCCGGATCCAGCATGGGACAGCCCGGACATCCTTCTGTATGCGCAGTATATTCCGGCAGGATTTCCCGGATTGTGGAGACGGCAGACTTGTCGCCGGTAAAGGACCAGGAACCTGTCAGATCCCGCGTATCCGTATAGGGCCCGATCCAGGCCACCCGTGTTTCGGGACACAGGGGTAATACCCCGTCATTCTTCAGCAGAACAAACGACCTGGCGGCAGCCTCCCTGGCCAGCGCCCGGTGTTCAGAACAGAGGAAGAGCTTTTTCTCCGCCGTCTCACCGGCGTCCTTGTAGGGATTTTCAAACAGGCCCAGGCGGTTTTTCAGACACAGAATTCTCCACACTGCCTGATCCACCGCTTCCATGGAAACCGCCCCGCTCTCAACCAGGCGGCAGAGCCATTCCGGATAAATCCCCGACATCATATCAATGTCGACTCCCGCGCGCATGGCCCTGTACGCCGCATCCTTCCTGTCCTCACAGTAGCCGTGGGCGATCAGCTCTTCTATGGCCGTCCAGTCCGAGATCAGCACACCGTCAAATCCGAATTCCCCGCGGAGAATCTGCCGCATCAGATATTCATTGCCGGTGGCCGGAATCCCGTTCACTGTGTTGAAGGATGTCATCACCATCTCCGCACCGGCTTCCACTCCTTTTTTGTAGGCGGGAAGATAATATTCCCTGAGTGTATGCTCCGACAGTTCCACCGTATTGTAGTCTCTCCCGGCCACCGGCGCCCCGTATGCGGCAAAATGCTTGACACAGGCGGCCAGCCGTCCGCTCTCTCCCACATGATCCCCCTGAAATCCCCGCACCATTGCCTGACAGAACAGTCCGTTCAGAAAGGGATCCTCCCCGGTGGATTCCATGACCCGCCCCCAGCGCGCGTCTCTTACCAGATCCGCCATGGGAGCAAACGTCACATGAATCCCGCTGGCCGATGCTTCTCTGGCGGCAGCCTCCGCGCACCGTCTGGTCAGATCGGGAGCAAAGGACGCTCCCTGGCCCAGCGGGATGGGAAAAATCGTCCGGTATCCGTTGATCACATCCATCATAAACAGCAGCGGAATTCCATGGGGATGCTGTCTGATGTATCTCTCCTGCAGCTTTCGCATGGCTGCGGCGTCCTGTACGCCGATCACAGATCCGGCCAGTTCCAGATTTTCTTCTGTAAACCCGCTTTCTTTCATCGGACCGGTGAGTACGCTGTTCTCATCATAAAGGCTTCCGGAAGCCTGAAACATCTGACCGGCCTTCTCTTTCAGACTCATTTTTCCCAGCAGTTCTCTCAGCTTTTCTTCTTTCATCTTTATCTTTTCTCCTTTTCTTTTTCCCTGTGGATTCTCCGGTACTCCAGCGGCGAGTGACCGGTGTTTTCCCTGAACATTTTTGTAAAATAAGAAAAATTGCTGTATCCCACATGAAGAGAAATCGCATTTACCGGAAGGCTGCTCTCCCCCAGCAGACGTTTTGCTTCTTCCACCCGCTTCTTTATAATATAGCCGCTGATGGAAACTCCTTCTTCCTTTTTAAAAATTCTTGAAATGTAATCCGTATTCAGGTATACCAGCTTTGCCAGATCGCTTCTGTGAATTTCTTCCCGGTAGTGCTCATCAATATACAGCCGGATTCTCCGGGCCACCGAATCCGCGTTCCGGATAAAATCTTCATACTCCATAGCCGTCCGGATCAGATATTCCGCGAATTCCCGGGCCCGGGCAGTGCTGTCCAGCGCCTGACGGAAGTAATGCTCCTCCTCAGCGCCGGAAAACAAAAGATGCGCCTGGATCCCCTGCTGCGAAAGGTAAGTGTAAGTAATCTGCATCAGATCCATCCGAAAAGTTTTCAACAGATCGCGGGTGATCAGCTCCTGATCGTCAAGGCGCTTCAGATATCCGCCAATACTTTCCAGCAGCTCTTCCTGCCGGCGATTTTTCAGAAGCAGTTCCCATGTATAGAGATCCGTATGGGGCGCGGGACGGTCGGGCCTGACAAAGCTCCTCTCGTAGATCACCCGGTCTCTCACGGAAAGGCTGTCATCTCTCATGGTTTTCAGGCGTTCCAGAGAATCAGTCAGCCCCTCCATGGAAACCCAGACGCTGACGCCGCACCAGGTATGAAGGGAAAACATTTTCTGCATCCAGCCGGTAAATGCCTGAGCGGGGCGGTCGTGGGCCGTCTTTTCCTCCTCTGCCTCTTCACCGTCCCACCGGATAATCAACAGATAGGTATCTTTCTCCATTCCCAGCACACACTCCACCCCTATAGAATATTCCGCAAATATTTCTCCGGCCACATTTCCCAGTACAAACCGCATCGTCTTTTCTTCCAGCCGCTGGGACACCGGCCCGTCATAAAACAGCCCCAAAAGAATCAGGGCATACTGCGCCCGCCGGTCCACATCCGGCTGATATTTTTCCATCACCGCGTCCGCGGACCGTCCGTTATCCCGGTTTTCCAGAAGTTCCTTCCAGAATTTTTTCTTCAGAATCCGTTCCCTGTTCTTTCTCAGTTTCCATTCTGCCTGATAATTTTTATATCCCTCCATGGCCTCCGCTTTTTCTTTCGCCTTTTTTATGGCTTCTGTCAAAGCAGAGAAATCTACCGGTTTCAGCAGATAATCAAAGCTGTTTAAAGAAATGGCGCGCTTCGCGTACTCAAACTCGGCATAGCTGGTGAGGAAAAGAACCAGGAACTCATATCCCTGCTCTTTCAGCGCCTCCACCACCTCAAATCCGTTATGTCCCGGCATTACGATATCACACAGAAGCAGCTGAACCGGTACTGTCCGCATCAGACGTTCCGCCTGCTCCATGGAGGAAGCCGCATAAACATGACTGATCCCCGTCTCCTGCCAGTCCACATTCTGAATAATGCTGTCTATTACATACTCTTCATCGTCAATTATCAAAAGATTCATCTGTCACCTCAGATTGGGGAGTGTAGGGGAGATGGATATCCACAACCGCTCCTCCCAGAGGGCTGTTGGAAAAGAAAATCTCTCCCGTCTCGCCGTAGCTGTTTCTAAATCTGCGCAGGCAGTTGCTGATCCCTATGTGTCCGTCCTTTTTGTCCGGTTCTCCGTTTTCCTGAAGCTGTCTGAGGATATCCTCCGGAAATCCGTTTCCCGTGTCCGATATATAGATATTCACATATTTCCCTTCCTCCCGGTCCTCCGGATACACGGTGACGGATATGAGGATATGCCTGTCCAGGGTCAGCATCTGTTTGGCGGAATTTTCCACAAACACCTGAATCAGGAACGGGAAAATCAGGGCGTCCGCCACCTCCTCATGCACCTCGATATAGTATTCAAACTTTTTCGGATACCGCAGAAGGAGAATGTCCAGATAATCCCTGCAGTGCTGTGTTTCCGCGCTGACCGGCACATGCGCTCTGTCGCAGCGGAAAATATATCTCAGATATCCCGCCGTAATCTGCGCCATCTGCTTTGCGGCCTGATACTGTCCGAAATCGATCATACTGTAAATAAAATTCAGACAGTTCAGGTAAAAATGCGGGCGGATCTGAAGGTTCAGATATTCCATCTCCATCTTCTGTTTGAGAAGCTCATTTTCATACAGGGTGATTTTCAGTTTCTGAATCTGCCGGATCATTTTATGGAATTTGCTGTCGATCTGTTCCAGTTCCTGCAGATTTCCCTGTGTCATCTCCAGCGCGTAGCCTCCCTGGTCATAGACCTCCAGCCGGGAAGCGAACCGTTGGATAGGCGCCACCATATTGTACTTCAGATAAATCAAAATGGCGGCCCCGGCTATAATCAGGGCAGCGGCGCCTCCCAGAAGCAGCAGCATGCTCCCCATGGACACCTTCATCACCGCCCGGTTGGATATCCCCATCTGGATATGAAAAGGAGCCCTGGAAAGATCCTGCCTGATGGAATAATGAGAATCCCCGCTTTTATCACTTCCCCTGTCCGATATTCCGTCCTGTGTCAGCTCGCTGACCGTTCTTCCCGCATCATCCACAAGACGAACATACCCCTGGTCTCCCAGCACGATTCCTGAATATGGTTCCAGGATA
>HHCFR02800__coassemble_3363_pt1 | contig 9547 bp, 8 predicted proteins | sample HHCFR02800__metabat2_high_PE_078 | metagenome-assembled genome bin HHCFR02800
GCGCACGTACGGTTTTGTGTAGGGATATGGGGAGTAATCCCCATATCTACTAGAGTGCGGTTATTATACCTGCGCATAAGCGATTTCTGCGGCCCCGCAGAAAGTCGCCGCGCAACCCGCCGGAGGTGCTGTGACCGAGGTAGCGGTCATAGCATAATAACCGCAAATGCGGTTATTATACCATGCGCAAAAGCGATTCCTGCGGAACCGCAGAAAGTACAAAAAATATACCGAAGAGTCCCGGCAGAATTGACAGTAAGGGAGAAAGGCGGCAGAGAGTATGTTGTACACGGACGAAAAAGATTATATTATGCGGATGATAAAAGAAATGGTACGGGTATTATTTTCCCTGGCTTTCGGGAAAAAGTTTGTTTCCGTGGAGTTGGAACGGGAAAATAAATATGAGGTGGCGGGGAACCCGCTGGAGGATCTGATGCGTATGGTGGATCTGGGACAGATCAATGAGGCGGAAAATCTGCTGCTGGAGGATCTGGACTATAACAGAAAAGAAGAAGTGATGGCGGCCGCGCTTTTTTATCAGTATGTGAGCGAAAAGGATACGGAGTTCCTGGAAAAGCATGATTATTCTGATGAAGAAGTGATTTTCGGCCTGAGGCAGCTGATGGAAAAAGCCGGATTTGGCGAGCTGGTGGATTTGCCGGAGTAAAGACCCCGGGGAAAGTACTTTGGGGGATGTGGCAGACAGTTAAGAAAAATTTCTCACGGCCGTCTGTCCGAAAATAAGGAAAGTGTGAAGAAGATGAAAGTTTTGCTGGGAACCACGAATCCGTCGAAACGAAAATACTTTGAAGAACTTCTGGATGGATTTGATATGGAATTTTATACGCTCAAGGATCTCAAAATTGCCGGGGAACCGGAAGAGACCGGGAGAAATCCGGAAGAAAACGCCGTCATGAAAGCCAGATATTACGGACGGTTTTTCGATACGGTGATCTGCAATGATTCCGGCCTGTATTTTGACAAGCTGCCGCCGGATGACGAGAGACAGCCGGGCTTACATATCCGGACGCCGCGGGGGAGCCGCCGCCTTGACGACGAGGAGATGATTGCATATTACGGGGAGCTGATCCATTCCCTGGGCGGCCGGGTGGAAGCGTCCTATCATAATGGCTTCGCGGTGAACTGTCACGGAAAGATCGTCTCCTGTACGGAAAACAGCAAGGCGGATGCCTTCTATATGATCGACACCCCGTCGCCCAAAAGACAGGATGGCTGGCCGCTGGATTCCCTTTCCCTTGACCGGAATACGCTGACGTATTTTGTGGATGAGGATGCGGATGGCTTTGACGCAAAAGAGGAAGAGCAGAAGAAAAGGCGGCGCGGGCTGCTGATTAGGCTTTTGCGGGAGGCTTCGGAGCCACTGGAAAAATGAATCATCCTTTTTGGCCATCAAACTACAGGAGGAATCTATGAAATGAACAGAGAGAAGTTAAAGGTTCAATGGAAACAGGAAGAAGCGCAGGCACATATCCACGGCTGGGATTTTTCTCATATTGATGGCCGATATGAGGAGGAGAATGACCTTCCCTGGAATTATGAATTACTGGTTCGGAAATATTTGAAAAAGGAAATGGAACTTCTCGATTATGATACCGGCGGCGGAGAATTTCTTTTGTCCCTGGGACATCCCTTTGCGAAAACCTCTGCCACAGAGGGATACCCTCCCAATGTAAAATTGTGCAAAGAAAAATTACTGCCGTTGGGTATTCGTTTTATGCCCTGCAGCGATCCGTCGCAAGTTCCTTTTGAGGACGCTGCTTTTGATTTGATTATTAACAGGCATGGCAGTTTTGATCCCGGAGAGATTTACCGGCTTCTCAGGAAAGACGGCATGTTCATCACAGAGCAGGTGGGAGCGGATAATGAAAGAGATTTGGTGGAAATGGTTCTTCCGGGAACTGAAAAGCCGTTTCCGCATAACACCCTTGCAGAGCAGAGAGAAAAATTCGAGAAAGCAGGGTTTCAGATTCTTCAGGCGGAGGAAACCCTGCGTCCTATTCTGTTTTATGATATCGGAGCATTTGTCTGGTTCGCTCGTATTATTGAATGGGAGTTTCCAGGATTTTGTGTGGAGAAATGTTTTGACCGTCTGTGCAGGATGCAGGAAATCCTTGAACGGGACGGAAAGATCCAGGGAACTATCCACCGTTATCTGATAGTGGCGAAAAAATAGTTTTTTTGGGAACCAAGAGGAAATTGTGTCTGGTACAGTTACAGAAAATGCTGTCTGGGGAGGGCGCAAAATGTCATATCGGATATTCCGGTAAAAAGCAGGAGGTATGTGCATGATGGAAATATGGGACGGTTATACTGCAGACGGAACGCTGGCCGGCAGGGACCTGGTGCGGGGGGAGCCGATTCCCGAAGGCATTTATCATATGGTATGCCAGATTCTGGTAAGACATAGGGATGGGGATTATCTGCTGATGCAGCGGGATTACGGAAAGCCGAATTTCGGGGGCTGCTATGACGCCACCGCAGGCGGCTCCGCCCTGAAAGGTGAGGACGCGGTCACCTGCGCCAGAAGAGAATTGTTGGAAGAAACGGGGATTTCGGCGGAAACACTGAAAATAATAGGGCGGTGTGTCTCAAAGAATACCATTTACTACAACTTTCTCTGCATAACAGACTGTGAAAAAAGCGCCATTACCCTTCAGCCGGGTGAGACGATTTCTTTTCGGTGGGTGAAGGAAGAGGAGTTTATCGCCTTTGTTCGCTCTGGCGAAATGATCGCACCTCAGAAAGAACGGTACCGGGACTACTTTATAAAAATGGGATATCTGCCGGAATGAGGAAAACTTTTTCTAGCCCAGTTTTACAAAGGGAAATTCTTCTGTAAGGTTTTTATTCAGTTCCATCATTTGGAGAAGCCTGCTGGCGGACCCGCTGGGATGATTTCTGCCGGCCTCCCAGGCTTCTACTGTTTTTACGGAAACGCCCAGGTAGCTGGCGAAAATGCTTTGAGACATTCCGGTGCTTTTTCTGATTTCTTTCACCTGCCTGGAACTGTATTCCTTGGGCGGAATCACAGACACAACTCTTCGCGGAAGGACTTTTTTCTGGCTTTTGCTGTCTTCTACGGCCTCTGAAAGACCGGTCATAATACTTTCAAAAATATCGGACATGAAAATACCTCCTGTTCAGGATCCCATCAGATTATCCAGAAATTCCCTGGCAGCTCTGGTCAGCGGCAGGTGGGCGTTGTGAGTGATGACAAGTTTGCGGCAGGGGAGTTCCTCCGCGATATCCAGGGAGAACAGGTCCCCGTCGCCCGGCATGCAGTAGTCGGGGACAAAGGCGATTCCCAGGCCGATGCGGGCCAGATCGATCAGGAGATCGTTGCTGCCCAGCTCGATTTCCGGAACCAGATCCAGCTGATACTGCTGAAACAGGTTGTGGAGAAATTCGCTGGTGGTGCTTTTGCGGTCCAGCATCATGATGGGATAGGAGAGCAGCTCCTTCAGGTGCAGTTTCCGGTCCTTCAGTTCCCCGTAGTAGGCGCTGCTGGCAATGAACACATCCCGGAAGGTATGGATTTCGTGGACGTGATCCCCGTGGCTCAGGTGGGAGTTGGGGTAATTGGTGACGATCAGATCCACCTGCCCCGTTTCCAGCAGATCCACGCATTTGGTGGAGGTCTGGTTGGTTACCTTGATATGGATGCTGGGGTGCGCTTTGTGGAACTGGTTCAGATAGGGAACCAGATAGTAGCGGCAGATGGTGTCGCTGGCGCCGATCCGCAGCTGGCCGCCGCCCAGGTTGCCGGATTCCATGATCTGTGCTTCTCCCCGCTGAATCAGATTGATGGCCGGTTCGATATGGCGCAGCAGAGTTTCCCCTTCCGGCGTCAGCTGTACCCGTTTGGTGCTGCGGATAAAGAGACTGATACCCAGTTTCTTCTCCAGCACCTTGATGGACTGGCTGACCGCTGACTGGGAAATATACAGATGTTTGGAAGCCTCGGAAAAGCTCAGGGAAGTTGCTACATAATAAAATACTTTGTACAGTTCGTAGTTGACGTCCATAAATAACCTCCAGGAAATCCGGCAGACATTGATTGCGGGTTTTTCTCAAAGTATATCATGGAACGGAAGAAAATCCCATAGGACAGGGATGAATATTAGCAATATTTATTAAACTAATTAGATATATTAATTTTACTTATAATCATTCGTATGGTATGGTAAATACAGAAACATGGAACATTCCGTTTGGAATTGGCCATACGGCCAAAAAATAGGAATCTCCCTGTGGGAGTCCCTTTATGGCCATACGGCCCAATAATAAGGAAAGGACAGAGAAGATGAGCAGTGTAAGACGAGTTTACGCAGAGAAAAAGCCGGATTTCGCGGTGCAGGCAAAGGATCTGAAGCATGAGATCAGCAGCTATCTGGGAATTAAAAGTGTGACAGGTGTGCGGGTGCTGATCCGCTATGATGTGGAGAATATTTCCGACGAGGTTTTTGAGAAGGCATGTACCAGCGTATTTTCCGAGCCTCCGGTGGATGATTTGTACAGAGAAAATTTTGAGACAGCTGCCGGCGCGCGGGTATTTTCTGTGGAATATCTGCCGGGACAGTTTGACCAGCGGGCGGATTCCGCGGTACAGTGCGTACAGTTTTTGAAGGAGGATGAGCAGCCCATCATCCGGTCTGCCACCACCTATGTGATCGAAGGCGACATCACGGACGAAGAATTCGCGGCCATCAAAAATCACTGCATCAATCCGGTGGACTCCCGGGAGACGGGCATGGAGAAGCCGGAGACTCTGGTGACCAATTTTGAGGAGCCGGAAGATGTAAAAACCTTTGACGGATTTGCAGAAATGGAGGAAGGGGAGCTGAAAAAGCTGTACGATTCCCTGAATCTGGCCATGACCTTCAAGGATTTCCTGCATATCCAGAAATACTTCCGCGATGAGGAGAAGCGGGATCCTTCCGTGACGGAGATCCGGGTGCTGGATACCTACTGGTCCGATCATTGCCGTCACACCACGTTCTCCACAGAGCTGACCGAGGTGAACTTCGGAGAAGGCGATTACAAGAAACCCATCGTGGACACCTACAATCAGTATCTGTCCGACCGGGCGGTATTATATAAAGGAAGAGATGACAAATTCATCTGCCTGATGGATCTGGCCCTGCTGGCTATGAAGAAGCTGAAAGCGGAAGGAAAGCTGGCGGATCAGGAGGAGTCTGAGGAAATCAACGCCTGCTCCATCGTGGTTCCTGTGGATGTGGACGGAAAGGAAGAGGAGTGGCTGATCAACTTCAAAAATGAGACCCACAACCACCCCACGGAGATTGAGCCCTTCGGAGGCGCCGCCACCTGTCTGGGAGGAGCCATCCGCGATCCCCTGTCCGGCCGTACCTATGTATACCAGGCCATGCGTGTGACAGGAGCGGCAGACCCCACCGTTTCGGTGAAGGATACCATGAAGGGCAAGCTGCCCCAGAAGAAGCTGGTGCGGGAAGCTGCCCACGGCTACAGCTCCTACGGAAACCAGATCGGTCTGGCTACCGGCTATGTGAAAGAGATTTATCATCCCGACTATGTGGCGAAGCGTATGGAGATCGGCGCTGTGATGGGCGCGGCTCCCAGACGCGCGGTGAAGAGAGAAACCTCCGATCCCGGAGATATCATCATTCTGCTGGGCGGCCGTACCGGCCGTGACGGCATCGGCGGAGCCACCGGTTCCTCCAAAGTTCACACCGAGGCCTCCATCGAGGTCTGCGGCGCGGAGGTGCAGAAGGGAAATGCGCCCACAGAGCGCAAAATCCAGCGTATGTTCCGCCGGGAAGAGGTAAGCCGCCTCATCAAAAAATGTAACGATTTCGGCGCCGGCGGCGTGTCGGTGGCCATCGGAGAGCTGGCTGCCGGTCTGGTGGTGGATCTGGATAAGGTTCCCAAAAAGTACGCTGGCCTTGACGGTACGGAAATTGCCATTTCCGAGTCCCAGGAGCGTATGGCCGTTGTGGTGGATCCCGCGGATGTGGACGAATTTCTGAAATACGCCAACCAGGAGAACCTGGAGGCTGTTGTGGTGGCGAAAGTTACCGCCGAGCCCCGTCTGGTGCTGACCTGGAGAGGAAAAGAGATCGTCAATATTTCCAGAGCATTTCTGGACACCAACGGCGCCCATCAGGAGACGACGGTGCAGGTGGACATCCCCTCCCGGGAAGGCTGCACGCTGAACCGCTCCGGCGATATCAGTGATGTGAGAGCCCGCTGGCTGTCCGATCTGGCGGATCTGAACGTCTGCTCCCAGAAGGGACTGGTGGAAATGTTTGATGGTTCCATCGGCGCGGGCAGTGTGTTTATGCCCTACGGCGGAAAATATCAGATGACCGAAACCCAGGCCATGGTGGCCAAAGTGCCGGTGGCCAATGGAACTACCAACACGGTGACCATGATGAGCTACGGATTTGATCCCTATGTATCTTCCTGGAGCCCCTACCACGGAGCCGTTTACGCTGTGGTGGAGTCTGTGGCGAGAATCGTGGCCAACGGCGGAGATTTCCGGAAAATCCGTTTCACCTTCCAGGAGTATTTCCGGAGAATGACGGAAGACCCCGAAAGATGGAGCCAGCCTTTCGCGGCCCTTCTGGGTGCTTACGCGGCGCAGCTGGGCTTTGGCCTGCCTTCCATCGGAGGAAAGGACAGTATGTCCGGAACCTTCAATGAAATCGACGTGCCGCCCACCCTGGTTTCCTTTGCGGTAGATGTGGCAAAACAGCAGGATATTATTTCTCCGGAACTGAAAAAAGCGGGAAGCAAACTGGTTTGGCTGCGGATTCCCAAGGACGGGTACGACCTTCCGGTTTACGAAGGCGTGATGGATCTGTACGGAAAGCTGCATCAGGATATGAAGGACGGCAAGGTGCTGGCCGCTTACGCTCTGGACCGCCACGGTATTGCGGCGGCAGTCAGCAAGATGGCCTTCGGAAACCGTCTGGGTGTGAAGATCGAACACAATGTGGATGAGAGAGATCTGTTCTCCCCGTATTTCGGAGATATCATCTGTGAGATTCCCGACGGAAAGGTGGGCGAGCTTTCCGTGACTTATACCGTCATCGGCGAGGTTACCGACCGGGCGGCTCTGGAATATAAGGATATGACCATTCCCATGGATGAGGCGCTGAGTGCCTGGACGGGAACTCTGGAGCGGGTATTCAAGACCAAAGGCACCGACAATGAGGCGCCGGTGGAAAGCCCCCTGTATCAGGCAGATCAGATCCATGTATGCAAAAATAAAGTGGCGCGGCCCACAGTATTTATCCCCGTATTCCCGGGAACCAACTGTGAGTATGACAGCGCCCGGGCCTTTGAGCGGGCAGGGGCGGACGTGATCACCCGCGTGTTCAAGAACCTGACAGCGGAAGACATTCGTGATTCTGTGAGAATTTTCGAGGAGGCCATCGGCCAGGCGCAGATTATCATGTTCCCCGGCGGATTTTCCGCAGGAGACGAGCCGGACGGTTCGGCAAAATTCTTTGCCACAGCTTTCCAGAACGACAGGATCCGGGAAGCGGTGATGAAGCTGCTGAACGAGCGGGACGGACTGGCGCTGGGTATCTGCAACGGCTTCCAGGCGCTGATCAAACTGGGTCTGGTGCCCTACGGACAGATTCAGGGCCAGACGGAGGATTCTCCCACCCTGACTTACAATACCATCGGCCGGCATATTTCCCGGATGGTATACACAAAAGTGGTTACCAGCAAGTCTCCCTGGCTGGCTCAGGCTGAGCTTGGCAAGGTGTACGTGAATCCGGCGTCCCACGGAGAAGGCCGTTTCGTGGCCGGCAAAGAGTGGATTGACCGTCTGTTTGCCAACGGTCAGGTGGCTACCCAGTACTGCGATCCCGAGGGAAATGTGTCCATGGACGAAGAGTGGAATGTGAATGGTTCCTATGCGGCCATCGAAGGTATCACCAGCCCGGACGGCCGTGTGCTGGGTAAAATGGCGCATGTGGAGCGCCGGGCTGACGGCGTCGCCATGAATATTTACGGCGAGCAGGATATCCGGATCTTTGAGTCCGGTGTGGCTTACTTCAAATAAAAATATGCGCGCAGTCAGGGCTGTTGGACAATAGGAAGACAGCGCCTGGTCCTTCTGCCGGTGTTTAAAGAGAAGAGAACAGAAACAGGCGTACGATTTATTTCAAGGAGAAATACCGTACGCCTGTTTTGCATATTTACCGGTCCGAAGCCGAATCAAAAACAAACTTGTTAAATGCCATATTTTCTGAACAGAGATTCCCGGTATTCCCGGTCAGATGCAATCTTCACAATCTGATCCAGGCGGTTCTCCTGATTGAGAACCAGAATCAGATGATTGTAGCGCTCGCTTTCTGCTGCCTTTCCTTCTTCCCGCCCCTGGGCTATGCCCTTCTCCAGGGCGTCATCCCAGATCATTTGTCCCAGTTTTGTCATGGCGATTTCCTCCTTGATTTTTTCCAGTGTTTCCCCTGAAAGAAATTTTGTTGCCAGAATATAGAGAATGGCTTCCATTTTCCGGATATCCTCCGGCAGGATGGTCTGTTCCGCTTTCCGGAGAATCCGTATGCTTTTCAGAATACGCTCGTTTTGGCCGGATGGGCCATCCATGAGCGGAGAAAACAACAGGGGAATGAGGTCGGATTTCTCCAGCTTGTCCGCTGGCTTTTTCATCAGTTTTTCCAGTATTTCGTCTGCATTTTCATCTTTCAGCCGGATGATCTGTACCCGGTAAGTGTTAATACCCTCTGTGATCTGATCCCGGATTTCGCGGACCTTGGAGGAGCAGATTACAAAGGTAATGACCGGGCGGCGATAGATACGGGCGGTAGAAGCCTCGTAGTCCCGAAAACGTCTCAGATCGTCAATGGAAAGGGCGTCGGATTCAAACTCAAAATGGAACAGAATGTGATGTTCCGTCTCATAGAGAAAATCCTCATACATATGCCTGGCTTCCAGAGCGACGATCTCGGTGGGGAGCGTCCGCAGAACCTTTTCCTTGATCCCCAGCCAGTGGATCAGTTCTTCCCCGAAGAAGGCAGCGGCTGACTTCAAAGCCAGATCTTCCGCCTGCGCGGGGCCGTTGTTGGTTGTTCCCGTGGTGCATTTTTTCAATCATACCTCCGTTTCCAGCAGCACAGGAACTGTCTCCTTACAAATATAATAGGGGCTGTCGGTTAATACCGATTTTTAGCCTCTGACGTACAGGGAAGAGGCAATCCCAGAGAATTCGGGCTTTTTTAAGACCTGAATTCTCCAGCAGACTGTCTCTTCCCTTTTACATGCCTTATTTCAGGGCGCAAAAACCCCTTGGCTGGATTTTGGGGAGCGCTCCTTCGCCTAAGCTGTTTTCTGCCCCTCTTTTCCTTCGTATTTCTCGATTTCATGCCGTAAAAAACGATGATATTTCATGATGTTCCTGCCAATCGCATACAGCATGAATTCTTTATACACTTTTTCTTCTGAGCGGTAGTGAAAACGCCGGAAGTTTTCGTTCTCTTTGATATCTCCAAAGTGCCCTTCTGTCTGG
>HHCFR02800__coassemble_3381_pt1 | contig 9515 bp, 11 predicted proteins | sample HHCFR02800__metabat2_high_PE_078 | metagenome-assembled genome bin HHCFR02800
ATATATTAACTGCGAGGGGAAAGGGATACATGGAATGTAAGCGGGATAAGTGGATAAAAACTTGAAAAAATCCATTAAAATGGGACATTCCGCATTCACTGAAAAATGAAAATATTGTATTTTAACACTGTTAAACTTTGATTTACATAAAGAAAAACGAGACAAATTTTAAGATGGACTTTCTTGTGGAGACTTGATTAGAAGCAGGAGAGGAGTGATAGGTTGCGGCTGAAAGACGGGCTGGTTCTGAGAAAAGTGGCGGATCAGTACATTATTGTTCCAACTGGAAAGCGCGTGAAGGAGATTCCCAATATGGTGTATATGTCTTCCTCCGCCGCGTTTCTGTGGGATTATATGAAAGAAAATCCGTTTACGGTGGAGGAACTGGCGGATAAGATTCTGGAACGGTACGAAGGAGTTACAAGAGAGACGGCTCTGGAGGATTCGGACAGTTATAATTTTTATTATGACAGCGCCACAGCAGGACAGCTGGCAAAAACGTTTCCCTATATTCTCAGCAGTAATCTGCTGACGGACGCCATCAAGGCAGATCTTGGGGTGGAGAGCATCAATGGCAGTATTTCGGCGGAGGCGGTGTCGGATTCTAATCTGATTACCATGACGGTGACCAGCAGCAGCCCCGAAGATGCCAAAACAATTCTGGAATCCGCGATCCGGGTATACCCTTCGGTAGCCCGGTTTGTCATCGGGGAAACCCAATTCAATATGATCGACGTTCCCACGCTTCCCACGGAGCCGTACAATCAGCCCGATTATACCAGGCAGATTGCCAAATGGGCGCTGGCAGGAGCGGCAGCGGCCTTCGTGGTAATGCTGCTTCTTGCGCTGCTGAAAAAAACAGTGCAGAAGCCGGAGGAACTGAAGAGTGTTATGAGCCTGTCATGCCTGGGCAATATTCCGCAGATTCGTTTCAAAGCAAGAAATAAGAAAACCAGACCGGAGCTCACCATTCAGAACCGGAGACTGCCCCAGAACTTCCGGGAGAGTATTCTGGGCCTGCAGGTGTGCCTGGACAGAGAAATGGAAGAGCGCAGTGGAAAAGTGCTGCTGGTGACCAGTACCATCTCCGGAGAGGGAAAATCCATGACGGCTGTAAATCTGGCCTGTGCCGCTGCAGAGCATGGCAGAAAAGTGCTGTTGATTGACGGAGATCTGAGAAAACAGCAGGATAAACGGATTCTGGGGATGAAAGGCGGATGCGGTCTGGAGCAGGTGCTGAAAAGCGAATGTCTTCTGGAGGACGCGCTCAAAAAGGAGAAAGAAAGCGGCGTCTGGATACTGGGCGGCAGCGAACCGGTCTCCCGGGTAGCCAGGATCCTTTCTCACCGGAAGCTTCCGGAGGTTATGGAATCCTGCCGGAAGGTCATGGATCTGATTATTATTGACACGCCGCCCTGCGAGCCGTTTGAGGACGCGCAGATATGGTCCGAATACGCGGATGGCATTGTGTATGTGATCCGGATTGTGGACGGGATCAACGGGCTGGAGGACGGCGGAACCCCTCTGCTGGGATATGTGTTCAATGATGTCCCGGTCCACCGGGGAGGTTATGGTTACTATGGCTATGGAAGATATGGTTATGGCTATTACGGCTATGGAAGGTATGCTTACGGTGAAGAATCCCAAAAGCCGGAAAGCTGAACTGCTACGGCAACAGGCATATACGAGATGGCGCGGGAAAGTCAGCCGGAGATTATTTGAAGCGGAGGGGAACGCAGATGGACAGAAGAAGACTGCCGCAGATCGCGGGAATGGCTGCCGCGGTATGTCTGGCGGCCCTGCTGATTTATAGCGCTATTCTGGAGAACCGTCCCCGGGGAACCACTGAAAACGATGGAGGACAGTCGGAGATTTCCATTACTTTTGAACCGGAAGTGCTTACCTATGACGGCAGCGGGGAACTGGATTTGATGGAAGGTGTCCTGGCGGAAGACGGGGAAGGCCGGGATGTGACAGACCAGGTGCAGGCAATTCTCACCGCGGAGGGAACCGGGACGGAAAAGAAGATCCGTTACTCGGTCTTCGATGAGGAAGGCAGGGAAACAACGGAAGTGCGGACACTGGAAATGAGAAATTATAATGGCCCATCCCTTTTTGTGGAGGACCCTCTGGAAATTTCCGCGGAGGATCTGAACGGGCTGGCGGAGATTCTGCAGCAGAGGGGCCAGCTTTCAGCTGACGATGGATTTTCCCGCAGTGTGCCGGAAGCGGTTACCTGGGTGAGACAGAAAACAGGCGAAGGAATCTATGAGATTACATTTACCCTGAGAAATGCATATTTGGATGAAGCAGCAGTTACGGTCAGCGCACGGATTACGGGAGATGTTCAGGACATTACCCTCGAACTTTCACAGACGGAAATTACCATTGGAACAGGTGAGGAATTTTATCCGCTGGACTACGTCACGGATGCTTCTGATCCGTCCTATGGAGATCTGATGTCCGGAATTCAGGTGGCAAATTCCGTGGATGTGACACAGCCGGGAAGGTATACTGTGGTGTACACGGTGACATCTGCCGATGGAACTCAGAAAGCAGAGGCTGTACTGTATGTGAATGTGACGGGAGGAGACGGGGCATGACGGATCTGCATATACATATTCTTCCGGGACTGGACGATGGCGCTTCTTCCTGGGAGGACGCTTTGGAAATGGCACAGATGGCCGTGGAATCCGGTGTGCGTATGCTGGCGGCAACTTCCCACGCGAATCTGCCGGGAGAAGAGCGGCGGCCCTTTTTTCAAAAATTTTATAAAAAATTCATGGAAGTTCCGTTGCCTTTCCACGGAAAAAGAGATACAGTAAAAAGGAAAATCTGGAAAGGCTGTGAGAAGCATGAAATATAAGATTGTATATACCAGTGCGACGGGGAATACCAGAAATCTGGCTTTTGCCATTTATCAGGCGCTGGATGAGCGGTCCAAGGACATTGAAGAGCTGGCTCCGTCCACCAGCCCGGACGACGGAGAGATTTATCTGGTGGGATTCTGGACGGATAAAGGAACCTGTCCGCTGGCCACCGGAGAGTTTTTGAAACGGCTTTCCGGGAAAAAGGTACTGCTGTTCGGTACCTGCGGTACAGGCGGGGATCCGGAGTACTGCGCGGGCGTTGAACGGCGGGTGAGAAGTCTGGTGCCTGAAGACTGCGAATATCTGGGAACCTTCCTTTGTCAGGGAAAGATGCCCCGTGCCGTGAGAGAAAAGTATGAGGCCATGCTGGACAACAAGAAAACAAGAGAACTGGCGAAGAAAATGATCGCGAATTTCGATCAGGCTCTTCTGCATCCGGATGCGGAAGATTACCGGAGGGCGATTGCGTTTGTAAGGAGAGTATGCGTATGAATCAGTGGAGAGACAAATTGATAAGATTTATGACAGGCCGGTATGGCGTGGACGACCTGGGAAAAGCTACGCTGATAGGAGCCATCGTCCTTCTGGTGCTGGCCATGCTGTTTGGAAGTTCTCTGCTGAATTTTCTGGCGCTGGCTTTGATTGTATACGGATATTTCCGGATCCTTTCCAGGAATATTTCCGCCCGGTATGGGGAAAACCAGAAGTACCTCCAGCTGAAGTCACGGATTATGGGCGGTTTCCGGGGGCAGAGCATGGGGGCTGACCGCACTGTGAGAATTTTCCGCTGTCCCACCTGCGGACAGAAGGTACGGGTTCCCAGGGGAAAAGGGAAAATTTCTATCCACTGCCCCAAGTGCAATACGGATTTTATCAAAAGAACGTAAGAGTTGAGGTGAGGGCATGTTCGGTTATGTGACTACCAATCAGGAGGAATTGAAGATCAAGGATTTTCGCAGGTATCAGACCTTTTACTGCGGGCTGTGCAGAGATCTGGGAGACCGGCACGGGCAGACGGCCCGGCTGACACTCACCTATGACATGACGTTTCTGGCGGTTTTGCTGACCGGGCTTTATGAGCCGGAGGAACGGGTGGAGGAGCGTTTCTGTCCCCTGCATCCTGCGAAGAAGCGGATCTGCAGGAGAAATGCCGCTGTGTCCTATGCGGCAGATATGAATCTGCTGCTGTGTTATTATAATCTGCTGGACGACTGGCTGGACGAGAAAAAACCGGTGCCGCTGGCGCTGGCCCGGATGATCCGCGGCGACGTGCGGGAAATCATGATAAAATATCCCCGGCAGGCCAGGGCGGTACGGCAGTATATGAAAAAGCTCAGGGAATGTGAGCTGGAAAACAGTCCGGATCTGGACCGGGCTTCGGGAGACACCGGCAGGATGCTGGCGGAGATATTTGTCTGGAAGGACGACCACTGGAAGGAAACACTGGGCAAGGTGGGATTTTATCTGGGAAAGTTCATCTATCTGATGGATGCCTTTGAGGATGTGGAGAAGGACAGAAAAACCGGGAATTATAATCCCTGGCGTTTCATTGCGGATGAAGAAAAGTTTCAGGATCGGGCGCTGCAGATCCTCACCATGCTGGCGGCCCGCTGTTCCGGAGAATTTGAAAAGCTGCCCGTGGTGGAATATGTGGACATTTTGAGAAATATATTGTATTCTGGTATTTGGACCAAATACGAGAGGTTAAAGAAATCAGACGAGGAGTAAATCATGTTGGATCCATATAAAGTCCTTGGGGTATCCCGAGATGCCAGCATGGACGAGATAAAAAAAGCTTACCGGAACCTGAGCAGAAAGTACCATCCGGACGCCAACATCAACAATCCCAACAAGGATCAGGCGGAGGAGATGTTCAAGCAGGTACAGCAGGCTTACGATCAGATCGTGAAGGAACGGGAGCGTGGACAGACCGGACAGGAGTCCTGGTACGGCGGTTTCGGCGGAGGGTATCAGAGCGGTTACCAGACCCAGGATGACCAGAGAAGCATGGAGATGCGTGCTGCGGCCAACTATATCAACGCTGCCCATTACCAGGAAGCGCTGAACGTGCTGAACCGGATTACGGAACGCAACGGAGAGTGGTATTATTACCATGCCATCGCCAGCGCGGGGGCGGGCCAGGAGGCCACTGCCATGGAAGACGCAAGAAAGGCCATGGAACTGGAACCCAACAATCCCCAGTATCAGCGGCTGTATCAGCAGCTGCAGTACGGCGGACAGTGGTATCGGGATATGGGAACCGGATATGGCTATGAGCAGAACGGATCGGGCAGCAACTGCTGCTGTCAGTGTCTGTGCCTGAACATGCTGTGTCCCGGCTGCTGCTGTGTTCCCTGCTGCTGATTCCCGCAGACAGCAAGCCAACCGGACATGCCTGCATGTCTATTTGGCGGCTGCCGCGAGGATCCGGGATCCTGCCGCAGCGCTGTGTGATTTTTGGAGTTGTCAGGTGAAAAGCAGTTTGTGAGGAAGGAAAACATGAAAGACAGGAAAAGAGAAATCGTTATCATGTCCGTACAGATTCTGCTTTGCGCGGTGTATGTAATCTTTCAGTTCGCCCAGGAGGCAAAATCCATGCAGAAAAGCGCGGCAAAGATCCGGGAGGCGCGGACGAAAGAGCAGATTCGCCTGGAAAGGCAGCGGTATCGGATAAAACGCGCAAAAACAGCGAAAAAAAAGGGAATCGCTTGACACCCGAACGTGATGCGCTTATACTGTGAATTACGATAAAGCGGCGGGTACAGGCATCCTGGGGAAAACAGCAGGGAAGCCAGTTCAAAGAGGAGGACAGGCTTCTTTTTTTATGCCCCTTCCGGATTCGGGGTTCTGCCGCGGAGGAAGAAAGGATGAGGAAAAAGTTATGCAGGAAAGAGAAAAACTGAAGTCCCGTCTGGGATTTCTTCTGATTTCGGCGGGATGCGCCATCGGCGTGGGCAACGTCTGGAAATTCCCGTATATGGCCGGACAGGGCGGCGGCGGAACCTTTCTGCTGTTTTATGTACTGTTTCTGGTGATTATGGGACTGCCGATCATGACCATGGAGTTTGCCGTGGGACGTGCCAGCCAGAAAAGTCCGGTGAAGGCCTACCAGGCATTGGAGAAGCCGGGGCAGAAGTGGCATATTCACGGATATATTACGCTGATCGGCTGTTACCTGCTGATGATGTTTTATACCACGGTAACCGGCTGGATGCTCCATTATTTTTTCCTGACGGCCAAAGGTACGTTTGAAGGATTGGATGCAGCCGGTGTGGAGACCGCCTTCAACGATATGCTGAGCCAGCCGCTGGTGATGGGCGGATGGATGGTTCTGGTGGTAGTTGTCTGCATGTTTATCTGCTCCAGAGGTCTGCAGAACGGTCTGGAGAAAATAACCAAGGTAATGATGCTGGCATTGATGGTGTTGATGCTGGTGCTGGCCATCAACAGCTGTCTGCTGGACGGAGCCGGTGAAGGCCTGAAGTTCTATCTGCTGCCGGATTTTGACCGGATGATGGAGGCAGGTATCGGAAATACCATTGTGGGCGCCATGAATCAGTCGTTCTTTACCCTGAGTCTGGGTATCGGCGCCATGGCAATCTTCGGAAGCTACATTGGAAAAGAGCGTTCCCTTCTGGGGGAATCCATCAATGTGGCGCTGCTGGACACCTTTGTGGCTTTCACTGCGGGCCTGATTATTTTCCCCGCCTGCTTCAGCTACGGGGTGGACCAGACAGCCGGACCCAGCCTGATTTTCATCACGCTGCCTAATATTTTCAACCATATGCCGCTGGGACGGATGTGGGGCTGCCTGTTCTTTATCTGCATGACCTTCGCGGCCATCTCCACAGTGCTGGCAGTGTTTGAGAACATTATTACCTGTGGAATGGAGCTGACCGGATGCAGCAGAAAAAAATCCGCTCTGGTAAACCTGGTGCTGATTATTGTGCTGTCCCTGCCCTGTGTGCTGGGATACAATGTGTGGGCCTGGGACGGATTCAAGATTTTCGGCGGAACCATTATGGATCTGGAGGATTTCCTGGTAAGCAACATTCTGCTGCCGCTGGGCTCCGTGGTATATCTGCTGTTCTGCGTGAGCCGGTACGGCTGGGGATGGGATAATTTCATCAAGGAAGCCAACACCGGAAAAGGCGCGAAAATAGCGAAATGGATGCGCGGCTATCTGACGTTTATACTGCCGTTGATTGTACTGTTTATCTTCGGATACGGTATCTATGACAAATTCTTCTGAAAAAGTTTACCCCCGCAGCCGGGATACCGGCCGCGGGGGTTTCTTAAAGGGGAGGATAAGTATTTCTCTCTTCTTTCGTAGCCTGCTGCCGGATGGGGGGATCCGGCAGGCCATTGTCTTTGGTGCCAACAGGGAGGGCCACGCTGCTGTGTCATCTCCCTGCCGGCTATCTACAGTATTACCTGCAGAGAATGTTTTATACAAAAAACTGAAAATATTTTTATTCTCTTGCCCGCCGGGGCAAACACCGATATAATTTAATTTACAGTAAAAGGCCGAATAGGACGGCAGACAGGAAAGAGAGGAAGCAGAAATGGGACAGTGGATCATTCCCCCGGCCATGAGACCGCAGGCCGTGGTATTTGACATGGACGGTTTGATGGTGGATACGGAGCGGGTAATCAAATATACCTGGGACGTGACGGGAGAGCGGATGGGATATAAGAATTTCGGGGACAATATTCTGCATACTCTGGGGAAAAACAGGGACCAGAGAAATGAATATTTCCGTAAAACCTACGGGGAGAATTTCCCATTGCAGGATTTTCTGGACGGCTACCATCAGGTATACGCGCAGTATGAGAAGGAACATGGAATTCCCAAAAAGAAAGGACTGATGGAACTTCTTAAAACGCTGCGGAAGATGGAAATTCCCATGGGTGTGGCCACCTCCACCCACGGAGAGCATGCGGTTCCGGAGCTGCAGCGGCAGGGAGTACTGTCATATTTTCAGGCCGTTGTCACGGGAGATCAGGTGACGAAGGGAAAACCGGATCCGGAGATTTACAGCCTGGCCTGCCGGAAGCTGGGAGCAGATCCCCAGGAGTCCCTGGCTCTGGAGGATTCCTATAGCGGGATCCGCTCTGCCGCGTCGGCAGGGATGAAGGTGATCATGATCCCGGACCTTCTGACAGATGAGAGTCCTGTGGCGGACTGCCTTTTCGGGAAAATGGAATCCCTGGACCAGGTGGCCGGCTGGCTGTCGGAGGCGGCTCTGCGCTCCTATTAAATTTATGTAAAACGGTGTCGGTTACAGGGAATCTGTGATATAATAGCAGTATCTGTCAGAGACAGAATTTGACAAGGGAGATGAGACAGTATGCCGACTACATTTACACATGACGTATTTGGAAAAGAGGTTTTTTCCAGGCTGTCGGAGGAACTGAAGCAAACCATCCGGCAGGGGAAGGATTTGTATCGGATCGGGCTGCATGGCCCGGATATATTTTTCTATTATCATCCGCTGGTGAGAGGGAAAGTCTACCAGATCGGACATACCATGCACTATGAGGAGGCGCGGGGCTTTTTCGAGCGTTCCGCGGAAGAATACCGGAAGCATCCGGATCCGCAGCTGGCTTCTTACCTGCTGGGATTTGGCTGCCATTTTATTCTGGACAGCAGATGCCATCCGTATGTATGGTCTTTTGAGAAGGAGAAAGGCGTATCCCACGCTGAAATCGAGACGGAGCTGGACCGGTATTTTATGATACGGGAGCACCGGAGACTGTTCTGGTTCTGCCCGGCGGGCGTGCTGAATCCCACGCCGGAAAACAGCCAGGTTATTGCCCGGGTATTCCCGGAGGCAGGGGCGAAAGCTGTTTTGCACGCGCTAAAAGGTCAGAAAATGTTTGACCGGCTTCTGGTGTGCCGTCATCCCTGGAAGGAGAAGCTGATCCTGGGAGGCATGAAGCTTCTGGGCTGCTATGAGCCGCTGGAGGGTCAGGTGATGCGCAGGGACAGCAATCCCATCTGCCGGGAGTCCACGGAGCATTTGCTGGAACTTTATGCAAACGCGCTGGAGGAGGCGCCTGCGGTGCTGGAGAATCTGTACGGCTGCCTCAAGGGGACAGAGACGCTGACGGAGCGGTTTGACCGCAACTATGAGTGACGGCGGAAAGGAAAGGAATTCCATTTTGGCTATTTGGCCGGATTAAGGAGGATAGGATGACAAACGCGAAAGAGATCAAATTTACTATGGACAAGACCAAACACATTGCCCTGGTGGCCCACGACGGAAAGAAAAAAGAGATGGTGGAGTGGTGTGAGAGAAATAAGGAGATTCTCAAAGGGCATTTTCTCTGCGGAACGGGTACCACCGCGAAGCTGATCAGCGAAAAGACAGGACTTCCGGTAAAAGGATACTGCAGCGGCCCCCTGGGAGGCGACCAGCAGATCGGTTCCAGAATCGTGGAGGGCGGCATTGATTTCCTGATTTTCCTGTGGGATCCTCTGGAGTCACAGCCCCATGACCCGGATGTGAAGGCGCTGCTGCGTATTGCGGTGGTGTATGACATCCCGGTGGCCAATAACCTGGCCACAGCCGATTTCCTGCTGGCCTCTGAGTATATGAACAAAGAGTACGACAGAACCGTGGAGAATTTTAACATCACCAT
>HHCFR02800__coassemble_3417_pt1 | contig 9419 bp, 7 predicted proteins | sample HHCFR02800__metabat2_high_PE_078 | metagenome-assembled genome bin HHCFR02800
TCCAAAGCAAAGCTTTCATGCAATTCGTGTTAAATTTTCAAGGTACAAACAAAATCATATATTAATTAACGTGTCTTTTGACACCCTAATCTTTATAGGAAATTGCTTGCCCATGAAATGAAAAACGCTCCGCGAGGATCGCACTGCGGCGGAAAGGATTACTGGTGGGCCAGAGTAATCCTGCGAATATCGGGAATGGCAATCAGTACCGGATACAGCACCATGGCGATGATCAGCCCGCTGATTCCCTGGATCAGGTTTGCGGGGACGCTGGCCAGGGCGCCGGCAACTCCGTAGATGAAGGATTCGCACAGGCAGTATCCGCCGGCTACCAGAGCGATATCGGCCACACCGCCCATGGCCACTGCGGGATAGCGTAGCTTTTGGTTTTTCGACAGTTTCTGATAGATCAGTCCGCTGACCAGAGCCACCAGGCCTTTGATAATCAGCGTAATGGGAACGTACAGGAAATATCCGCCCAGCAGATCGGACAGGGCAGAGCCGATGCCCCCGGCCAGGAATCCGTATGCCGGTCCCAGGATCACGCCGGAAAGGATTACCAGGGCGTCACCGGGATGAATATAGCCGCCGGTTCCCGGCGTGGGAATCCGTATTGACATGGTGGCGGCACAGGTCAGCGCGGCAAAGAGAGCCGTCATTACCACTTTTTTCAAATTACTTTTCATAATGTTTCCTCCTCTCGTGGCCGAATGGCCATAAAGATACCCCCTGTGGGGGCCTCCCCTGTAATGGATTTTCTGTATCTTACCGCAAAATTGGATTGAATAAAATAGCCAGATTTATAAAAAATGGCCAGTCCAGTTTTCCGGGACAAGCTTTTTCTGGAAACAGAGAGTTATCTCTGATACAATAATTGCAGAGATACATTATGGCCATCCGGCCAAATAGGAGGAAAGTACGAAAATGAGGGAGAATCATGCACTCGGTACGGAGAATATCGGCAGTCTTCTGAGAAGATTTGCCATTCCCAGCATCATCGCCATGCTGGTCAGCTCTCTGTACAACATTGTGGATCAGTTTTTTATCGGAAGAAGTGTGGGGATGCTGGGAAATGCCGCCACCAATGTGGCATTTCCACTGTCCATCACCTGCACGGCACTGTCCCTGCTGTGCGGTATCGGAGGCGCCGCCAATTTTAATCTGAATATGGGCGCAGGCAAAAAGGAGGAGGCGGAAAAGTACGCAGGTACAGCCATAACGCTGATGGCGGTACTGGGTGTGGTACTTTGTGTGACAGTGCGTTTCTTTCTGGATCCGCTGATGCGGGTGTTCGGGGCAACCAGTGATATTCTGGATTATTCGCTGACATATACGGGGATCACTTCCCTGGGATTTCCTTTTCTGATACTGGCTACAGGAGGAAGCAGTCTGATCCGGGCGGATGGAAGCCCCCGGTTTTCCATGTTCTGTACTCTGGCGGGCGCGGTGATTAATACAATCCTGGATCCGCTGTTTATCTTCGGCTTTGACATGGGAATGGCAGGAGCGGCCTGGGCTACTGTGATCGGACAGGTGGTTTCGGGCTTTATGGTCATCGGATATCTTACAAGATTTAAGACGGTGAAGCTTACCTGGAAGTCTCTGGGCCTTCGTCCCGGTTACTGCTTACAGGTGGTGGCCCTGGGCATGTCCCCTTTCTGCAATCAGCTGGCTATGATGGTGGTGCAGATTGTGCTGAACAACAGTCTCACCTATTATGGCGGCCTGTCGGATTATGGCAGCGAAATCCCGCTGGCCTGTGCGGGGATCATTTCCAAAGTGGGGATGATTTACTTTGCCGTGGTGATCGGAATTGCCCAGGGGCTGCAGCCTATTGTCAGCTTCAATTATGGAGCGAAAAAATATGACCGGGTGAAGGAGACGGTGAAAAAGGCATCCATGGCTTCCCTGATCATTTCGCTGGCCGCCTTTGTGGTGTTTCAGCTGTTTCCCCGGCAGATCATCAGTATTTTCGGATCCGGAAGCGAGGAATATTTTCTGTTCGCGGAGCGGTATTTTCATATCTATATGTTCTTTACGTTCCTGAACTGGCTGCAGTGTATTGCCTCCAACTTTTTCACCTCCATCGGGAAGGCCATACGGGGAGTATTTCTTTCCCTGACCCGGCAGATTATCTTTCTTCTGCCGCTGATTCTGCTGCTTCCGCTGGTGATGGGAATCGACGGCATCATGTACGCGGCGCCGGCGGCGGATCTGATCGCGGCCATACTGGCGGCGGTATTTCTGAAAAAAGAATTCGGGCTGATGGACAGGGAAAGCGGAAAAGAAGTATTTGCAGGTAAATGAGGACGGAAAATGGAAAATGATAAGTATGTAATCGGGATGGATTTCGGAACCCTTTCGGGAAGGGCTGTGCTTGCCAGGTGCGCTGACGGAAAAATTCTGGCGTCCGCGGAGCGGAAATACCGTCACGGGGTTATGGAAGCGTTTCTGCCGGACGGGATCACCCGTCTGAAGGAGGGGACGGCGCTGCAGGATCCGGAGGATTATCCGGAAGTGCTGGAGGCGCTGGTTGGGGAACTTGTCAGGGAGAGCGGAGCGGATCCGGCGGATATCATCGGGCTGGCCATCGATTTTACTTCCTGCACGGTGCTGCCTGTGGATGCAGAGGGACGGCCGCTGTGCAGCCTTCCCGCATACCGGAACCGGCCCCATGCCTATGTGAAGCTGTGGAAGCATCACGGCGCCCAGAAGGAAGCGGAGGAGATCGGCGGGAAGCTGGGGGAGGAGATTTCCTCGGAAATCCTGTATCCGAAAGTGCTGGAAATGCTCCGGGAGGACCCGGAAGTGTATCAGGCTTCTCATCGGATTCTGGAGGCCGCGGACTGGCTGACCTGGCTGCTCACCGGTTCGGAAAAACGCAGTGTGTCGATGGCGGGGTACAAGGCCTGGTGGTCGGCGGAAAACGGATTTCCCCATGAGGAATTTCTGGTGGAGCTGGATGAACGGCTGGACGGAAGTAAACTGTTTGGGGAAGTCTGTCCGGTGGGAAAATCCATCGGCCTTCTCAACGAAGTCTGGGCCCGGAAGCTGGGACTGTCCCCGCGAACTGCCGTGGCCGCGGGCGTCATTGATTCCCATGCGGGCGCGCCGGGCAGCCACATTCTGGGGAAGGATCAGCTGATGCTGGTTTTGGGAACGTCGTCGGTGATTATGGCGTTTTCGGAAAAACCCTTCCGGGGAATGGGCGTTTACGGAACGGTAAGGGATGGGGTGATCCCGGGGTATTACGGGCTGGAGTCCGGCGTGGCCGCCGTGGGCGACGCGCTGGAGTGGTTTGTGAAATCCTGTGTTCCCGCTTCTTATTATGAGCAGGCCAAAGAAAAGGGACTTGATATTTATCAGTATCTGACAGAACTGGCGGGAAAGGTGGATCCCGGCAAAAGCAGAGTGCTGGCGCTGGACTGGTTTAACGGAAACAAGACGCCTTATGTGAATACAGATCTTACGGGAAGTCTGGCGGGGCTTACGCTGCAGACGAAGCCGGAGGAAATTTTCCGGGCGCTGATCGAGGCCACGGCCTTTGACGCCAGGCAGATTCTGGAGATCATGGAGCGGTCAGAGGCAGAGGTGAGGATCCGGGAGGTGACGGCCAGCGGGGGAATCGCCGGGAAAAATCCCCTGATCCTGCAGATCTATGCGGATATCCTTCAGCGGCCGGTGAAGGTTGCTGCGGAACCCCAGACGGCGGCGCTGGGTTCTGCCATTTACGCGGCATTGGCGGCGGGAAAGGCGGCCGGCGGGTACGATTCCTACCGGGAGGCGGTAAATGCCATGAGCCGGGTGCATGATACTGTCTATATGCCCAGGGAGGAATACCGGGAGATTTATAACAGCAAGTATGGGAATTATCAGCGGTATGGAGCGTGGATGGATACATTTCACAGAGGGGAAGGAGGAGACGGCCTGTGAGAAAAATACTGATTATAGAGGACGATGAAGATCTCAGAGAGGGGCTGGCATTTTCCCTTCAGATGGACGGCTACGAAATCCGGTGCGCCGGGACAAAGCGGGAGGGGCTGGAGCGGATCCGCGGGGAATCCTTCGGCCTGGTGCTGCTGGACTGCAATTTGCCGGACGGCAGCGGATTTGATCTGTGTACGCAGATCGGGGCCGGTGAAACCATACCGGTGTTCATGCTGACGGCCCGCAATACGGAAATGGATGAGGTGAAGGCGCTGGAGCTGGGCGTGGCGGATTTTATGTCGAAGCCCTTTTCCCTGGCGGTATTGAAGGCGAGAATCCGGAAGATCCTTAACAGCAGCGCGCCGGATATGCGGCTGGTATCGGGAGGGATCACCGTGGACCGGGACGGCTGCCGGGTGTACCGCAAGGATGAGGAGATCATGCTTTCCCGGGTGGAATACCAGCTGCTTCTGTACCTGATGGAGAACCGGAACCGGGTGCTTTCCAAGGAACAGATCCTGGAGCATGTGTGGGACAGCCAGGGGAAATTTGTGGATGAAAATACGCTGTCGGTGAATATCCGGCGGCTGCGGGCGAAGATTGAGGAAGATCCCGGTCATCCTGCCAGGATCCGGACCGTGCACGGGATCGGCTATGTGTGGAAGGAGGGAGACCAATGACGGCGATACTGGCCGGACTGGCGGTTCTTTTTGGCGCCGGCTGCCTTTACGGCTGGCGGAGGAACCGGAAAATGTACCGGGTCATCGACCGGATGCTGGATGAGGTTCTGGACGGGGAACCCATTTCCCAGTCGGACATCCGGGAGGGGGAAATCTCTTCCCTGGCCTCCAAGGCGAAGCGGATTCAGGAGAAGGTGGATGGCAGTATTTCTCAGGCACAGGAGGAAAAGGAACAGGTGAAAAGCCTGATTTCCAACATGTCCCATCAGCTGAAGACACCGCTGGCGGGCCTGATGATGTACCGGGAAATGCTGGAGGAGGATGGACTGGACCATGACACCAGGAAAAAGTTTCTGAAGAAAATGAAACAGCAGTCGGAGAAAATTGACTGGATTTTGCAGTCCCTGTTCAAGATGGTGAATCTGGAGCAGGGCGCTGTTGTGTTTGAGGCCGGGCCGCTTCCGGTGAAGGCCACCATTCTGGATGCGGTGACCGCCGTGTGGGACCGGGCAGACGGGCGGAATATTTCCATCGTCACGGAGCCTTTCGAGGACCGGATTTTGTGGCATAACCGGAAATGGACTGCCGAGGTGCTGGTGAATATCCTGGAAAACGCGGTGAAGTACACCAGCCCGGGAGGCAGCATCACCATACGGGTTCGTTCCACGGAAATGTACACGGAAATCGCCGTCCAGGATACCGGAAGGGGCATCCGCCCGGAGGAGCTTACGGAGATTTTCAAGCGTTTCTACCGCAGCAGGGATGTGGAAAATCTGGAGGGCTCCGGCATCGGCCTGTACCTTTCCCGGCTGATTCTGGAGCGGGAAAAAGGATATCTGACGGCCAGCTCCGTGCCGGGAGAGGGAAGCACCTTTTCCGTTTTCTTACAAAACTGTCAGAATTTGAAACAGAATCTGTCAGGAGAATGAAAGAACTGCCTGCTATGATTGAGACAGAAAGAAAGGAGTGCTGTTGATGAACATATTGCAGGTGAAAGGGATTCATAAGATATATGGGGAAAAGGAGAGTCAGGTGCATGCCCTGCGGGATGTGAGCTTTTCGGTGAAGCAGGGGGAATTTATCGCCATTGTGGGGACTTCCGGATCGGGAAAGAGTACGCTGCTGAATCTGATTGGCGGCCTGGATACGCCCACAAAGGGACAGATTATCATCCGGGGTCACGATATCGCGGCATTAAAGCCAAAGGAGCTGACCATTTTCCGGCGGCGGAATATCGGGTTTGTGTTTCAGAATTACAGTCTGATGCCGGTGCTGAATGTATATGACAATGTGGCGTTGCCGGTGACTTTTGACCGGGGAAAGCATGTAGATCATGAGTATATCCGGGAGCTTTTAAAGGAACTGGGGATCTGGGAGAAACGGAAACGGTATCCCAACGAGCTGTCCGGCGGCCAGCAGCAGCGGGTGGCTCTGGCCCGGGCGCTGGCCAATAAACCGGCGGTGATCCTGGCGGACGAGCCCACGGGAAATCTGGATTCCCGCACCACCGTGGAGGTGATGGGGCTGCTGAAGGAGAGCAGCCGCAGGTATCACCAGACAATTCTGATGGTGACCCACAACGAGGCGCTGGCCCAGGCCTGTGACCGGATCATCCGTATTGAGGATGGCCAGATCTGGGAGAGGCCGCGCGGTACGGTGGTCTGCAAAGACGGGGAAGCACAGCCGGCAGCCGGCGCCGGTTCCTCTGGCACCTCCGGCGTATCTGCCACCGCCAGTGCAGCCAGCGGCTTGGGCCCGTCAGCCGGAACCGCGAACCCCATGGCTGGCGTAATGGAGACGGGAAGGGATGGTGAGCGGGGATGAGAAACGCGTTTCGTCTGGCCCTTGCCAGCCTGAGGTATTATAAAAAACAGACGGCGGCCCTGTTTGTGGGAATTCTTCTGTCGGCGGCGTTGTTTACCTGTGTGGGTTCCCTGTTTTTCAGCGGAAAGGAAGCGGCCAAAGAAAATGCCCGGCAGGAATACGGGGACTGGCACTATGAGATGCGCTGTGATTTCCCCTGGATGGAGGAGTTTGAGCAAAACCCTGAAGGGGAAGGCTTCCAGGTGGAAGCGTATGGGGTGGAGACGGTGCGCAAAGCCATCACGGACCCCTTTGACATTCAGCTGGTATACGGAGACGCCGGTTATCTGGATATGATGGGGCGCAGGATTGTGGAGGGCAGCTATCCCGGTGAGGTTCACGAGATCGCGGCAGACGCCCAGACCCTCCGGAATCTGGGCGTGGAGGCAAAGCCGGGCAGTCAGGTGACGCTGGACGGAGAAACCTTTACGGTCAGCGGAATTCTCACAGAGATGCCGCCGAAGCTGGCGGATCTTCTGGGGGTAAGTATGCAGGTGTTTGTCAGCGAAAAGCTGGACTATGGGATGAACGGAAGCTTCCTGTACCTGAAGTTCCGGGAATCCCGTCCCATAAGCGACCAGATCGTGGCCTTCACCCGGCAGTATGGCGTTGACGGCAGTACCGTTGCCAGGAACAATGGCATTTCCACCTATGTGGGCGGCAATACCCAGGAGCTTTCCATGCGGCAGATTGCCACGGCATTTACGGATCCCTCCATGGGAATTCCCTGGGTATGGGGAACGCTCAATGAAAATGAGGCCATGACGGAAGGGGCCGTTTTGCTGGCGTTGGCGATATTTTCCGCCTTTGTCATTTACAGTATTTTTCAGGTGTCGGTGCTGAAGCGGATGTCCCAGTACAGTGTGATGCAGACGCTGGGAATGACGCAGGGGGCGGCCTTCGGGATGCTGCTGGCGGAGCTTCTGATGATTTTCGTGGCGGGCTACGGTTTTGGCGCGGCGCTGGGAAATGGAGCTGCGGCCCTGATTTACCGGAGCTTCGGAAGGATCTTTATCCCCAGAAATGTGACGCTGCACTCCGGTGTGGACACGGAAGCTACAGCCGAGGCATTGTCGGTATCTGCCCTGCCGGACGCGGGAGATTTTTATGTAAACTGGAAAGTGCTGTGGCTGGGAGCATTTTTCCTGATCCTTGTGCTGGCGGCGGTCAGTCTGCTGCTGGTGAGGAAAATGCGCAGGTTGACCATCCGCCAGATGCTGGCAGGCGACGGGGGAAAAGGGAAGAAAAACCGGAACATTTACAGTCTGAAGCGGGAAAATCTGACGGGAATTCTCACAAAGCGGTTTATGTTCTCCAGGAAGGGAACCTTTGCCGGGATTCTGCTCTCCTTGTCCATAGGAAGCGTGATTTTCCTGGGAGCGGCGTATGTGACGGAGAATACCAGAATCAACAATGATCTGACCTTTAAGGCCGATGACGGGTTGGGATCGGATATCCAGGTGTATGAGGATTCCGACAGCCTTTCCGATACGATTCCCGCGGATGTGACCGGGCAGCTTAAGGAGATTTCCGGGCTTAAGACCGTGCTGCCGGTGCGCTATATGCTGGGGGAGGTGCCGCTGGAAAACGGAAGTTTCCACTGGCCGGAATTTTACGCGGAGACGGCCGGGGAGGAAGGATTCGATCCGGACCCGCAGCTGATGGAGAAATATAACGGCCGGATTGTACAGACCGGCCAGGCGGATTACCGCCTGAAGGTGAATATTTACGGATATGACGATGAAATGCTGGAAAGCCTGAATGATTATCTGCTGGAGGGCGAAATCGATCCGGACCGGATGCGGCGGGACAATACGGTGATTTTCAAAACGCTGATGGACGGCCAGGGAAATTACGACGGCATCGATGTGTATGCGGGGGATACCATACAGGTGAAAACTCCGAAAGATTCCGCCGCGGATCCGGAGGTGCTGAGATTTCTCTCCGGCGAAGAGAATTACCGGGAGACCTCCTTTACGGTGGACGCGCTGGTCAGCCGTCCGCTGGCAAAGGTGGACACCTTCATCGGAGACGGGGGCGACAATGTGGTGGACATTATCATGACCAATGAGCAGATGGAGGAAAATTTCGGTGTCACCGGGTACCAGACCATCAGCATTTCCGTGGAAGACGGGCAGGACGCCGCGGCGGCAGCGGACGCCATCCGCAGTGTGACCGCCGGAATCAGCCGGTGCGTGGTCCGGGACTATTCGGCGCAGATTGCGGCCCAGAACCTGTATCTGAATCAGCAGATTCTGTTTTTTGTGGGCATTGCGGCGGTACTTCTGGCCATCAGTATGCTGCATATCATGAACAGTATGCAGTATCTGGTGGCGGAGCGGAGATACGAATTTTCCGTTCTGAGAGCCATGGGAATCACGGACGCGGGATTCCTGAAAATGCTCATGAAGGAGGGGCTGCGGTACGGGATTGCCTCCAGTCTGGTGATGGCGGCGCTGTACTGGCTGGTGCAGAAGGTACTGTATTACTTTATGGTGCATGTGTATCTGTACCTGCACCCGCAGACGGCAATTCCCGGAGGTTATGTGATCGGCATGGTGCTGGTGAACCTGATCCTCTGCACAGCGGCAACGGCGCTTTCCGGAAGGAGCCTGCTGAAGAAGTCGATTTTGGAGCAGATATCTGTCTGAATTCAGATAAGTTTTCTTGAAGATACCGTGACCGTGTAGCGGCCGCGGTATCTTCAGTTGCGCCAGGGATACAGAAAAATATGTTGGCAAGATAGCCGAGGGGGAGTCTGGAATAGCAGACGAGGCTGCCGATGCGGCAAGACGGCGAAGAAGCGGCAGCAGCGCATTTATGCAGTAGGAGGTGTCGAAGTCCTACTGCAGGATCTGCAAAAACTTCATTTGTGCAGTAGAAAATGTCGAAAGCCTACTGCAGGATCTGCAAAAACTTCATTTGTGCAGTAGAAAATGTCGAAAGCCT
>HHCFR02800__coassemble_3492_pt1 | contig 9235 bp, 6 predicted proteins | sample HHCFR02800__metabat2_high_PE_078 | metagenome-assembled genome bin HHCFR02800
TTTGGAATTTTCAAAAAGTTTTCTATTCCTCTGCATATGTTTGCATAATCTTTTCCAATTCTTCATTCCCCCGCAGAAAATCATATTCCTCACTGTCCTCAATCTCCGAAAATAGCGCCCGGCTCCATCTTCTCCCCACCTCCTGAGCATTGGGCGTCTCCGGGCGGCGGCAGTACAATGGAGATTCTTTCATGTTCCATGGCTTTTGCGCTTCCGACAAAGTCATATCCAGACAGCGGAGACATTCAGCGGCGTCTTTCCTGCTGACAGCCAGAAGCAGCTTTGGCACCGCCGCCCCGTATGGCCAGAGGCCAAAAAGGGATACCATGTTTTCCGTAATCTCCGCGATCTGATCCGCCCGGACGGAATTTCCCGTCTGCTCTTCCAGATCCAGAAGCCGGTACAGATAGCTTTGCATCCGGGTAGCTGCCTGGAGAATTTTCCCCTCCAGAAAAAATGCCGCCGTATCTTTATCCTGCTGGCAACTGAGAATCGTTGTCATGGGCAATACTTTGTCAATATCCCCATCCGGAATCTGATCCAGCAATGTCTGCGCTTCCTCATAGGATTCTTTCTGCATCAGCCGAAGCGCCAGCATATAGAGGGCCGGAAGCCTCACTTTGTCCGGGCTTCCCACAGCGGCTCGTTCAAGCCATTGGGTAATTTGTTGTTCATGCTCCTCGTTTTTCTCTTCTGCTGAGAATATCAGTATTCCATTGAGGACAGATGCCGCTTGGTAAAGCAGCAAATGGCAGTGAGGGTATTCCCGGATCTTCTCTTCGGCCAGGGAAAAAGCTCCCTCCACATCTCCATCCATTCCACGATCAGTAAGCTGGCGGACGAAGACATCGATTTCCCATTCTGTCAGCTCTTCACGGAAAGAGAAGAGTTCATTCAGATCTGTTTTGAGAAGCCTGGCCAGCGCCGGCAGCAGGGAAATATCCGGGCAGCTGCTGCCTTTCTCCCATTTATGCACCGCCGGAGCGGAGACCCCCAGATACCCGGCCACCTGTTCCTGGGTCAGGCCTGCGGCCTTCCTGTATTTTCTGATTTTTTCACCGATATCCATATCGTACCTCTCCTTTCTTCTGATCCGATTATACCGCCGGAAAAGGTCTGAAACAATGAAGCAGTGGTTTTATTTTCGAGGAAAAAAATGAACCATCCGTTAATAACCGCCGGGGGCCGTTACCCCTTTCAGAAAAAAGAGAGGAAACGAAATAATGGCTTTACCGTACCGGAAAAGATTGCTATAATCTATCTGAATCCGGGGCGCTCAAAATGGATTCGCTTCCGCAGGGCAGCCCCGGCAAATCATCAGAAATCTTGTGAGGACAACAGACATGAAGAAACTGACGTTTAAGGAAATCATCACCGTGGCAAGCATGCTGTTCGGCATGTTTTTCGGAGCGGGAAATCTTATCTTCCCGGCTTCCATGGGGCAGCTGGCAGGACGGAACATGTGGCTGGCAGCCGCGGGCTTTCTCATCACCGGTGTGGGGCTGCCGCTTCTGGGAGTGGCTGCTCTCGGCATCAGCCGCAAGGACGGTCTGTATGAACTGGCAGGACGGGTAGGAAAACCCTTTGGACTGTTTTTCACCTGCGCCCTGTATCTTACCATCGGACCGTTTTTCGCCATCCCCCGATGTGCCACGGTTTCCTATACGGTGGGCATCCAGCGGATGCTCCCGGACACCAATCAGAGCGCGGCGCTGGCCGTCTTCTCTCTGATCTTTTTTATCGCGGTGCTTTTCTTCTCCCTTCGGCCGGGAGAAATTCTCACCTGGATCGGAAAGGTGCTGAATCCGCTGTTTCTGATCTTTCTTGCCGTTTTGATTCTGCGGGCGCTGATCTCGCCTCTGGGATCGATTTCCGAGATTGCTCCGTCCGGTGCTTACCAGTCGGAGGCATTTTTCACCGGCCTTCTGGAGGGCTATAACACCATGGATGCTCTGGCCGGACTGGCTTTCGGCATTATCGTGGTTCATGCCGTCCGCCGCCTGGGTGTGGAAAAACCGGAGGAAGTGGCAAAAAATACAGTGCTGGCGGGAATTTTCAGTTCCCTTCTGATGGCCCTGATCTATGTGCTGGTGACCATGGTGGGCGCCCAGAGCCGGGGGCTGTTCGATGTGGCGTCCAACGGAGGCGAGGCGCTGGCACAGATCGCGGAGCATTATTTCGGAAGCGCCGGCGCGGCGATCCTGGCGGTTACCGTCACTGTGGCCTGCCTGAAAACCGCGGTGGGACTGATCACCAGCTGCGGGGAAACCTTTGTGAAGCTGTTTCCCGGAGGCCCTTCCTACAGGGTCTGGGCCATCGGCTTCTGTGTCCTGTCCTTTCTGATCGCCAATCTGGGACTGGACTCCATCATCGCCTATTCCATGCCGGTGCTGATGTTCCTTTATCCTCTGGCCATCGTACTGATTCTTCTGACCCTCTGCGGCAGATTTTTTGAAAATGATCCTCTGGTGCTGCGTTTTACGCTGGGCTTTACCGCTGTGGCGGCGGTCTTTGATTTTCTGGGGGCCCTCCCGGCTGCCCTCCGGGAACTCCTCCATATAAATCCGGTGGTTTCCCAGGTGCAGACCTGGCTTCCTCTGGCTTCCCAGGGATTTGGCTGGATCTGTCCGGCACTTCTGGGTCTGGTGATCGGTCTCATGGTCCGGAAGAAATCCTCTTCCCGCAGCAGCAGCCATTAAATTGCATAAATATCAGAAACCGGCGGGGACTGCGTTTTCAGTCCCCGCCGTTGTCCGTCAAAGGAGCTTCTGCGCGGCAAAAACCGCGAGTATCCCGCAGAGTACACTTGCCGCCACATAGCTGACAGCCATCCACACGGCCCCTTTTGCCATCAGCTGCTCCGTCTCCAGGGCAAAAGAAGAAAATGTGGTAAATCCGCCGCAAATCCCCACCTTCAGAAAAAGGGTGATCCGGGGATTCAGGGAAGCTCTGGCAGCCAGCGCCGCCACCAGACCGATGACAAAACAGCCTGCCACGTTAATCAGAAAGGTTTTTATGGGAAATCCATTTTCAGGATTCAGCGGGATCAGGCCGATCAGATACCGGAGAACCGCTCCAACGGCGCCTCCGGCGCCCACAATCAGACATTCTGCCATTTCAGGTTACCTCCTGTTGTTTTTCATAATAGCTGACAATTTCCTGTTCCAGCTTCACATTTTGTGTGAGCATAAAGGAAGCCAGCTGGCAGTAGAGTTCCTGTTGTTTCAGAGATTCCAGCCGGATCCGGTCCTGCGCGGTCAGCGGGTGCAGACAGGATCGATACCGGGGATCCTGAAGCTCCTTCGGGGACATCCGGTACATTTCAAAAGGGATTCCGGTGACCCGGCACAGATGCTCATGGATGTACAGACCTCCTGCATCGATATCACCAAAGTGTACGAAACGAAGCCCGGGATTATCCTCCGCTGTTTTTTTCAGAAAATCCCTCTGCTCCCTGGAGGCATAGCCGCCCAGATAAAACAGGGTGGTATCCGCAGGGCGCAGCCGCAGCCAGGAAGTGTAGTTTTCCACGGTCATCAGCCTTCCATCCCGGATATGAATCTTCCGGATCCGTTTTCTGTCGTCGGAGAAAAATTCCACACCCTCCGAAAATGTCCCCAGTTCCACCTGGCTGTCGCCAATGGTCACCGACACGTTTCCCTTCAGGCGCAGTTTCTGTCTCTCCCGGATAATGTGATACTCCTGCAGAATCTCATCTTCCAGTTCCTCCTCGCCGCAGGGCCGGTTCTTCACCTGGCGGAGGGCTTTGCACACCGGATGCAGCATCTCTTCCTCCAGATATTTGGAATCGCCGTAAATCATCATGGATGCTTCCCTTAAAAACAATTCCTCCCGGTTATTTTCGATAAAAACCAGGGCCTTCAGAAGTTCCTCTGTCTGCAGGTATCTGGGCGGGATTTTATTCTTTTCCAGCGCCTGGCGCATCCGGGCACATTCCCGGCCGGCCGCCGGAGAACGGCCGTCATAAACGTTAAGCATATGCTCCACATAGCGCCTTTTCTCCGGTTTCGACAGATAACCATACTGTTCCCTGAGATACTGCTCCACTTCCCCGATTTTTTCGTCCACCAGATAAACGGCGGCAATTTCATTGCTGAAACTTTTCTCTTCCAGCGTCACAAATCCCTTTTCCCGGCAGCTGTATGCCGCCTGATTCACCGCGTCAATCTGATCCAGATCCCCGTCATTTCTGTAATAGCTCCGGTACAGCTGATTCGGAGTAACCTTTGTCCGCCGGGCTATAACGCCGCTCCCGTCATCCTTTTTGCTGTTCCGGTATTTGTCTGCCAGTATGGTCAGCAGTTTTTCCTTATAATCTGCCATATGCCTTCTCCTCATGGAACTGCACAATTCCCAGCTGCATGCTGTCCGGCCGCACCCGCAGAGCAGGCAGAATCACCTCACACTCATTGCCGATGGATTCCGTCTTATCGGGAGAGCAGAAAATCACCTGAAGGCGCTGTTCCCTCATGAAATCCAGCATCAGTTTCACATTTCCCGGATCCATCTTTGCAAAAGGCTCATCGATAAACACCAGCCTGGTGGAATTTACCCGCTGATTGTAGATCAAAAGCAGCGCCGAAGAGAGAATCAGAAGATACGGAATCTGTACCTCCGCCCCGGAGTTGAATCCGGTCTGCCGGGAAAGCTTTGCCCGATCCAGTACCTGATTGGTGATCAGGATTTCATAAGTCATATAGTTGCGGTAATCGGCAAAACGGGCAATGGTCTCCTCGCTGTTCTTTTCGATAATCCGGTTGATGATCTCTTTCATCTCCTGCTCCAGGCGCTCTCCGTCCGCATCGGATACATTGGTCACCATCTCCAGAGTCATCTGTCCGTCGCCGCTGCCTCCCAGCTGCTCCCGATCATCCAGAAATCTGGCATATTCAATGATCTTGGCGAAGGGAGATCCGTCACGCACATAGTGTACATCAAACTGGTATTTGGCCGAAAAATGCAGTTTTGCCAGTTCCCCGTTGATCTGTTTTAAATCCGCCCTGGCCCGTTCGCAGGATTTCAAAATGGTAAGGACAAACTCATTTTTGAAAATGTCCTCATACCGGCGTGTCTGACTGGCCAGTCTCTGCCGGATCTCCTGCAGGTCATCCATCCAGATCTTCTCTCTTCTGGCCGCATACTGCTCCCGTCCCTCTGTGCCGCGGGGCAGCATACTGCCGGAGTGTCTGGCATTGTAGTCCGCCTGTTTCTGCATCAGATCGCCCTTGTGCTGTTCAATACTTCTGCGGACACGTCCCCTTGTCTCCTCGGCCAGGAGGCCGCCGGGGCCTTTGCCATCATTTTCCAGGTATTTTTCATAGGCTTCCACCGCCCGCTTTGTCACGGTATAATATTCCGTCTGATAGAACCGGTACTGCTTTTCCTGCTGCTCCAGCTCCTGGGTCCTGGCTTCTATCTTTTCCAGGCACCGTGAAATGGTGGTGTCCTTTCCGGTGTGCTCCTGCAGCTTTGCCGTATACGTCTCCTGCACCGCATGCTGCTCATCTTCCAGACGTGCAACCTGGCAGCTCAGCTCAATAAACTCGTGATTGTTCTTCTGAGCCGTTTTGAGACGTTCCAGCTGCTCTTTCGCCCGGCGGACGCCTTCGGCGGCCTGCTGATATTCTCCCGGCGCGCCGTAATGGTATTCTCCGAAAAATTCCCGATCCTGTGCCAGGATACTCTTTTTTTCGTTCAGCTCCTTTTTCCGGCTCAGCAGCTCTTTCTTTTCCGTATTCAGCCGTTCGATCTCCCGCTGGGCCCGAATCCGGTTCAGCTCAAAGGTCTGCTGGCCCAGATAATAAGAACGGATCCGGTCAAACCGCAGGAAATAACTGTCCATGGCCACAGATACCCTTCCCTCCCGGGAGATGGCATTTTCAAAATTGCGTACCTGTGACAGTTCCACCGCATGCATTCTTCCCAGCTGAAAATTGAAATACTTCTCTGCCACGGGATTGCGGATTTCCAGCAGTTTCACCGCTGAATCCTCCTCCACCTGCACCGTCTTTTTCATCAGCAGTTTCGTGTTGAACAGATGGGCGTACCGGTATTCCGAACGGTTCAGCACATCGTCCGCCACATCGTAATGTTCCGGATCCACCAGAATTGTATAACGGCGGGACCCCAGAAATGCTTCTATGGCATCTCTCCAGCCTTCATCTTTCAGACGGATGACATACTCACAGGCAAACTGCGCCCGGGCTCTGATTTTTCTTCTGTCAAATTCCCGGTTGATCTCATCCCGCAGTCCCACATAATCCGGAATCTGCCCGTAGGTATTCCGGTGCTTCCTGCACTCTTCCAGAATCCGGTGCTGTCCGTCCAGCTTCCGGCTGATATCGGACAGCTGCAGCTCCACGCCGGCTATTTCTTTCACCAGGTCCTCAAAAACCTGATCTGCCCTCTGCCGGAATCGCCCCACCGCAGCCTCCTTCTCCGCAGCCGAGTATTCCTGTCCGCAAAGAGATGCCAGTATCCGCCTGTCTTCCAGTTCTTCCTGTTTTTCAAAAAAACGGGCCATCATCTGACTGATCACCCTCTGGAAATGCTCCAGTTTCTCACATGCTTCCGCCAGCTGTTTCTTTTCTTTTTCCAGAATATCCAGCCGCCGCTCCTCGTCGGCAATCATCCGGGCACTGTCCAGCTGATTCAGACTGACTCTTGCCTGTATCAGCTGCTCATCCGCCCGTTTTTTCTTTTCCTGCAGAATCTCCAGTTCTCTTGCCAGATCCTCCTTTTCTTTTGCGGCTTCCTCCTTCTGCCTGGTTTGGCGCTGGATTTCCTGCCTGATATCCCGCATCTTTTTGTACACAATACGGATATCATCCGAAAGCAGCCGGTTCCGCGCATTTTCCCAGGTGTCATACTCCCCCAGGATCGCGTCCAGTTCCCCGATTTCCAGCTGAACGGCATCAAAATTTTCATTGAGCCGCTGGATATTTTCCTTTGCTTCAATCAGTTTGCCGAAATCCACATTGCGCTCTTCCAGCACACTCTCCCGGATAAACTGATCGATACGGGCGTCCGGGTCATAGGACATGATTCCTCTCAGCTTCCTGAGATAGGTGGGAATCTGTCCGATATTCAGCTTCAGTCCGGTGATCTGCATGAATTTGGGAAGGCCCTGCTCACGGTTCATAAGAGTCAGCCGGTACTTTTTCTGAAGATCGGATGCACTGTAGGGCATTGTCACGCCGTCTTCCTGCCAGGTATGCTCCACCTCTTCCAGAAAGGTCCGGTCCATCACATACCGATACGTCTGACAATTATTGGATGCATTGGTCTCGATGACAGCTCCCAGCAGAAACGACTTTTCCTCCACATCATCCCAGAATTCCAGCACAATATGGCTGTATACGTTGGGCACCTGATCCGCCGGGCGCATATACGTTCCCGCCGTAGCGTCCAGCAACCCCCTAGTATAGGAGGAAAGGGTCCGGCTTCCCTTGCTTTCCGAAGATTTGTTGAACACGGTATCACCGTAAGCCGCATATTTCATGGCGTCCAGCAGCACAGATTTTCCATTTCCGTTTTTTCCGGCAATGAGGGTAAAAAAGCCGATGGGAGCCGTCACATTGGAAAACCCGTACCAGTTGATGAGACGAAACTTTTTCAGCAGAATCATAGCTCTTCCTCCTCAAAATCCTCCGGCCGCAGGCTTTCTTCCTCTTCTTCACCGGCCCCGCCGTCCCCGGCTTCTCCCAGATACTCCCGGGCCACCGTCTGGAACTGGGCCAGATCCCAGCCAAACTGAAGAGAAGGATACAGCTGGATCTTCATATCTTCCCCGTCTTCATCGTCATTGAAATTGATCAGGCTGTATTTTTTAAACAGGCGGAAGGCGGCGTTCAGCTCCGTTTTCACCAGCGGAACACCGTAAGATTTGATCTTGTCGATGAGATCGCCTTTTGTCACAAAATTTCCTTCATTGTATCCCAGATTTTCCAGATACACCTTCCAGAGCACCAGCAGCAGATGATACTGCAGGGTGGTAAAGGTTACCACGTTGGCCCGTTTCAACCCCACCAGATCCGCGTCCTCTTCGCTGGCAATCAGCATGGCCAGTCCTGTCTTCTCATCTACCAGCACATCGAAACCGATCATCCGCAGATACTCGGAGATATCCTGCCGGTTGGATTCCCTGGCAATAAACTGATACAGCTTTTCATCCTTGTCCCGCAAAAGAAAGGTGGATTCCAGAAGCTTCCGGATGCACCGCTTGAACAGGTGGCTGTTTTCCTCTTTTACCGTAATATGCAGACTGATATCACTCATTCTTCTTTCCTCTTTATGTTCACATTGCTGATGCGGGCGGCCTCAGTCTCCACCATTCCTTCCCGAAATTCCACTTCATAGGGGAATCCCGCGGAACCGGAATAGATAATACCTGCCGCGATCATCATGGCATCGTCTCTGGTGTGAATTCCACATTCCGCCAGGGATATCTGATCTTTTCCTGCAAACATCCCGTCAAAATGCTTTTTTGCGTTGTCCAGACTGTACCGGTCCGGCGTTTCCTTCAGCAGTTCATCCGTGAGCCGCTGCTTTTCCTCCTGACTCAGTTCCCCCGCCGGAAGGCCCGTGTTTTTCCGATTGGGATTGGTTTTTTTTCGGCGCTCCAGGGATTTTCTTCCAATGTAACCCACGCTCATCAGCCGGTGACTTTGGGCCAGCTGTTTCAGCGCCTCCTGCCGCTCCTCTTCCTTCAGATTTTTCAGAAAGAGCAGCAGCCCATTCAGCTGATGTTCCAGGTTGGTGTTGCCGCTGAGCACCATCATCATCCGGGTGGCGTAAAGATTGTAATAGGTGTTGATTTTCCGGTCAATATAGCTCATCTCCTGTTCATACTCCAGGTTGATGAAGCTGTCCAGCTCGCCGAACTGCCGGTTGATTTTATCTCTGGCCTGTCCCTCTTCCACATTTTCCATCTGCCGGTATTCCTGAACCATCTTTTCGTAAAGCCCGGAGCGGCGCAGCTTCTGGAGCATCCGGTCAATGCTGGATATATAGGAGGGAATCAGCCCGCTTTTCTTGATGAAGAAGTAATCATTGAAAAACCGGTTCAGCAGTTCATCTTTGATGAGAAAACGGCCGAAACTGTTAGCATCCGCCATCCGCATGACGGCCCGCATAATTTCCCGGATACTGTCCTTTAAAATCAGCAGTTCATTTTTCAGATCACACTCATGTTCAATCAGCGGCACCAGAAGAT
>HHCFR02800__coassemble_3634_pt1 | contig 8932 bp, 7 predicted proteins | sample HHCFR02800__metabat2_high_PE_078 | metagenome-assembled genome bin HHCFR02800
GTGCTCTTCCGATCTAAAGTACAGATAATAAAGAAAGATATAATATGCTACGAAAATTAGAGAAAGGCGCCAAAAAAGATGATATCTGACACCGAAAAAGCGGCTAAATCAGAGAAATATCCAGAAATAGATGCTATCCGGCAGCGAAAAAGCAGCTAAATCAGAGAAATACCCCACAAAAGATGATATCAGGCAACGGAAAAACGGCTAAGTCAGAGAAATGTCCAGAAATAGATGATATCTGACAGCAAAAAAGCGGCTAAAACAAAGAAATGCTCAAAATAAGATGACATCCGGCGGCAAAGAATCCTGCGTGCATGTTCTTGTGACTGTCAAAAACCCCGCAGGCAAGCTGCAGGGTTTTTGCTTCAGTCGGCAGTTTTCTCTCTTTACTTCACCGCGCCATTCACCACGCCATTCAGAATCTGCTTCTGACAAATCACATAGAAAATCAGAATCGGCAGCAGCGCCAGCAGATACGAAGCGAACGCCAGGTTGTAATTGGTTCCGAACTGTGTCTGGAAGTTCAGCTGTGCCAGCGGCAGGGTGTTCATTCCGGTACCGGACATGATTACCAGCGGGGTCATCACGTCGTTCCACACCTGCATGGCGGTCAGCACGGCCACAGTGGCGTGCATGGGTTTCATGATCGGGAAGATAATCTTCCAGAAGGTATTCCAGGTGGTGGAGCCGTCCACGAAGGCCGCTTCCTCCAGGGCGATGGGAATATTCTTCAGGTATCCCGCGTACAGCAGCAGGTTCATGGGCATGTAAAATACCACATACAGCACAATCACACCGAACCGGTTGGCGATTCCCATCTGCGCCGTCTGTTTTACCAGGGGCATCATCAGGATGGCAAAGGGTACAAACATACCGCTGACAATATACAGATACGCGAAATTGTAAAATTTACTCTTGGCCATGCTTCTTCCGATGGCATATCCGGCCAGGGAGTGAATAATGAGAGCCAGCACCACAGTGATCACTGTGATCAGCAAGCTGTTTCCGAGAGAATGCCAGAAATCTGTCACCCGCATGGCCTCCGCAAAGTTGGAGAAGCTCCAGGAGGAGGGGAAGGACAGCGCGCCGGCAATATCATTGGTCATCTCAGAGGGCTGTTTGAAGGCGATAATCACTGCCATGTACAGCGGGAAGAAAATGGTAATACAGCCGATAATCAGCAGTATGGTGACCGGCCAGTTGACTTTGTGGTCCACAACTTTTTCTTTCTTCATTATAACTGCTCCTCCTTTTTATTTAATACGGTCATCTGGAATACAGAGATCGCCACGATCACCACGAAGAAGATCACCGCGTTGGCGCTCTGGAATCCGAACTGTCCGCCGCTCATACCGTTCTGGTAAATCAGGTAGGAGATGGACTCGGTACTCTGGGAAGGACCGCCCTTGGTCAATGCCATGATCTGGTCAAATACCATCAGGAAGTTCTTCATGCACAGCACCATGTTGATGGTGAAAAACGGGATAATCAGCGGGAAGGTCAGGCTCTTGAAACGAACCCAGCCGCTGGCTCCGTCGATGGCTCCGGCCTCATAAACATCCTCCGGCACCGTCTGCAGACCGGAAATGTAGATGATGGTATTCATGGCGATGGACTGCCAGCAGCCTACCACCACAATGGCCATCCATGCGGTTTTCTCATTGGACAGCATACTGCCGGAAAGCCATTCGATACCGGCCGCCTGTCCCAGTGCGGGCAGGATGTAAGTAAAGAAGAAACTGAAGATATAACCCACTACCAGACCGCCCAGAATGTTGGGGATAAAGTAGATGGCTCTCAGTGCGCTCTTGGCTTTGATCTTGCTGTTCAGTCCCAGCGCCAGAATCAGGCTGATCACATTGACAATAATGGTGCTGACAATGGCATACTTAAAGGTGAACAGGTAAGAATGTCCCACGCGGGAATCGGAAAACAGGTCGATATAGTTTCTCAATCCCACCATATCGTAGCTTCCGTATCCCTTGAAGTTGGTAAAACTGTAGAAAAATCCTTTCAGAAGCGGCAGTGTATTAAAGCAGAAAAACAGCAGAAGTACCGGAATGGTAATGGCCAGGAAGGTGCCCTGCCGGTTTCCCATAGTATGTTTTTTCTTCATGTCTGGTTTCCCCCTCTCTATTCGGCATCCGGATGTTCTTTCATGTAGTCCTGAACTTTCCGGATCAGATCACGGTTGTAACGTACCCATTCGGTATCGAATCTTTCCAGGAAGGTGTCGGTGGCGTTCTCACTGTCATCCAGCAGATAAGTCTGAATCATGGCGTCCACAGACATTTCGCTGGGATAGTGGTGATCCTGATAGTCTGCCACTTTGCCTTCTTCGATGTAGGATTTCATACCATCCAGCATGGGCGCCAGCTCAAAATCGCCTTGCTTACAGGGAACTGCGTTCTGATCATTGATGTAATCCTGTACATTCTCATCTTCCAGCAGGAAATTCAGCACCTCATAGGCTTCCTCTTTGTGCTCACAGTTTGCCATCACGGAAAACTGCAGGTCGTTTCCGGAATTTAAAATGTTATCCTCCGCATTGTTGCTGGCAGGCATTACAAAGGAGTCAATATTGATATCCGGATTTACCTGCTGAATCTGCGGTACCGCATAGCTTCCGATGGGATACATCACAGCCTCGCCTCTGGCGAAAGCAGTACAGGCGTCATTGTAGCTGTATGCGAAGGGATCCTCCTGGGCATACTGAAGAAGCGCTCTGGTCTTCTCCGCCACTTCTCTGTAGTTGTCCGCAAAGGTGGTCTCTCCTCTGTTTACCTGTGCGCACAGATCAGAGGGCGCCAGATCCACGGAAATGGCATTCCAGGGAGCCAGACAGGTCCATACATCTTTAAAACCAAAGTAGAACGGCTGCAGACCCGCGTCCTGAATTTCCTGGCAGAGAGCATTCAGTTCATCCCAGGTGGTGGGAATGGTCCATCCATGTTCCTCAAAAATGTCTCTGTTGTACAGAATACCGGCGGCATTGGCCATATAGGGCACTGCGTATACGCCGTCCTTGGGAACAAATTCCAGTTCCTTGTCGATGTCCAGATACGTCTGTTTGATGGAATCCAGTCCCTCATAATCCGAGATATCCATCAGCAGATCGGAATCCAGGAAATTGGAATAGTTGATATCGCCTCCGATTCCGATGATATCCGGATAGTCCTCACGGATAAACCGGGTTTTCAGAATCGTCATGGCGTCATTGGGAGAATCGATGATCAGCTGGATATCGTCATGGGTGGAATTGAATTTTTCTTCCACCGTGTCAAAATAAGTGGCTGCCTCGGGTTTGTACTGGACGATCTCAATCGTCACCTTCCCGTCGTCATCTCCCGCGCCGCAGCCCGACAAGGCTGCCGCCAGGCCGGCCGTTGCCAGAAGACCGGCCGCTGTCGTCACTTTCATACATTTCTTCATGCGTGAAAGCCCTCCTTTCTTTTTTTGATTATCATTGCTTCATATGGACGAAGTATGCCTTTCGCTCTGTGTCCGTCATAGTTGGCTGTCAGCACTTCTCCTTCTTCCCACTCCCTCATCGGCGGACAGGGAATCTCCTGCCCCCGGAAATTGCACAGCACCAGAAGTTCCTCCTCCTGTGTTCCGCGCACATATGCGAATATATTTTCATTTTCCTCCCAGAGCGGCTCATAGCCCCCCTCCGTGAAGATTTTTTCTTTTTTCCTGAGACGGATCAGCTTCTGATAATAATGAAATACGGAATCCTGATTCACCAGCTCCTCCGCCGCGTTTACCATCGTGTAATCCGGATTGCATCGGATCCAGGGCGTCCCTGCCGTAAATCCCGCATGGGGGCTGTCGTCCCACTGCATGGGCGTCCGGGCGTTGTCGCTTCCTTTTTCATAAATGGAACGCATCACATCCAGTTCATCAAAGCCCTCCGCCATCCGTTCCCGGTACATGGCAAGCAGTTCGGGATCTCTGTATTCCTCAATATCAAATTTGACATTCGCCATTCCCAGTTCTTCTCCCTGATAGAGAAACGGCGTCCCCCTCATTCCAAACAGCAGGGTTCCCAGCATTTTTGCCGCCTGCATCCGGTATCTTCCGTCATCTCCAAATCTGGAAACGGAACGGGGCTGACGATAATTTTCCCAGAGCAGTCCGTTCCAGCCTTTCCCGTACAGATTCTGCTGCCATTTGGTAAAAACCTTTTTGAATTTCACCAGTGGCAGCGGCGCCAGATCCCATTTTTCCCTTCCTTCCTGTTGATCCAGAAGCTCATGCTCTCCCTGAAAGGTCAGGCCGACGGTTCCATCCGCCGGGTTTCTGTGCCAGATGCTGTAATAGTACGGACGGTCCTGCCGCCTGCCGATTTCCAGCAGGCTGGAAGTATTTTCCCCCTTCGGCGGTCCTTCTGCATCCACGATCACACGAATTCCCCGCTCGCCGGCCCGGACCGCCAGGGTCTCCAAATCCTCTTTTGTTCCGAGTGCAGGATCCGGATCCCAAAAATTGGTGGTCCGTGACAGGCAGAGCGGGGAAATCCAGACGGCGTCCGCCCCCAGGGTCTGCAGATAGTCCAGCCTCTGCGCAATTCCTTCCAGGTCGCCGATTCCGTCACCGTTGCTGTCGTAAAAACTTCGGGGATAGATCTGGTAAATAACAGCGGACTGCCACCACTGTTTTGAATGATTTTCCATATCTTTTTCCCTTTCTTTACATTTATTTAATAAAAAATTTAGTTAGTTTTTTTTGGTTTTGCAAGAAGTGTATCGCAAAACCAATATATTACACAATTTCAACAACTGATTTTTGTTAAATACATACAAAAAAAGCAGAGGCCAACTGGCTTCTGCTTTTTCTCTGTTACTGGTTCGTTATACTCTGGTACGGTTGGCCACACTCTGCCTTACAATCAATTCTGTAGGCAGCTGAATTCTGGATACCAGAAGTTCTTCACCGTAGATCCGTCTCATCAGCATCTCCACCGCCGCTCTGCCCTTCTCTGCGGGAAGCTGTCGGACTGTGGTGAGCATGGGGCGGGACAATCTTGCATAAACATTATCATCGAAACCGGTCACGGATATATCCTCCGGAACCCGCAGCCCCTGGGAAAAGAAAATACTGATAGCTTCATTTGCCAGAAGATCATAGGCGAAAAACGCGCCCGTATATTCCTCCTCCCGCGCTCTTCTTGCGAACTGCCGAAGGATCTCATGGCGGAGATTCTTTTCATTAGGCAAAAAGACGTAGTCCTCTTCCTCGGAAAAAGGCGCCCGGTACCGCTCCATGGCCTTTCGGAATCCCCGGTATCGCTCCAGATTGGATCCGATGGGTTTCTGCTGGTCGCAGAAAAACGCCACTTTCCGGTTTCCCTGCTTCAGCAGGTAGCTGGCGATCTCGTAGGCTCCCTCAAAATCCTGCAGGCCCACGTTGTCATAATCTCCTTCCCCCGAATCCACAAACACGATGGGAAATCGGGTGCGTCTGGCCAGATCCGCGCAGTTCTCCGGGTTGCATCCCAGCAGAATCGCGCCCTCCAGCCCGCCCACCTTCAGCTTCTCCCCGAACTGATCATCGGAGCCGACGATGCCGCACACGGTGGATCTGCCATGCTGCTGCAGTTCCTTCTCCACGGACTCCAGCAGCTCGCCGCAGAACGGATCCATCAGAATATGTTCCTTATCGCCCAGACAAAAATAGACGGCCACCAGACGGGAGGGCACATCCTGCTCCTCTCCCCTGGTCTCGTGGACATAATGGTTGCGGACCAGCGCTTCCTCCACCCGCTGTCTGGTCTTGGGAGACATTCTTTCTCCCCGGCCATTCAGAACATTGGAAACTGTGGTCGGACTGACCCCCAGCTGTTCCGCAATTTCTTTGATCGTAATCATGAAAAATCCCCCCGGCTTCCCGCATAACGGATAGTTTTCACATACATTTCACATTTTCTGTCCACTATAATATATAGGATTTTCTGTGCAAATTCAATCCTTTTTTCGTGTCTCAGTCAACAGAAATATCGCCTCCGTCCGTCCCCGGAAGACAAATCCCCACCGACCGGATACTTCTGGCCAGGAGACCCTTTACATGGGCGATCAGCATCCCGTAATTGGTGATAGGCACCTGCGCGTCCCGGGCACAGGCGATCCGGTAGCGCATTTCCCTGGCGTTGAGCATACAGCCGCCGCAGTGGACAATCAGCGCAAACTCCGCCAGCTCATCCGGAAATTCCCCGCCGCTGGTGAACCGGAAATTCAGCTGTTTTCCGGTATATTCCTGAAGCCATCCGGGAATCTTCACCGTTCCGATGTCGTTGCACTGCCGGTGATGGGTGCAGCCCTCGCTGATCAGCACCGTATCCCCGTCCGCCAGCCCTTCCAACGCCTGAATACCGGAAAGCAGCGGTTCCAGCTCTCCTTTGTATCTGGCAAAGAGAATGGAGAAGGAGGTGAGAGGTATTTCTTCGGGCACAATCTTTCCCACTTTTCCGAAAGCCTGGCTGTCGGTGATCACCATGCGTACTTTTCCCTCCAGTCTGGCAAGGGTATCGGCCAGCTCCGTATCCCGCACCACAATGGCCGAAGCCCCGCTCTCCAGAATATCCCGGATGGTCTGCTGCTGGGGCAGGATCAGCCGGCCTTTGGGGGCCGCCTTGTCGATGGGCACCACCAGGAGAACAAAATCCCCTGGGTCGATCAGGTCTCCCACCAGACGGCGGCCCTGGTTTTCCTCCGGCGCCATCCGGGCCAGCAGTTCTTTCATCTGATAAATGTTCTCTCCCGTGGCCGCGCTCACCGGAAGAAGGCGGATGCGGGGCGTCGGCTGCACGCCGGAGCCTCTGGACATCGCCCCTTCTCCTTCGCTCCCCGTCTCTGCTTTCGCAGCCGTCTCCACCAAAATTCCCAGCTCCCGCAGCCGCTCTTCTGTCTCGCGCAGACACTGGTCCGTCCGGGCTTTGCCCGCCAGATCGCACTGGCTCACCGCCACCAGGCAGGGAATCTCTTTCTTCCGGATCCGCGCAAGCAGCGCCTCATCCTGGGGCGTCAGCCCCAGTGCCGCGTCAATCACCAGCACCGCCAGATCCGTTTTGTTCAGCACCTGGTAGCTTTTTTTTACCCGCAGTCCGCCCAGCTCTCCTTCATCGTCAATGCCGGGGGTGTCGATCATCACCACCGGTCCCAGCGGCAGAAGCTCCATAGCCTTGGACACTGGGTCGGTGGTGGTACCCTTCACGTCGGAGACAATGGCCATGTTCTGGCCGGTGAGGGCGTTGAGCAGACTGGATTTTCCCGCGTTCCTCCTGCCGAAGATACCGATGTGTACCCGCTCGGCGGAAGGTGTACTGTTCAAACTCATAGGCCTCTCCTCTGTCAGAACCGGAAATCCCGGGCGCCCTGCTCGATTTCCTTCAGGTTTTTCTTCACAATCTCCCGTACTTTTTCCTTGGGAATATTGTCGATCTCCCGTTCAATCAGCGCATTTCCCACATTTTTCGTATCCTCGGAGGCGTAATCCTGCAGATATTCTTTCAGGGTCAGCAATGCGTTGGGATGGCAGCAGTTCTGGATCTGTCCGCTCTTGCACAGGCTCATAAACCGGTCGCCGGTGCGGCCCTCCCGGTAGCAGGCTGTGCAGAAGCTGGGGATATAACCCATCTTCATCAGCCAGTTCACCACTTCATCCAGGGTCCGGTTATCGCTGACGTCAAACTGGGCGGAGCTTTCCTCCTCCGGTTCCGGCTCCACATAGCCGCCCACACTGGTGCGGGAACCGCCGCTGATCTGAGAAATCCCCAGATGCAGCACCCGCTCCCGGCATTTCTGGCTTTCTCTGGTGGAGACGATCATGCCGGTATAGGGAACGGCGATGCGGATGCAGGCCACCAGCTTGGCAAAGGTGTCGTCGTCGATGCCGTTGTCGAAATCATCGGGATCGATGTCGTCCGCCCGGCGGATTCTGGGAACGCTGATGGTATGGGGGCCCACCCCATGTACCGCCTCCAGATGCTCCGCATGCATCAGCAGTCCGGCAAATTCATACCGGTACAGCTCCAGTCCGAACAGCACGCCCAGACCCACATCATCGATGCCGCCCTCCATGGCCCGGTCCATGGCCTCGGTGTGGTAGGCATAATTGTGCTTCGGTCCCGTAGGATGCAGTTTTTCATAGGATTCTTTGTGATATGTCTCCTGGAACAGAATATAGGTGCCGATCCCCGCCTCCTTCAGTTTCCGGTAGTTTTCCACCGTAGTGGCCGCAATATTCACATTTACCCGGCGGATGGCCCCGTTTTTGTGTCTGATGCTGTAAATGGTCTTAATGCTTTCCAGCACATAGTCGATGGGACAGTTCACCGGATCCTCGCCGGTCTCGATGGCCAGACGCTTGTGTCCCATATCCTGCAGGGCGATGACCTCCTGCCGGATTTCCTCCTGGGTCAGTTTTTTTCTGGGGATATGTTTGTTCTTGGCGTGGAAGGGACAGTATACACAGCCGTTCACACAGTAATTGGACAGATACAGGGGCGCGAACATGACGATCCGGTTCCCGTAAAAGTCTTTCTTAATCTGCTCTGCCAGAGCAAAGATCTCCTGCTCCTTCTCCGGGTCCGAACAGACCAGCAGCACCGAAGCTTCCCGGTGGGAAAGGCCCTTTCTCAGCTTCGCCTTCCCGATAATCTGATCCACCAGTTCCAGATTGTCCTTGTTCTTCTCCGCATATTCCAGCGTCTCCATGATTTCCTCATGACTGATGAATTCTTCCGCTTTCATGGAATCTACCCGATACATAATTCTGTTTCTCCTTTCCTTATTATTGGCCGAATGGCCATAGAGGGATCCCCGAAGGGGGTTTCCTTATTATTGGCCGAATGGCCCATGGCTCACATTCCGGGATAATCCCCCCGGTCCGTCACCACCTGATAGCCGATGGACTGCATCTGCGCTTTCAG
>HHCFR02800__coassemble_3679_pt1 | contig 8821 bp, 8 predicted proteins | sample HHCFR02800__metabat2_high_PE_078 | metagenome-assembled genome bin HHCFR02800
GAGTTTCCTCCGTTCGCCAGGGGAAATCAGCTACGCTGATTTCACAGCTCGCACTTTGCGCTTTATTACACCGCATCATCAACCGCCGGCGAACCACGGATACCCGCAAAGCCCTGATTTTAAAGAAAAAATAAAAACACCGTCCCCGCAGCTCATAGTCTGCAAAAACAGTGCTTTTAGTGCGCCTTCAGGGACTCGAACCCTGGACAAATAGATTAAGAGTCTACTGCTCTACCAACTGAGCTAAAGGCGCTTGTCTTTTGTTTTTTTGTCACTCCCGTGACGCAAAAATTATTATATACGATGTCTATGAAAAATGCAAGCATTTTTTTACATTTTTTTATTTTTATTTTCCCTTTTTATTTCCCCTCTTTTTTGTGCAAAGAAGATCATCCAGTTCCTTCAGGCATCTGTGAATTTTCCGAAGCCGGCAGTCCCACTGGGGATTGTTATAGCTCCAGCTCCAGAGCGGATTTGTACAGCACCGTTTTCTGCATCTCATGCTCTCATCCACGCCCTTTCCCTCTTGTTACTACTTATTATATGAAATAACGGCAGGTGGTGCGCATCCGGTCTTTGCGGGCTTAACGTGAAAAGGAAAAGAAACAGGAGGTCTGCCGGGGGCAGGAGAACCGGAGGGTGCTCCGCCTGTTCTCCTGCTTTTCCTCCCGTTATCTTCATTATCTCGCGGCAATCATCTTGTGAATGGGATTTCCCATGGACGAAAACTTCTCCTCGTACTCCGTCATCACGTTTCCGCGCATCAGTTCTTCGTCATGGTGCAGATCAAAGGTACTGGCCAGCACCGTCCATCCGGCTTCTCCGGCTTCCTCCAGAGAAAATTCAAACAGCTCCCGGTTGTCGGTTTTAAACTCCACCCTTCCCTCCGGAGCCAGAATCTGATCATACCGCTCCAGAAACTGCCGGGAAGTCAGGCGCCGTTTGGCGTGCCGGTCTTTCGGCCACGGATCGGAAAAGTTCAGATAGATCCGCTCCACCTCGCCTTTTTCAAATACCTCAGGCAGGGTTCTGGCATCCATCCGTATAAACAGCAGGTTGGCCGACTTTTCCTGCAGCTCTTCCATTTTCTGCAAGGCCCGCAGCAGCACGCTGTCGTACATCTCGATGCCGATATAATTATTCTCCGGATGGCGGGCGGCCATCTCCATAATAAAGCGGCCCTTTCCCATCCCCACTTCAATGTTAATGGGGTGAGAATTTCCAAAAACTTCCTTCCATTTTCCCCTGTTTTTCTCCGGATCGTGAGCCACATGGGCGCTGGCCGCCACAGCTTCCCGGGACCCCTGTATATTTCTCAGTCTCATATGGATAATCCTTTCCTTCGCGCAATTTATATTTTTGCATTTCCCGTTTATTAACTGGCATTTTTTTCATGGCAAAAATGCTCTTTCCTATCTTACTATAATTCTTAACAATTTGAAAGTTGGATTTACATTTTTTTCAATTAGGTGTAGAATAAGGGCAGGTTTTTCCCGGGAATACTCATCAGGGAAAAGCAGGAAAAGGAGATAGACAGATATGGAACAGATCATCGAAAAATTGTCTGAAATCGAGACTGCCGCCTCCCGGATCATGGAGTCCGCCGCAGAAGAAAAACGGCTGATGGATCAGCAGCAGGAGGAACGGCTCGCCGCCTGCGACGCGGAGATTGAAGCCGCCACCCAGAAGAAGCTGGAAGAGCTTCGGACATCCCTCAAGGAACAGTCTGAAGCCGAACTGGAACGGCTCCGGGTGAATATGGAGGAGACGCTGCGCCGGATGGATGAAATCTACAGCAGGGATCACGACAGAATTACCGATGAAATTTATCATAATATAATCAGGAAGTGACGCAGATATGGGAAATTTGATGTCCTACAGCGGACTTGCCACCAAGATCCGCGCCATGCAGAGCCGGCTTCTTACGGACGCTCAGTACCGGGAGCTGGCCGAGCAGAAAAGTGTTCCCCAGGCGGTGGCCTGGCTGAAACAGCGGCCTGCCTACGAACACACCTGGGCCTCCCTGTCCGATGCCGAACTGCACCGGGGCAGGATTGAACAGCTTCTGGTGAACTCCATTTACGAGGATTTCGCCAAACTTTACCGCTTTGCCAATGTGGGGCAGAGGAAGTTCCTTAGTCTGTATTTCCGAAGATATGAGGTCTCCATTATGAAGGACTGTCTGAACAAAATCTTTGACCACCGGGATGTGGATCTGGATCTTTCGCTGTTCAAGCCGTTCTTCGATAAGCACTCTCAGCTGGATATCAGCCGGCTGACGGCCTCAGCTTCTATTGAAGAATTCGTCCAGAACCTGAAGGGCACCGATTATTACGCGCCCCTGGCTTCCCTGGCGAATCTGAAGGAACCGACTCTGTTTGACTATGAGATGACGCTGGATCTCTATTACTTCCACACCCTCTGGAAAACCAAGGACAAGATCCTGAAGAAGAGGGATCTGGAGGAGATTACCAGGGCCTGCGGAAGCAACTTTGATCTGCTGAATCTCCAGTGGATTTACCGCTCAAAAAAATACTACCACATGGCTTCCGCCGACATTTACGCGCTGCTGATTCCGGTCAACTACAAGCTGAGCCGCCGGGAAACCGCCGCGCTGGTAGAGGCGGAAAATATGAGTCTTTTTGAATCCCTTCTCGCCCAGACCTATTACGGACGGAGGTTTGCGCGGCTGGGTACGGATACCCTGGAGGAGATGTACTCCTGGATTATGAAGCACATCCTGCTTCAGGAGACCCGCAAGGATCCTTATTCTGTTGCCTGCATCTACTGCTACCTGTATCTCAAGGAGCATGAGACTGACCGGCTTACCACACTGCTGGAATGTGTCCGCTATGGAATTTCCCCGGATGAAACCATGCAGTATATATCAAAATCTTAACCATACCGGAGGATGTAAATGTATGATTGAAAAAATGGAATTTATCAGCATCACCGGGCCAAAAGCAGATATCGACCGCGTGGTGGATCAGTATCTGTCCAGATATGAGATTCACCTGGAAAATGCTCTTGCAGAGCTGAATACGGTGCAGAACCTGTCGCCGTATCTTCAGATCAATCCCTACAAGCCCCTGCTGTCGCGGGCGGAGGAACTGGAAGCTCTTCTGGAACCCCGTGACACAGAAGAAGCGGCTTCCATTTCTCTTGAAGATGCCGCTGCTCTTGTGGAGGAACTGGATCAGAAGCTGTCCGGCCTGGACGCGGACAAAAAAAGCCTGGACGAGCAGCTGCACCGCACAGAGGAACTGCTGCAGAAGCTGGAGCCCTTCGGGCATCTGGAATACGATATCTCCACTCTGCTGAATTTCCGGTTCGTGTACTGCCAGTTTGGCAAGATCCCCAAAGAGTATTACTCCAAATTTGAGACCTATGTCTATGATAATATGGATACTCTTTTTTATCGCTGCTATGCGGATGATCATTATATCTGGGGTTTTTATTTCTGCCCGCGGGCACAGGCGGACCGCATCAGCGCTGTATACGCCTCCATGCACTTTGAGCAGATGGATATTCCCCAGGAGCTGTGGGGACTTCCGGAGCAGGTACGCAGAAAACTGACTGTTCAGCAGAAGGATCTGAGGGAATCCCTGGTGACTGCCGACGGCCAGATGCGGGAACTCATCGAAAGCCACAGTGCCAGACTTCGTGCTGCCAGAAAGAAACTGGCGGCTCAGTCCCGGAATTTTGATGTGCGCAAACTGGCCGCCTGCACCCGGCAGAAAGACCGGGAGGTTTTCTATATCCTCTGCGGCTGGATGTCCCGGCAGGACGCGCAGTCTTTTCAGCGGGATATCGCGGAGGATCCCAGCCTGTACTGCTTTGTGGAAAGCGGAGATTCCCAGGGACATGGGGAACCGCCCACCAAGCTGAAAAACCCAAAGGTTTTCAAACCATTTGAAATGTTTGTCCGTATGTACGGACTTCCCTCATACCACGAGATGGATCCCACCATCTTTGTAGCGCTTACTTATATCGTGATTTTCGGAGCGATGTTCGGAGACGCCGGCCAGGGACTCTGCCTGGCAGTGGGCGGTTTTCTCCTGTATCACTTCAAGAAAATCGATCTTGCTGCCATTATCGGCACGGCAGGTATCTGCTCCACCATCTTTGGTCTTCTCTTCGGAAGTATCTTTGGTTTTGAGGATGTGATTCCTGCCCTTTGGCTGCGGCCCACCACCGCCATGGCGGATGTGCCGTTTCTCGGAAAACTGAATACCGTGTTCGTGGTAGCCATCGGCTTCGGTATGTTCCTGATACTTCTGACCATGATTTTCCATATCGTCAACGGCATCCGCAATCACGATGTGGAAAATATCTGGTTTGACCAGAACGCCGTGGCCGGACTGGTATTTTACGGTTCCCTGGTAGCTGTTATCCTGCTGTTTTCCTCAGGACATGCGCTGCCGGCAACCGTCGTTCTCGTGGTCATGTTCGGAGTCCCTCTGCTGATTATCATGCTGAAGGAGCCGCTGACCCGTTTTGTGACCAAACAGTCTCCCGCCATCGAAGGGGGAAAGGCCATGTTCTTTGTGCAGAGTTTCTTCGAGCTGTTTGAGGTGATGCTCAGTTACCTGTCCAACACCCTTTCCTTTATCCGTATCGGCGCGTTTGCCATCAGTCACGCTTCCATGATGGAGGTGGTCCTGATGCTGGCTGGCGCGGAGGCAGGTACTCCCAACTGGCTGGTGATCATTCTGGGAAATATTTTCGTCACCGGCATGGAGGGACTGATTGTGGGTATCCAGGTGCTTCGTCTGGAATACTACGAGATGTTCAGCCGTTTCTACAACGGAGGCGGCAAACCGTTCAAACCGTTTTTAAAGAAAGAAAACTAAAGGATATATTTCTAGGAGGAAAATTATTATGACTACCATTATTGAAATCACTGTTGCAGCCGCATTGATTCTGAGCATCATCGTTCCCTGGGGAGCATTTCTCCTGGGCGAGAAAAACCGGAAACGTTACAAGAAATCCTTGGCGGCCAACTGCTTTTTCTTCTTCGGCACTCTGGTGGTGGCTTCCGTAGCCATGCTGGCTGGCGCCCAGACGGTACAGGCTGCTGACGCGGCGGCAGGCAGCGGACTGGCACAGGGCCTTGGTTATCTGGGCGCGGCTCTCGTAACCGGACTTTCCGGCATCGGCTCCGGTATCGCCGTTGCCAGCTCTGCCAGCGCGGCTCTGGGCGCCATCAGCGAAGATGGTTCCCTGTTCGGTAAATCCATGATTTTCGTAGCCATGGCGGAAGGTATCGCTCTGTATGGACTGATTATCTCCTTCATGATTCTCAGCAGACTGTAAAAGGCGGAATGTAAGATGAAAATGTTTCTGATCAGCGACAACATTGATACCCAGACAGGTATGCGTCTGGCAGGCGTGGACGGCGTGGTGGTCCATGAACGGGAAGAGCTGCGCCAGGCTCTGGAGAAGGCTCTGGCTGACAAGGAAATCGGTATTCTCCTGCTGACTGAAAAATTCGGCAGGGAATTCCCCGAAATCGTGGACGATGTGAAGCTGAACCACCGGGTTCCCCTGATCGTGGAAATCCCCGACCGGCACGGAACCGGACGGAAACCGGACTTTATCACATCCTATGTCAACGAGGCCATCGGGCTGAAGCTGTGAAGCTGTGAAACTGCTGAAAATCTTAGAATAGAAGAAGGTGAAGACTTTGACAACCGAAGAAAAATTACAGCATTTTTTTGACGCCTCCATCCAGAGTGCCTCTGAGGAAGCGGAAAAGATGAAAAAAGAGCATAAAGAAGCCCTGGACAAGCTTTTTGAGGAGCACCGGGCAGCCATGGAGCGGCAGGCAGGCGCCCAGCTTCAGGCTGAGTCTGACCGGCTGAAACGTGACATCAACAAGGAGGTGTCCGCCCGGCAGCTGGAATTCCGGCGCCAGTATTCCGCCAGAACGGAGGAAATCAAGTCTCTGCTGTTCGCCGAGGTGGAGGATAAGCTGAAAAAATTCAAGACCTCTCCAGAGTATTTTGATTATCTGGAGAAAATCATCCGGCAAGCCCTCTCCTTCGCGGGAGAGGATGCCATTACCGTTTACATTGATCCGTCGGATGAGGCGCTCCTTCCCCGTCTTGCCGAAACACTGGGCATAAATCCCAGCATTTCCCGGGAAGCCTGGGGCGGCGGCATGCGGGCTGTGATCCGTTCCAAAAACATTCTGATCGACAACTCATTTGCTACGCTGCTTGATGAGGCGCGGAAGGAATATATCTTTACCGGAGGTATGGCAGATGAATAATACTGGAATTATCTACGGGATCAACGGTCCCGTGGTTTATCTGAAAGGAAAAACCGGCTTCCGCATGTCGGAGATGGTTCATGTGGGCGCCGAGCATCTGGTGGGCGAGGTGATCGCCCTGACGAAAGACAGAACCACGGTTCAGGTATTTGAGGAAACCACCGGCCTGAAGCCGGGCGCCAAGGTAACCGGCACCGGAGACGCCATTTCCGTGACCCTGGGCCCCGGAATCCTCAACAACATTTTCGACGGTATCCAGCGTCCCCTGGGGGAAATCGCCCAACATTCCGGAAAATACATCAGCCGGGGTGTCAGTGTGGATTCCCTGGACACTGAGAAAAAATGGAAGGTTCATCTGACGGTGGCGCCGGGAGATCAGGTTTCCGGCGGAACCATCATCGCGGAAACTCAGGAAACGGCTTCCATCGTACACAAATCCATGGTTCCGCCCGATGTGTCGGGTACGGTAACCTGGGTGGCTGCCGACGGTGAGTACACCATTCTGGATCCCATCGTGACGCTGGAGCTTCCGGACGGTTCCAAAAAGGATCTGACCCTGTGCCAGAAATGGCCCATCCGGATTCCCCGCCCCACCAGGCGGCGCTATCCCGCTTCCGTTCCTCTGGTGACCGGACAGAGAATCCTGGACACCATGTTCCCCATCGCCAAAGGCGGCACCGCTGCCGTTCCCGGCGGTTTCGGAACGGGAAAGACCATGACCCAGCATCAGATCGCCAAATGGTCCGATGCGGATATCATTATTTATATTGGCTGCGGAGAGCGCGGCAATGAGATGACTCAGGTACTGGAGGAATTTGGAGAACTGGTGGATCCCAGATCCGGCAATCTTCTGATGCACCGGACAGCGCTGATCGCCAACACCTCCAACATGCCCGTGGCCGCCCGTGAGGCTTCCATTTACACCGGCCTTACCCTGGCGGAATATTACCGGGATATGGGATACGATGTGGCTATCATGGCCGATTCCACCTCCCGCTGGGCGGAGGCGCTGCGTGAGCTGTCCGGCCGTCTGGAGGAGATGCCCGCCGAGGAAGGTTTCCCCGCCTATCTGGCTTCCCGTCTGTCGGCCTTTTACGAGAGAGCCGGCATGATGGAAAACCTCAACGGCACCGAGGGCAGCGTGTCCATCATCGGAGCCGTATCCCCCCAGGGAGGCGATTTCTCCGAGCCCGTAACTCAGAATACCAAGCGTTTCGTCCGCTGCTTCTGGGGTCTGGACAAATCCCTGGCTTACGCCCGCCATTTCCCGGCGATTCACTGGCTCACCAGCTACAGCGAATATCTCGGCGACCTGGCTCCTTGGTATCAGGAACATGTGAACAAAAACTTCATCGACCTGAGAAATCAGCTGATGGCTCTTCTGAACCAGGAAAGCAGCCTGATGGAGATTGTAAAGCTGATCGGAAGCGATGTGCTTCCCGACGATCAGAAGCTGGTTCTGGAAATCGCCCGGGTAATCCGTCTGGGATTCCTGCAGCAGAATGCCTTCCACCAGGAGGATACCTGTGTTCCCATGGAAAAGCAGTATAAGATGATGGAAACCATCCTCTATCTCTACAAAAAGTCCAGAGCGCTGATCACCATGGGAATGCCCATGTCCATCCTGAAGGAGGACACTATTTTCGAAAAAGTAATCGCCATCAAGTATGATGTTCCCAACAATCATCTGGAAATGTTCGATGACTACAAAAAGGCCATCGACACCTTCTACGACAAGGTGCTGGAAAAGAACGGATAAGGAGGAAGCATCATGGCAATCGAATATTTAGGATTAAGCGAAATCAACGGCCCTCTGGTGGTTCTGGAGGGCGTCAAGGACGCCGCCTATGAGGAGATTGTGGAATTCTCCATAGACGGTGAGGAAAAGAAACTGGGGCGTATTGTGGAGATCTACGAGGACAAGGCGGTCATCCAGGTGTTTGAGGGCACCGACAGCATGTCTCTGGAAAACACCCACACCCGCCTGACAGGCCATCCCATGGAAATCGGGCTGTCGGAAAAGATTCTGGGAAGAACCTTCGATGGCATCGGCAATCCCATCGACGGCCTGGGCCCCATTGTGGCCGAGACAAAAGTAAACATCAACGGGCTTCCCTTAAATCCCGTGACCAGAGAGTATCCGAGAAACTATATCCGGACCGGTATTTCCGCCATCGACGGTCTGACCACTCTGATCCGCGGTCAGAAGCTGCCCATTTTCTCCGGAAACGGTCTTCCCCATGACCGGCTGGCTGCCCAGATCGTGCAGCAGGCCTCCCTAGGAGAAAATTCCGATGAGAAATTCGCCATCGTATTTGCGGCCATGGGCGTTAAATACGACGTGGCAGAGTTCTTCCGCCGTACCTTTGAGGAAAGCGGTGTGTCGGACCATGTGGTGATGTACCTGAACCTGGCCAATGACCCGGTGGTGGAGCGTCTGATCACGCCGAAGGTGGCTCTGAGCGCCGCGGAATACCTTGCCTTTGAGAAGGGTATGCATATCCTGGTTATTCTGACGGATATCACCTCCTTCTGCGAGGCCATGCG
>HHCFR02800__coassemble_3691_pt1 | contig 8799 bp, 6 predicted proteins | sample HHCFR02800__metabat2_high_PE_078 | metagenome-assembled genome bin HHCFR02800
TGACCAAGTTGTTGGTGTTGTAGGTACTGGTCACATTGGTCAAGTATTTATGTTCATGGGAGAGTACAGTCATACGATTGACGCTAAGGGAAGACTCATTATACCGTCCAAGTTTCGCGAAGGATTGGGAGAAGAATTCGTGCTTACGAAGGGTCTGGACGGCTGCCTTTCCATTTACCCCATGGAAGAATGGAAAATCTTTGAAAAAAAACTGGAAGCTTTGCCACTTACCAACAAAAATGCAAGGAAATTTTCGCGATTCTTCGTCGCAGGTGCCTGTATGTGCGAACTGGACAGGCAGGGGAGAATTCTCGTACCTTCAACGCTGCGGGAATTTGCCGGTCTGGAAAAAGACGTGGTGCTTACTGGAAATCTGAACCGTATCGAGGTTTGGAGTAAAGCGAAGTGGAGTGAAAATAACGATTACGATGACATGGATGCCATTGCGGAGGGTATGCAGGAGATGGGAATTGTCATCTGATACCGTCTTTGCGGCAAGGAGTAGTTAGCGTATGGATTTCAATCACACTTCCGTATTATTGCGGGAGACTATTGAACAGCTGAAAGTGAAGCCGGACGGCATCTATGTAGACGGAACCTTAGGAGGGGCGGGACACGCCTCGGAAGTATGCAAATTATTATCTGCCACGGGGAGATTAATAGGAATAGACCAGGACGATGCTGCAATCACTGCTGCCTCGGAACGCCTCAGGGAGTATAAAGACCGCGTGACGATTATACGCAGCAATTATTGCAGCATGGTTTTGGAGTTGCAGAAAAGGGGAATCCGCCGGGTGGACGGAATCCTGCTGGATCTGGGAGTATCCTCCTATCAGCTGGATAACGCCGGGCGTGGATTTTCGTACCGGGAGGATGCGCCTCTCGATATGAGAATGGATCAGAGACAGGAAAAAACGGCAGCGGATATTGTGAACGGTTACAGCGAGGGAGAACTGTACCGGATTATCCGGGATTACGGAGAGGACAAGTTTGCGAAAAACATTGCAAAGCATATCTGTCTGGCAAGGCAGGAGGCGCCCATCCGTACCACCGGGGAGCTGTCAGAGATTATAAAACGGGCGATTCCCATGAAGATCAGAGCAGTCGGCGGCCATCCCGCGAAAAGAACGTTTCAGGCGATCCGTATCGAACTGAACCATGAGCTGGACGTGCTGCGGGATTCTCTGGACGGAATGATTGATATCTTAAATGACGGGGGAAGGATCTGTGTGATCACCTTCCATTCTCTGGAGGACCGGATCGTGAAAAATATCTTCCGGAGAAATGAAAACCCCTGTACCTGCCCGCCGGATTTTCCCGTATGTGTGTGCGGGAATATATCCAGAGGCCGGGTGATAACCAGAAAGCCCATACTTCCCTCAGAGGAAGAGATGGAGCGAAACAGCCGTTCAAAGAGTGCGAAGCTGAGAGTATTTGAAAGAAAGATTCTTTCGGAAGGGGAGCCCGAAAGAATTTAAGGAGATTTTGTAATGGCCAGAAAAAGCAGCAGAAGGGTAAATTCACGAGCGGAACAGCAGGAACGGTATGAAGTGTGGGGGAATACCGTCCGCAAAGCAGAGGCCATACCGGAAGAGAGACCCCGCAGAAAGTCCGGCGTAAGCCGGAGGGCGCAGAGGAACCGGGCGCGGGCCGTCCAGATGAGCAGAGGTTATGTGGTATTTCTGGCGGTGGTATCCGTGGCCGCGCTGCTGATGTGTGTGCGGTATCTGAAACTGAAGGCAGAGATTACCACACAGACCAGCGAGATCGCTTCTCTGGAATCGGCGCTCAACGAGCTGAAAGCGGACAATGACGCACTGTACAACACGGTGACGGCATCGGTGGATCTGGAGCAGATCCGCAAGGAAGCCATGGACCGTCTGGGGATGGATTATCCCAACGAGGATCAGATCTACCAGTTCGACACATCAGGAAACAGCTATGTCCGTCAGTATAAGGACGTACCAGACGCAGAATAGGTGATTAGGTGCAGAAAAGAAAGAAAAAGACCAGGGGCAATCCCCTGGTCACAAGAAAAATTAATAGCAGAATGAGGAGAAAGCTGGTATGGCTGCTGGGGCTGGTCGTACTGGCTTTAATCGGTTTATGTGTAAGAATCACATATATCAACGCCACCCAGGGAACCCAGTATACTCAGCAGGTACTCAGTCAGTCCCAGCAGAAGTATGACAGCCGTACGATTCCTTTCCGGCGGGGAGATATCCAGGACCGGAACGGCGTGGTTCTGGCTACCAGTGAAAAAGTCTACAAGATTATCCTGGACTGCCGGGTGGTGAACTCGGACGAGGATTATATCGAACCCACCATCAAGGCTATGGTGGAGGTTCTGGGGCTGGATGAAGAGGAGATTCGGGAGAAACTGGAAAATGAAGAGACGAAAAACAGCCAGTACCAGATTATGAAGCGAAACGTGTCCATTACGGATAAAAAAGCTTTTGAGGAGTATGAGAATCCGGATGAGGAAACGGCGGTGTCCCTGTCTGATGAGGAGCTTCAGGAGCGCAGCAATATCAACGGCGTCTGGTTTGAGGAGGATTATCTGCGGACGTATCCTCTGGGATCTACGGCCTGTGATCTGATCGGATTTACTTATACGGGAAATACGGCGGACTGGGGAATTGAAGGTTACTATTCCAGCACTCTGAACGGTGTGAATGGCCGTCAGTACGGTTACTTTACCGAGGACGCGGATGTGGAGCAGACCATCATCGACCCGGAAAACGGAAATACAGTGATCTCCACCATCGATGTGAATATCCAGCAGGTAGTGGAAAAATATATCCAGAAATTTATGGAAGGCATGGCCTTTGGCCCCAACGGGGACGAGGGCGCGGAAAATGTCGGCGTGGTGGTGGCGGATCCCAACAATGGCGAGATTCTTGCCATGGCCAGTTCAGATCCCTATGATCTGAACGATCCCAGAGATCTGACGCAGTTTTATACGCAGGAAGAAATCGACGCCATGTCCGAAGAGGATATGCTGGAGAACCTGAATCTGCTTTGGAGAAACTTCTGCATCAGTGAAACCTTTGAGCCGGGATCCACGGTAAAACCCATGACCGTGGCGGCCGCGCTGGAAAGTGGTTCCGTGTCATCGGGTGCCACCTATGTGTGCGACGGCTATCAGATGTTCGGGGATCAGCAGATCAAGTGTTCCATTTATCCGGGATACCATGGAGAGGAAACGCTGGCGGACTCTCTGAGAGATTCCTGCAACGATGTAATGATGCAGCTGGCAGACGCGATGGGCGCGGAAGAATTCATGAAGTATGAGGATGTCTTCAATTTTGGAAGCCTTACCGGTATTGACCTTCCCGGTGAGGCCAGAGGTATCCTGCACACTGGTTCCGATATGAATGTAACGGAACTGGCAACCGCTTCTTTTGGACAGGGATACACCTGCACCATGATTCAGGAAGTGGCGGCGCTGTGTTCCGTTATTAACGGCGGTTACTACTACCAGCCACATGTGGTCAGCAAGATTCTGGATGAGGACGGCAACGTGGTAAAGAACATTGAACCGGTGATGATGAAGCAGACGGTATCTTCGGAAGTATCGGCGCTGGTTCGCGAATACATGGGAACCGTAGTGGAAAAAGGCGGAACCGGCTACGCGGCAAAACTGGACGGATACAGCATGGGAGGAAAGACGGGAACTGCCCAGAAGATTTCTGAGGAGACCGGAACCTATGGAAGCGATTATCTGGTATCTTTTATCGGATTCGCGCCGCTGGAGAATCCCCAGGTGGTTGTTTATGTGGTAGTGGATGAACCCAACACCCAGTATCAGGCAAACAGCATGTATGCCCAGTATATAGCGAAACAGATTATGGGAGAAATCCTTCCGTATCTGAATATCTTCCAGGATGAAGCGGAAACGGGAGAGACCGACGCGGAGATGGCTTATTTTGAAAATCAGATGGATCAGAAATCCGTGGAAAACGCCGCGAAGATCGCCCAGGGTTACAGTGTGGAAGATACCGGAAGCAATGACGCCTCCGGCGCCGGCCAGCTGGAGGACGGTTCGGCGGATAATGCTTCACAGGATGAAGACGGAACCCAGGAAGACCAGACGAACAGCGGCAGCGATACCGGAAACAGCAGCGGCGGTGATACCGGAAGCAGCGGAGACAGCAGCGGCACCGGAGACGGCAGTGATGCCGGAAACAGCAGCAGCACCGGAGACGGCAGTGATACCGGAAACAGCGGCGGTAATACCGGAGACAGCAGTGATACCGGAAACAGCAGCAGCGGCGGTGAAAGCGGCGGCAGTGAGCAGGGCGTCGACAACAGCGGAAGTATCGTGCCTCCCGACGAGGAGGAAGAAGTTACCGGCGGCGAGAAGCAGGAGGACGGCGGAATTACCAACGAGGACGCCGAGTTGCAGAGCGGGAACTGACGGGAACTTCCGGGAAGAACGCAAAGACTGCCGGGACGGATTTTAAAAGAATAACCTCACAGAAGAATCCATAAGATTTAAGGAAAGCTTCTGTGAGGTTTTTTCATGCGCAAAAATATGACCTTCCACAAAAAAAAGACCGTGGTGGTATTTTTCTGCTGTGTGGCCCTGCTGGCCGGGCTGGTGGGCCGGCTGGTGTACCTGATGGTTTTCCGGTCCGAATATTACGCGGAGAAGGCGGATGACCTCCATGAGCGGGAGCGGGATATCAAAGCGGCCAGGGGGAAGATCCTGGACAGGACGGGAACGGTTCTGGCGGATAACCGGACGGTCTGCACCATTTCCGTGATCCACAGCCAGATTACGGAACCGGAAAAGGTGATCAGCATGCTGGTGCAGGAGCTGGGCCTTGACGAGGAGAAAGCCAGAGAGCGGGTGGAAAAGGTGTCCTCCATCGAGCGGGTGAAAACCAATGTGGACAAAGAGACCGGGGACCGGATCCGTGCCATGGGGCTGGAAGGGGTAAAAGTGGATGAGGATTACCGGAGGTATTATCCCTACGGGCAGCTGGCTTCCCGGGTACTGGGATTTACCGGGGGCGATAACCAGGGGATCATCGGACTGGAAGTAAAATATGAAGAGATCTTAAAAGGCATTGACGGGAAAATTCTCACAACCACCGATGCCAGGGGAATTGAAATCGGAGAGATCGGGGAGAGCCGCATAGAACCGGTGGCCGGCTATGATCTCACCGTGAGCCTGGACCGGAATATCCAGGAATACGCCCAGCAGGAAGCGCTGCGGGTGATGGAACAGAAAGAGGCGGAAGCGGTGTCCATTCTGATTATGAATCCGCAGAACGGAGAAATTTATGCCTGCGTCAATGTGCCGGAATTTGATCTGAATGATCCCTTTACCCTCAACGACGGCACCGATGAAAGCACGCTTTCGGAGGAAAAGCTGCAGGAGAGGCTGAATCAGATGTGGAGGAACATCTGTATCAACGACACCTATGAACCGGGCTCCACCTTCAAGGTGATCACCGCCGCCGCGGGGCTGGAGTCCGGGGCAGTGACGCTTAAGGATTCCTTTTACTGTCCCGGCTACCGGGTGGTGGATGACAGGAGAATTCACTGCGCCAACCGGAACGGCCATGGCAGCGAAACTTTTGTGCAGGGGGTGGAAAATTCCTGCAACCCCGTATTTATCGATGTGGCGCTGCGGATGGGCGTGGATGAATTTTATTCCTATTTTGAGAAATTCGGCCTGATGGAAAAGACGGGAATCGACCTGCCCGGCGAGGCGGGTACCATCACCCACCGGAAGGAGGACATGGGGCAGGTGGAGCTGGCCACCATGGCTTTCGGGCAGTCCTTCCAGATTACGCCGGTGAAGCTGGCGGCCACGGTGTCCTCTCTCATCAACGGGGGATACCGGATTACGCCACATCTGGCCATGGAGGCCCGGGACGGGGACGGAAATGTGATCCAGACCTACAGCTATGAGAAGGGGCAGCAAATCCTGTCGGAGGAGACCTCGGAAAAAATCCGGTATGTGCTGGAGCAGGTGGTCAGTGAGGGCGGAGGGAAGAACGCGCAGGTGGAGGGGTACCGGATCGGCGGGAAAACCGCCACCTCCCAGACACTGCCCCGGAGCGCCAACCGGTATATTTCCTCTTTTCTGGGCTTTGCGCCGGCGGATAATCCCCAGGTGCTGGGGCTGTGCATTATTTATAATCCCCAGGGGATTTATTACGGGGGAACCATCGCGGCGCCGGTGATTCAGAATATTTTTGAAAACATCCTGCCTTATCTGGAGATTCCCAAAACCAAGAGTGAGGATGCCTCCTGACTGCCGGAAAGAAACCGGGACACGGCGGAAGGCACCCCCTGCATCAGGGGCAGAATCCTCCCGGAAAATGGTTGCTGGATGGAAGGAAAAGTATTATACTAAGAAGGATAAAATAAAAGGGGCAGTCTGCGTCTGCAAAGAGGTGCTGCCTGAAGGTACGAGGTGAAGTATGGATTTTAAAGTATTGATACCGGTGCTGATTTCCTTTGTGATCAGCGTGATTCTGGCCCCCATTATTATTCCGTTTCTGCGGCGGCTGAAGGCTTCCCAGACAGAGCGGACGGACGGCGTGCAGTCTCATCTGGCAAAAGCGGGTACACCCACCATGGGCGGGCTGATTTTTCTGATTGCCACCACGGTGACAGCACTGCTGTATGTGAAGGATTATCCCAACATTATACCGATCCTGTTTCTGACGCTGGGATTCGGGCTGATCGGATTTCTTGATGATTATCTGAAGGTGGTGCTGAAGCGCTCCGACGGACTGCTGCCCTGGCAGAAGATGGCTGGCCAGATTCTGGTTACCGGTATCTTCGCTTTTTACCTGATCCGGTTTACCGATGTGGAACTGACGCTTCTGGTACCCTTTTCCGGCGGATATTACTGGGATATCGGCTGGGTGGCGGTGCCGCTGCTGTTTGTGGCGGTGATCGGAACGGTCAACGGTGTGAACTTTACGGACGGCCTGGATGGTCTGGCGGCCAGTGTGACCATCATGGTAGCCACATTTTTCTCCGTGGTGGCGGTGGGAACCGGCAGCGGCATCGAGCCCATTACCTGCGCGGTGGTGGGAGCCCTGATGGGATTTCTGCTGTTCAACGTTTTTCCGGCCCGGGTGTTCATGGGAGATACGGGTTCCCTGGCGCTGGGAGGATTTGTGGCTGGAACTGCCTATATGCTGCAGATGCCGCTGTTTCTGCTGCTGGTGGGCCTGATCTATATGGTGGAGGTGCTTTCTGTCATCATTCAGGTCACTTATTTCAAGAAAACAGGCGGAAAGAGAATTTTCAAGATGGCGCCCATTCACCATCACTTTGAGCTGTGCGGATGGTCGGAGACCAGAGTGGTGGCGGTGTTCTCCATCATTACGGCGATCCTGTGCATGATCGGCCTGCTGGCTCTTTAGGAGGAAACAGTCATGGATATAAAAGAGAAAAATGTATTGGTATTTGGATCCGGGCTCAGCGGCATCGGCGCTGCGGATCTGTTAAAGGAAGTGGGCGCGTGCCCGGTGATTTATGACAGCAACGAGGATCTGGATCCGGAAGCGATCCGGGGGAAGATGAAGGACGGCGCCGGCGTACGCGTGTGCCTGGGGCAGCTTGAGCCAAAGATGCTGGCGGATATTTCCCTGGCGGTGCTGAGTCCGGGAGTTCCCACAGATCTCCCGGAGGTAGAGAGGATTCGTCAGCAGAATATCCCCATCTGGGGAGAAGTGGAGCTGGCTTACCAGATGGGAAAGGGCCGGGTGCTGGCGGTGACGGGCACCAACGGAAAGACCACCACCACGGCCATGCTGGGAAAGATCATGGCGGATTATCTGCCGCAGGTGTATGTGGTGGGAAATATCGGAACCCCTTATACCTCGGTGGCTTTGAAAACCACGGAGGACACCGTAACGGTGGCGGAGATCAGCAGCTTCCAGCTGGAAACGATCCAGGATTTCTGCCCGCAGGTCAGCGCCATCCTCAACATCACGGAGGATCACCTGAACCGTCACCACACCATGGAGGAATATATCCGGGTGAAGGAGCTGATTACGGAAAATCAGGGAGAGGATCAGGTCTGCGTGCTGAATTATGAGGATCTGACGCTGCGGGAATTTGGAAAAAACCTCCGGGCAAAGACAGTGTATTTTTCCAGCCTGCAGAAGCTTCCCCAGGGCATCTGGCTGGACGGAAAGAATATTGTGCTGAAGGATGGGGACCGGGAGGAGATCATCACCTCCACGGACCGGCTGAAAATCCTGGGACGCCATAATTATGAAAATACCATGGCTGCCGCTGCCATGGCCTATTACGCGGGCGTGCCGGTGGATTCCATCCGCCGCAGCGTAGAGGAATTTACGGCGGTGGAGCACAGAATTGAGTATGTGACGGAGAAGAACGGCGTTGCCTATTACAATGATTCCAAGGGCACCAATCCGGACGCGGCCATCAAGGGAATTCAGGCGATGAACCGCCCCACGCTGCTGATCGGCGGTGGCTATGATAAGCAGTCCTCTTATGAGGAATGGATCCGCTCCTTCGACGGCAAGGTGCGGTATCTGGTGCTGATCGGACAGACCCGGGAGAAGATCCGGGACGCGGCCGCCCGCTGCGGATTTACCAATACCATTCTGGCGGAGGATCTTGAGGAGGCCGTGAAACTCTGCGCCCGCATGGCCCACCCGGGAGACGCGGTGCTGCTGTCGCCGGCCTGCGCCAGCTGGGGCCAGTTTAAGAATTACGAGGAGCGGGGACGGATGTTCAAGGAGTATGTGCGGGCCCTGCCGGAAGAGACGGCGGAGTGAGAAGACGGAGAACCGC